>Ga0172379_10012027_pt1 | contig 10198 bp, 13 predicted proteins | sample GrowelOW334metaG_FD_119756 | JGI IMG/M metagenome (GOLD analysis project Ga0172379, IMG submission 119756) | Groundwater microbial communities from an aquifer near a municipal landfill in Southern Ontario, Canada - Groundwater well OW334 metaG | ecosystem: Environmental > Aquatic > Deep...
AGCCAATAAATTGATTGCCAAGGATGTCTCCTGCGACGGAAAGTTTCTGACCGGGAGTGGTGGTGCCGATGCCGACGTTGCCCGCGCTCCTCCACACATTCGTCCCGTCCGTTGTCCACTGCCCTGTCGATGCTCCACCGATAAGACTACCCGACCAGTAGAGATCTCCGCCGTTGTTGTAGAGACGAGATGAAGTGTTTGAAGGAGAAACGGAAGCGAAGTAGAGAGGGCCGTTTAAGGAAAGTGTATCGGAAGGAGTGGAAGAACCGATACCGACTCTGCCGTTTGCGGTGTCAACGAAGAGTGTACCGTTTCCGACGTTGAGGTCTCCCGCAAAAGTAGAAGGGTTTGTGCCAGTGACAGTAAGGACACTTGTAGATATTCCGGGGGCGGTAAGATTTGAGCTGAAGGTTCCGGACTGTGCGCTAATGTTTCCACTAAATACTCCGCTCGGAGCAGACACTCCGCTTTGTACCGCCCCAATAGAGGGATCTCCTCCGTACGCGGGGAGAGCTCCCTGAACTCGGTTGAGAAGTTCTGTGCGAAGATTCGCGAGGTCGGAAAGAGAAACTCCATTGTTCACGATAGTGAGCATCGGTTTTGTTTCAAGGATGGCGATGCGGTTTCTGAGAGACTGGATGTCGGAAGAGAAATTTCCGGACGAAGAAACGTAGTTGTTAATTATGGTGGTTGCGGGTTTCGTTGTGGGGATTATGGCGGTCGATTTTTCCGCGACAATAACAGGAACGGGGGCTTTCGGATTTTCGGAGACAACGACGGGAGTTGACTGTGTCGGTTTTGGCTCCTGTACGAGAACGATTACTTCTTCACAAGGAAAACCAAAGACTCCTTTTACCCCACACCAGAAGTTAGACCACACTCCGCCGGTAGTGGCGACCGCTCCGTACATACCACCGCGAAGTGAAGAGATTCCATTTGAAACCCCTGAACCGATTGCGAGAGTGTCGTTTACGATTCCTGAACCGAGGGTAGAGTATGCTTCGACAGTGTTAGTGAAAACAAAAGCGTAAGTGTCGGTAATAGCCGACAAGAAAGAACTGACTTTCGTTGCAAGAAAGGTCGGACTTTTTTGTAAAAGTGAAGAAAGCAAGGAAGCGGTTATTTTTGTTCCGTCGGAAAGAACAGTAACTGCGGTGGAGTATGTTTTTACCGTCTCGCTTCCGGCAAAAGCATAGGTGTCGGCAATTCCCTTTCCGAAAAAGACAACAGGGTTTGCGATGTTTGTGAAAAGGTTTTGCGAAATGGGAGAAATGGAGGAGGCGGTGTTTGAAACTCCTGAACCGATTGAAAAAGTTGTGTTTTTAATTTCTGAGCCGAGAGTAGAGTAAAGTTTTTTCGTATTATTCCAAGCAAAAACGTAAATATCAACAACAGCCAACAACAAAGGCTCAGCCTTTCTTTCTACAAAGACTGAACCTTTGTGCGAAGCAGAGCGCGTCGCTTCAAGCGTTGAATTTATACTAAATTCCGGAGTCGAAGAAATGGTTTGAGCAGACACCCCAAAAACGCTCGGCACGATCAGCGTGAGCGAAAGGACGAATGTTTTCAAAAGAAGTATTCGCCTTTTATTATTGGTTCTCATTCAAACTTTTTCAACAAACCTTTGAGATATTGGTACGCCGGATAAGAAAAAATAAAAACAAAACGGCTTTCATTTCTCCGAAAAACATAGCGCAAACAAATGTCTATATTTGCCTGTCTCAAGGTGACTTTATTATATCAAAATAAGGAAGATTATAAAAAGAAAAAATGTGGATAAAATTTAAGAAAATATCCTTATATAATAAGGATAAAATCAATATGTATATACTCGTGTTTTCTTTCCGATATTTTATTGTTATCAAAAAGTAAAGTTTTGGTATTTTTTATCAAATCGCCCCGATTGATGAATACGTATTCATGAAAGACGGGAGAGCCCAAATCAATCCAAAAAGAGGGAGAACAACGACGACGATGGTAGCAACAAGCGTCCAAAAAAAATATTTTCGAGTCTTTTCGACAGAGATATAAATCTTATCAATCTTTTCTTCGTTGGATTTAAGCCGTTCTAAAATTTCCTGTTCCATATATATTTTTTATTATTTTAAAAATTCTCCTAATTTTTGCAACGCTTCAGTACGCATACTCTTTTTACTCCACTCCTCCCTCGAAAGCTCGGAGCGCGTTTTCTCTTCCCCTTCATGAATAAATATCACATCCCATCCGAAGGTTTCCTCCCCTTTCGGTGCCAAGCTGATATGTCCGTTCATCCGACCTTCAAAAATATGGACTCCTTTTCCATCACAAAGGCCGTAAGTAACCGTCGCAGCAGCACTTCTGTCTTCATATCCATTAAGGAGTCGACACATTCCGTCATAACCGAGAGAACTTTCAAACCATTTTATGAATGGACCGGGGAGGCCCCCGAGGGCATTAAAAACAAGAGACACGTCTTCTACAAGAACAGGAGTTCCAATTTCGCGAAAGGCCCGCCTTGCTTTATCTTCCACAATCTCACGAGGAGAAAGCGATTGTATCTCGGGGAGATCAAGTTTTTTGTGGCGAACGGGAATATGAAAATAATCCGCAATATATTTTGCTTTGTTTTCATTTCCTGTTATGAAAGTGAGTTCTTGAATTTTATCCATTTTTCTTTTTGTTTTCTCTAAAAAACCACGCCGAATTCCCAAGAGGAATGAAGTCCGTAACAAAATTATAGAAAGCCGCAAACGCAAGCCCCGCCACTCCCGTAAAGACCAAAATAAATCCTACTGTGTTACTCACAAGCCATAAAACCATATCTGTTTTTACCACCCGGCTGGTCCTTCGTCCAAGCTCTATCATTTCGGGAATTTTTGCTAAATTGTCATTCAAAATAACGATATCCGCCGCCTCTACAGCAACAACCGTTCCCCCTCCGCCCATCGCCACTCCGACATCAGCAAGAGAAAGCGCGGGAGCATCATTGATACCGTCACCCACCATACAGATCGGCCCTTCCGGCAAAAGTTTTTCTATTTCGCGAAGCTTATCTTCCGGCTTGAGAGAGGCCTTATAGTGTTCTATACCAAGAGACAGAGCCGTTTCCTTGGCGATTACTTCGCTGTCGCCGGTAAGCATTATCACTTTAACCCCGAGAGACGCGAGCTTTTGCATGCTCTCTTTCGCTTCTCTCCGAACAGTATCTGCGACAGAAACAACCCCTAAAAGTTTCTTTCCAGCCACCACAAAAAAAGCGGTTTCCCCCCTCTCTCTTGATTCGTCAAACGCGGAAACAGCCTTCGTGGAGAGTGGAATTTCGTGGTCATAAATTATCGACATATTTCCGACAAAAATATCTTCTCCGGACTTTCTTGCTCGTACTCCTTTTCCTTCGATAAGTTTATAATCTTCCGGGTCGGGTAATTCTCCTATCCTTCTCACTGACTCACGAAATATCGCTTTTCCAACAGGGTGGACTGAAAATTTTTCTGCGATTCCAGCAGCGTTCCAAAATCTTTCATCGCTAATGCCATCTTCTTTTGAAACAGTCTTTACGGCGATAGAACCATAAGTCAACGTTCCTGTTTTATCCAAAATGACAATTTTTACTCGAGACAAAGTGTCGAGCCATTCGCCCCCTTTGATAATTACTCCTCCACGCGCAGCAAAGCCGAGAGCTCCGGAAACAGCGAGGGGGATAGCGACGGCCATATCGTCCGCGCAAGCAACCAAAAAGAGTGCTCCAACCATTACAATATCTCGGGTCAAAAAATATGTTATGACCCCCATAAGAATTACTATCGGAAGAAAAATTCCGGCAAAACGATCCGCGAGGCGCTCTGAACGCGATTTATTTTCCGAAGCCTGCTTTACCAGGCGAATCATTTGTTCAAGAGTTGAGTCTTCTCCAACGTTTACCGCTTTTATTTTAAGAAATCCGGCCTCGCAAACAGTACCGCCGAGAACGTGGTCCCCTATCAATTTTTCCAAAAACCGAGATTCCCCCGTCACCAAAGCTTCATTAACATCCGCTTTTCCCGCGACAACCACTCCGTCAACGGGTATTGCTTCGCCATTCTTCACAATAAGGGTATCTCCCTTTTGAATTGTCGAGGCGTCAATCTCTTCCAGAAACCCTCCTTGTCGCTCCCGAAGTGCTCGCCGAGGTTTCATGGCAAGAAGAGCTTGGATTGCATCGCCGGCACGCGATGATGTTCTCCATTCGAGCAAACTCGCGAAAGAAAGCATGAGAACGATCAAAGCCGCGGAAGGAAAATCCCGAGCAATAAAAGCAATGATAACGGCAAAAATATTAAAAGTTTCAATACCGATTCTTTTTTCAGAAATCGCACGGAGAGCCCCCCATGCTGTTTCAATCGAACCAAGGATAGCAACGACAAGAAGAAGTAAACTTGTTTTTCCGTGCGTCAAATAAAAAAGAGCGAGAGAAAAAAGAAGCAGAGAAACCGCCAGATATTGTCGATACGGTGAAGACAAAATTTTTGGCATATTATTTAAACAAAGAGAAAAATGCGTTTACAAAGAAAAGAGCAATGCCAAAAAAGAATGCGGACCAAAAAGAATTGATATAAAACCCGGGAACGATATAGCTTGCCAAATAAATAATAAAAGTATTTATAACAAGAGCAAAAAGGCCGAGAGAAAGGATTGTTACAGGCAAAGTGAGAAATAAAAGAGCAGGACGGAGAAACGTATTTAAGATACCTAAAACAACGGCGAGACAAAACGCGGAAAACCAGTTTGAAATAGAAATCCCGGGAATAACATAACCCGCCACCATAACAGCGAGAGTGCTTAAAAAAAGTTGAATAATGATGTTCATATAAAATATTATACCATAGACTTTTCCACACCAAAAACAGGCTCCTTTAGGGGATTTTTTGAAGGTGTTTCTTACTCCTTTATCCGAATATCTTTATTCAAAATTCGGCTTAATTTCTGAACAAGGGCCTTCCCCTCTTTGCTGTATGCCCAAGCAAAAAACAATGCGTTCTCTGAAATAGGCGCTTCAAAAATCGCTTTTTCAAACAATAAAATAGGGAGGCCTTTTCCGCGGAATTCCGGCACAGTAAATACAATCTGCAAATATAAAGCATCGTAAACAGATTCTTTCTTCGTATTCTCTAAAAGCTCTCTTTCGTTTAATTCTCCCCGCAAAAATTTTTCAGCGACCTCTTTCTGAGTAGGAATAACGATAACCCAGCTCACAGGAACGCCGTTTTCTATCTTGTACGAAAAAGCACCGGGGCAAAGATCCAGTATTTTTTTACTCGCCTCCATGGTTGTCGGTATCTGCCTCGGGTCGTCTTTTGTATGAAAAAATTCCTCTGAAATTTCAAGTATTGCTTTTAAAATAGAGTCTTCCATTGTGGTTATGATTTCTTGATTAGTTCCTCTTTAATCTTTTTCTTCATTTCCTCCGTCAAAATATAATGGAAATTATCGGGAATATCACCTTTTTTCAGAGATTTATCTTCGGGATGATTTATTCCGCCCTCTACGCCTGTGGCGATAGTCATAATACCTTCGGGGGCAAATCGTAAACGATCTTTTCCGCGAGAATGACTGATCCACAAATCTGCTTTCTTTGGCGTTGTATATTCCAAGCCCGGATCAAATGTTACAGAAAAACCCTGTTCTTCAAGAAAACTTGCGAGATCTGCATAATACTTGTCGGCTTCTTTATTACCGGCAACAAATTTTGGATTTCCTTTTATAATAACAGCAGTTTTCATATATGTTCTACTTCTTCTAATACTTTCTCAAGGATGCTATCCCCTTCACCGAAGAGAAATTTTCCTTTGAATTTTTTTCCTTCCAAAAAATACGGGAACCAATGGGGATCATCCGGCCACATCGAATGGAATGGAATTTCGTCGACAGTAAACCATTCAGGCTTCATCTCTTCACTTTCCATAGGTTCGCCAAAAAAATTCTCAGCTCGGAAAATATGAACTTCCAATATTTCCGGATTTCTTTCAAATTCAAAATCAATGATTCCGACCTTTTCCATTTCGTGAACTTTTACTCCCGCCTCTTCCAAAAATTCCCGCCTTGCCGCTTCTTCTATACTTTCCCCAGGATTAAGTTTCCCGCCGAATCCGTTCCATCTTCCCGCGCCAAATCCGCGTTTTTTCATCCCAAGCAAAACCATCGGATGCTGGTGTATGATGCAAAGAGTGAGGGGTTTTTTTGGAGATTTATCATTCATGACATTTTTGATTTTATTTCCTTATCCAAGGAGAGATTCGTCTTAAAACCTCGTTAAAACCCGGAAGCAATTTTAATTCCCCGACCTCTTCAAACGTGAGCCACTTGTAATTTCTTGCTTCCCAGTCCAGTGTAATTTTGTCTGTTTTCACTTCTACCAAGACCGGATGCACGATCCATGTCTTTTTGTATTTTGGCTCTTCTTGATCAAAAATTTCTCCAAGTTGAATTTTCTTGATCTTGGCTTTTGAGATGCCGAGTTCCTCCCATAACTCGTCAAATACTTTTTGGTCTAAACTTCTTTGATCATCAAGAAATCCTGATACTCCGTTCCAATATCCCGGATAAAAGTTTAATTCTTTGCTGCGTTGGACTACCAACAGTTTATTTTTGTATTTCAATACGCAATTTATCACCGGAGCCCATCGCGCGCGAGTGTAATCGATCTGTCCCGGCTTTAGCTTGAATGACGGTTTTTTCATAATCGAAAAATGTTTATTCCATTTCTGCTTCTTCTTCGGAAATTTCTTTTATGTCTTTTGAATGAAGCACAGTGAAGTATCGAACGGGTTTCTTTTGCAATTTCGCCAATTTTATTTCAGCTTCTACTCCGTTGCTTATCTTTCCAAAAACCCATAGTTCATCAGCTCTTTCTACGAGGGTATTGTTTGATTCGCGAATTTTATCCCGGTCTATCGTATCCAACAAAAAATATTCGTGGATCATAAAAGGATTCAACGGAACGCCGTCGTTTCCAAGAACATATTTTGAGATATGCATTCGGAAGTAAAAGAGGTGTTTTGAAAATGCGGGATAAATGAGTTTCATTGTTGTAATTGAAAATTTGAAATTGAAAAAATAAATGTTAGCCCCCTTCCCCTCTTGAGAGGGGAAGGCTGGGATGGGGTGCGTAAATAAAAAATTTACAAAGTTATTCCAGTGCGCTATATATTGCCGTCACCACACCGTTAATATTTGTATTCACCTCGTTATTCCAGGACCGCAGCACTTTCAGACCGAGACTTTCAAAAAATTCTGTTCTTCGCAAATCATATTTTTCCTGATCTAAATGTTGTGACCCGTCAATTTCTATAATAACTTTTTTCTCGCGACAATAAAAATCAGCAATATAATTACCAAACGAGTGCTGACGGCGAAATTTATAACCAAGTTGATTATTTCGGAGGCGCGACCAAATGAGTATTTCTTGCGGTGTGGCATTATTTCGGAGAGTCCGACGGTGTGATTTTACGTGAGACAGATTGCTTATCTTCATATAAATATAAGTAGAATAACTCACCCCACCTCAATCCTCCCCTCTAAAGAGTGGAGGAGGTACGACGACGCACAGCCCTCCCGTTTTTCAATTTCAGATTTTCTATTTTTACGCTCCATGACATTTCTTTGATTTATTTCTTATCCCACAGGAACATATTCGTATGATAGCCGATTATATTCATCTGTTGAATATTCGCATATACCCTCTTCGTGCCAAAGTAGAAATTTATCTATTCCGACATCTAAAGCCATACGGCTACATGTGGTGCAATACGGTTTACCAGATTTCTTCATCTTTCCGTCCTCATCTACTCTTGTGAAATAAAGTTTTGATCCTTTTATCTTCTCTGAATTTCTTTTCAACGCATCCATGATCGCTCGCCATTCCGCGTGCATACAACATGTTTTGTCATATTTCGGCTTGCCAAAACTTCGGTCTGCCTCGCACATTCGATTTTCCTCTTTATCAAGAGGAGGCGCATTATACCCGACGCCGATTATTTCGCCGTTTTTGACAACAACAGTACCGCATTTTGCTCTTGTACAGAGCGCCTTCGTCGCAATTTTTGCGGCTTCATTCATCCACCGTATTGCCTCTTGTTCTGCTTTTTCTTTAAGAAACTCCATATCTTTTCTTTTTTCTCATTTTTTTGCGAGACGGGATTTTTCAATGAGATTCGTTTTGTTTTTGAGGAAAAACACGAATATCTCAAAAAAAACGACTCTCTATTAGCGGTGACGCTTCTTATAACGCACGTTAATTTCGTATAAGTTTATTTGGTCTCTTTTATCTCTATCTCCCAGCCAAGTTTTAAAAGAGATTCTTTTAAAACTTTTTCGGCTTTCATCACTTTAACCGGACCAGTCAAATGAAATCGGCCCGGCTTTCTTTCTGATATTATTTCATTCCCTGCCTCTATGGCGTATAACCACCCTTCCTCGTTGATGGCAGGAGTTATTACTTTACCTTGGATAAATTTTCCATCTTTAGTTACGTAGTCAACAATCGCGTGAGCTCGTATCGGTAACAGAGCAAACATCATTGGACCAAACGGTTCATCCGCCACAAATAGTCCTTCAATTCCGAGACGAGAATCGAAACGCGGTTCCAAAACTTTAATACCTGAAGTCGGTGATCCGTGATAAAAAGTTTTCATATAATTTTCATTTTTCGATTTCAGATTTTCTATCCTTACGTTCCGTGACATTTCTTATACTTCTTCCCGCTTCCGCAGTAGCACGGATCATTTCTTCCAATCTTATCGCCTTCCTCATTTTTTTGGGCATCGCCAAGAACCACCGTTCCTTCGGCTTCTCCGCCGGATTCAATAACAGCGCGTTGCATGGCAAGTTTCGCTTCTTCCATTCGTTTTTCCTCTGCAGCGAGGATATCGGTATTTATGTTCTTTACGAACCCAACGATATTCTCGCGCCAAACATCTTCCATTTCTTTGAATAACCGGAGGCCTTCTTTTTTGTATTCAACCAGTGGATCGCGCTGTCCGTATGCGCGGAGGCGAACGGAGTTTCTGAGATAATCCATCATTTCCAAGTGATCCATCCAAAGCATATCCGTAGACTGAAGGGCGATTCGACGAAGAGCTTCAAGAAAAATCTCTTCTCCAATCGCTTTTTGTTTTTCTTCAAATATTTTTCCGGCTTCTTCACTCAGGGCAGCGAGCTCAACCGCAAGTCCGCGAATATATTCCTTGTCACCAAGAAGCATTTTTCGACGACGAGTATATACCGCCTCGCGCTGGTGGGTCATAACATCGTCATATTCGAGAACGTATTTACGGGCGTCAAAATGAAATCCTTCGATTTTTTCCTGCGCAGATTCCAAAGACTTTGAAATAATGCCGTTTTGAATTGCCTCATCTTCCGGTATTCCAAATCTTCCCATCATTTTTTTAATGGCGTCGGAAGCAAAGACCCTCATCAGAGAATCTTCAAGCGAAACATAAAATTGAGTTTCTCCCGGGTCTCCCTGGCGACCGGAACGACCGCGAAGCTGGTTGTCTATACGGCGCGCTTCGTGACGTTCTGTTCCGATAACAAACATTCCACCGAGAGTTTTAATCTCTTCGTACTCTTCTTTCGTGTGGGGATTTCCTCCAAGCTTAATGTCGACTCCACGACCCGCCATATTTGTCGCGATAACAACGCTTCCCTTTATACCGGCCTGAGCGATAACTTCTCCTTCCTGTTCATGTTTTTTCGCGTTTAAAACTTCATGAGGAATTCCCTCTCTCATAAGAAAAGCCGAAAGAAGTTCGTTCTTTTCGATAGAGGCGGTTCCGATAAGTACCGGCTGACCTTTTTCATGAAGTTCACGAACCTTTCGCGCTATCGCGGTAAATTTTCCATTCTCCGTCTGAAAGATGAGGTCTTGTCTATCGATACGGGCGGAAATTCTATTTGGCGGAATCGAAACAACATCGAGCCCATAGACCTTGTAGAACTCTTCGGCAGAGGTGAGTGCAGTACCCGTCATCCCGGAAAGTTTTTTGTAGAGACGGAAGTAATTTTGATAGGTAATAGAAGCAACAGTCTTTGATTCTTTTTGAATCTTCGCATTCTCTTTCGCTTCTATCGCCTGATGCAACCCCTCAGACCATCGGCGCCCCGGTTGAATACGCCCGGTGAACTCATCAACGATAATCACTTCGTTGTCTTTAACGACATATTCTTTGTCTTTGTGGAAAAG
>Ga0172379_10012028_pt1 | contig 10198 bp, 8 predicted proteins | sample GrowelOW334metaG_FD_119756 | JGI IMG/M metagenome (GOLD analysis project Ga0172379, IMG submission 119756) | Groundwater microbial communities from an aquifer near a municipal landfill in Southern Ontario, Canada - Groundwater well OW334 metaG | ecosystem: Environmental > Aquatic > Deep...
ACAGCCGAGCTTTCATCCTATAGCCGTGAGCAGATACGAAGGGGCGGACTGGATATGATCACTTTTACCAGTTCATCCACTGTCAATGGTTTTTTCAGTCAGGTAACCCCGGAAGATATTGGAAAGAATATAAGGATTGCGAGTATAGGCCCACAGACAACGAAAGCCCTTTCACAGTATGGAATAACTTCCGTTATCGAGGCGGAGGAATATACTACGGAAGGGTTGGCAAAAGCGATTCTATCGGTAAAAATAGAAACATAATATTTAATCGATAAAAAATATTTTATATAGGATCCATATATGATAGGAATATCGAAACTGTTCTGCGGAGTCATCGAACCCTCGGATGTGTTGCGCTATGGAAGAGATTCCTCAAAACTTCCATCGAATCTTCTTCAATTTTCGGTAGATAAGCGCCCTGTGGTGATCATGAATATTACACGGCGCTGCAATTTGCGGTGCGTTCACTGTTATGCCGGCTCGGACGGTTCTCCTGCAATGGATGAGCTTACCACCACTGAGATCATGAAGGTTATCGACAATCTTGCCGAGTTTAAATGCCCGGTTGTTCTGTTTTCGGGGGGCGAACCGCTTCTTCACCCTGATATAGCGAAACTTGCACAGCATGCTGTCGATTGCGGTATGCGTGCAGTCATTTCAACGAACGGAACTCTCATTACCCACGGCATGGCTGAAGATCTTGCTAAAATAGGGCTCTCATATATAGGTACAAGTCTCGATGGAGGCCCGGAGATACATGACCGTTTTCGTGGAGTAAAAGGTTCTTTCGATCGCGCGATAGAGGGGCTTAGAAATGCCCGCGAAGCCGGAATAAAAACCGGCATACGTTTTACTATTACAAAGATGAATATTGGAGAGATTCCGGGTATTTTTGATATTATGGAACGTGAACATATTCCCCGTGTATGTTTTTATCATCTTGTATATACGGGAAGGGGGGAGAATCTTTTTGAAGAAAGCCTCTCTCACGAAGAAACCCGCACAGTTATAGACAGTATCATCGACCATACGGTCCGCCTGCACCATAAGGGTAACCCTATAGAAGTTCTTACAGTTGACAACCACTGCGACGGCCCTTACCTGTATCTCAGAATGCTCCGTGAAAATCCAAAACGCGCGTCTGAGATTCTCGAACTGCTCAAATTCAACTCCGGCAACAGCTCAGGTATCGGAGTATCTGCCATCAGCTGGGAAGGCTCGGTTCTCCCCGACCAGTTCTGGAGAAATCAAATACTTGGAAATGTAAGAAATAATTTATTCAGCGAGATATGGACTGACAACGGTAATGCATTTCTCGTGAAATTGAAAAATAAAAAAAAATATGTAACCGGACGATGCTCGAAATGCCGTTTTCTCGATATTTGCGGGGGAAACCTACGCGCCCGTGCAGAAGCGGCGACCGGCGATAACTGGGCTTCAGATCCTGCCTGTTACCTTACCGACCAGGAGATAGGAATTGGATAATTTGGATTCCGAAAAGACAAAAGAGCTTGTCTCGCGCCTGCAATCCGGATTTCCGATAACCGAACGGCCATTTCTTGCTCTGGCGGAGAATCTTGGAAGCACAGAGAAAGAGATCGTTTGTGCGGTTAAATCTTTAATCCATAACCATACTATCCGTGAACTCGGACCGGTATTCGATCCGAAAAGACTCGGATATACCAGTACACTTGTCGCTTTACAGATCGACCCCGAGCGTGTAGCCGAACTATCGGTATCATTTCTTGAAATAAATGAAATAACGCACAATTATTATCGAGATGGAAAATTAAATCTCTGGTTCACTATCACAGCACGTTCAATTTCTTCTATAGAATCGATTTTGCGAAAGGTCGAAAAATTTCAGGGTGTTTCACGTGTTATCGATCTTCCAACAATAAAAGTATTCAAAATAAATACTGCATTCGGTTCAGATTACACACCTTCGAAATTAAGAAAAGATGATTCCATCGTAATGCTTTCCGAAAAGGAAAAACATGTTGTAAAAGTATTACAGAACGGACTTCCTGTTATCGAAAGGCCATTCACCGCTATTGCCGAAGAATCAGGTATGGAAGAATCATATATTTTCGAGCTTCTAAATAGCTGGATAGACGAAGGGATTATTCGAAGGTTCGGGGCGAGGGTTAATCATCAACGGATTGGATATACATTCAATGCACTTGCTGCCTGGGACGGTGCGCTTATTGATAAATGGGGCGAGCAGTTTGCTAAAATGAGGGAAGTAAGTCATTGTTATGAAAGGAAATCATATCCTGAATGGCCATACCGTCTCTATACAATGATCCACGCCAGAAATTCAGACGAAATGCAGAAAACCCTCAGCGCCATGCAGGCAATCGCTTCCACTTCGAACATGATCGTTCTAAAAACTCTTTACGAGTTAAAAAAAAAGAGCATGAAATATTTTCTGGAGAATGAAACATGGAATACACATCAAAAAGAATGAGACGGCTTCGCCGCACACCGGCTCTCCGTTCCATGGTGCGCGAAACAGCAGTTTCCCCGGCTGATTTTATTCTCCCTTTGTTTGTTCGCCCCGGAGAAGGAATAAAGCGCGAGATATCCTCTATGCCCGGAGTTTATCAGATGTCTGTCGATACGCTCGTGGAAGAATGCCGCCTGGTTGTGAATGACGGGATACCTGCGGTTCTCCTTTTCGGAATTCCTTCATTCAAAGATTCAATAGGAAGTTCCGCCTGGGATGAGAATGGAATTATACCTCAGTCTATACAGGCGCTGAAAAAGGAATTACCTGATCTGACAGTTATTACCGACGTTTGTTTGTGCGAGTACACGGATCATGGCCACTGCGGAATGATCAAAGACGGCGAGGTGGACAATGACGCCACTCTCGATCTTCTCGCAAAGGAAAGTCTTGCACACGCAAGAGCGGGAGCGGATATCATTGCCCCTTCAGACATGATGGATTTCCGTGTAGGGTACATAAGGAAAGCACTGGATGGAGAGGGATTTTCTCAGGTACCCATTCTCGCATATGCCGCAAAATTTGCTTCGGGATTTTACGGGCCTTTCAGGGATGCGGCCGAATCGCCTCCAAAATTCGGAGACCGCCGTTCCTACCAGATGGATCCTGCCAACCGCCGTGAAGCCCTCGCAGAGATTGCTCTTGATATTGAGGAGGGTGCCGACATGGTCATGGTGAAACCGGCAATGCCGTACCTCGATATCATCCGTGAAGCCCGCAATCGGTTCGATGTGCCTCTCGCGGCATATCAGGTCAGCGGTGAATATTCCATGATTCATTCTGCGGCAGGGAATGGCTGGCTCGATCTCGATACGATCATGATGGAGAGCCTGACCTCGATAAAACGCGCCGGAGCAGATATGATTATAACCTACTTTGCACGAAGCGCGGCGAGGATTCTGAAATGAATCCCCCTTCTCTTCGTCTGGTTGCATTCGAGGTTACAAGGACCTGTACTCTTTCCTGCCGTCACTGCAGAGGTGATTCTCGTCAGGAAACATATAAAGACGAGCTCGGTTTGAATGAGATTCGGGCGATAATAGACAACATTGCATCATTCGCAAAACCCATTCTCATAATCACCGGAGGAGAACCGCTCACCCGTCCGGACGTTTTCGAAATTGCCTCATACTCATCTTCTCTCGGATTGAGGACTGTATTGGCGACCTGCGGGCATTTTCTGAACGATGAAACGGCGCCAAAACTTATAGAGGCCGGGGTTTCACGAATCAGTATAAGCCTGGATGGCGCTTCAGCTGTAACTCACGACCAGTTTCGGGGAACTCCGGGCGCTTTCGAGGCAACACTTTCCGGCATAGCCGCAGCACGAAGGAATCATCTCGATTTTCAGATAAACAGCACACTTACCGTATTGAACATCGCCGAACTTGAATCTATCCATGATCTTGCACTTTCCCTCGGCGCAGTGGGATTTCACCCCTTTCTCCTTGTACCGGTAGGCAGGGGGAAAGAGCTTGCCGGTCTGGCAATACCACCCGAAGAATATGAAAAAATGCTTGTAAAAATAGCTCATATCGCCGAAACATCGCCCCTTGAAATCAAACCGACATGCAGCCCGCATTACACACGGATCTGCCTTCAGATGAAAAATTCGAAATCTAAATCCCTTTCAGATACACGCATCGGCTTGAATTGTGAGAAAGGGCATTCGGTTTCGAAAGGAAATAAATCTATTGTTACAAGAGGTTGTCTTGGAGGTCAAGGATTCGTTTTTATTTCACACAGGGGCAAGGTGCAGATTTGCGGTTTTCTTGACAGCGAGGCCGGAGACCTTCGTAAAACAGGATATAATTTGAAAGAAATATGGAATTCTGCTCCACTCTTCCGGAAAATTCGTGATAAAACCCTCTATAAAGGGAAATGCGGGATTTGCGAATATTTCACTATCTGCGGCGGATGCCGTGCACGAGCCTATTATTCCTCAGGGGATTATCTGGGCGACGAGCCGAATTGTGAATATCTGCCAGGAGGAATGCAATGAGTAATATTACCTTTACTAAATCCGGCACCCTTCATGAACGTGCTTCGAAAGTGATTGCGGGCGGGGTCAATTCGCCTGCACGGGCATTTCGTTCCGTTGGTGGATATCCCCTTTTTGCAGACCATGCGCAGGGCTGCCATCTTTGGGATGTCGATGGTAACCGGTATATTGATTATATTGGTTCCTGGGGCCCTCTCATAGCAGGACATGCACATCCGGAAGTTTTAAAAGCGATTCATGATGCGGCGGTTCACGGAACAAGTTTCGGCATGTCCACCGAGAGCGAGATTCTCCTTGCCAATAAAATCTGTTCCATGATGTCGTCGATAGAAATGATTCGCATGGTAAATTCCGGAACAGAAGCGACTATGAGCGCTATCCGTCTCGCCCGGGGGTATACGGGGAGAAGTAAAATTATAAAGTTCGCCGGTTGCTATCATGGGCATGGGGACAGCTTTCTCATAAAAGCAGGTTCAGGCGCAACAACCCTTGGAGTTCCAGACAGCGCTGGAATAACTCCCGGAACCGCAGGCGAAACTCTGGTTGCGGATTACAATAACCTGCTGCAGACTGCGGAACTGGCGGCCTCCAATCCCGGAGAGATTGCCGCAATAATTGTTGAACCTGTAGTAGGAAATATGGGTACAGTTCTTCCTGAACACGGATTTCTTGAAGGTCTCCGTGAATTGACCAGACGAGAGGGAATTGCCCTTATTTTCGATGAAGTCATGACCGGATTCCGTCTGGCCAGAGGAGGCGCGCAGGAAATATACGGTGTCATACCGGATCTTACCACGTTGGGCAAAATTATTGGCGGGGGATTGCCTGTGGGCGCTTATGGCGGCAGAGAAGAAATCATGAAAATGCTGGCTCCTCTCGGCACAGTTTACCAGGCAGGAACACTTTCTGGAAATCCAATCGCCATGGCTGCCGGTCTTGCAACGCTCTCAATTATCGACTGTGATAAGACATATGCAGACCTTGAAATTATGGGGAAAAGGCTGGTTTTGGGCTTGAACAAGGCTGCAAAAAGCTCGGGAATACCGGTCACCATAAATCGGTGCGGTTCGATGTTTACATTGTTCTTTAATGAAAACCCTGTTATCGATTATCCGAGCGCATTAAAAAGCGACAAATCACTATTCGCTCGCTTCTTCCGTGGAATGCTGGAAAGGGGAGTTTTACTGCCACCCTCACAGTTTGAAGCGGCGTTTCTTTCTCTTGCACATGATGAGGAAGCTTTGGAGGAAACGATATTGGCAGCGAAAGAAACATTTAAAATGCTGTGAAAGATTTTGAGGTTTATATCATAAAAAAGGCCGGTTTTATTCCGGCCTTTTTTATAAATTCGTGGGAACTTATTACCAGGCAAGCGGATCGCCTGCTGTTCCGGCTCCGGCTGTCTTTGCCCCGGTCAACGAGAGTATCAGCGTATCATCCGCGGCGCCGTCTCCGTTGGTATCGACTCTTTCATAGGCAGTTGCAAGAGAATCGGCAAAGCCATAGTAGTAACGGGCATTTTCCGGCTGCTGGAAACTGATTTCCGGGCAAGCGTCTCCGGCAGTATGGCTCCCGGAGAAATTCTTGTAAGTACCATCATTGGCCAGGAAATAGCTCTTCTCGCCAGTTATAATTTGTCCTAAAATGGTCTGGGCTTCGGTGCTTTTCGCTTTTCCGATCAAACCGGAAAATTTAGGGATGGCGATTGCGGCCAGGATACCGATGATCACAACAACAATCATAAGCTCGACCAGGGTGAACCCCTTCTCGTTTCTCTTGAACATTGTAACCTCCTTGTAGGTTTTGTTTGATTTGTAAGAAATTGAGATTTTTAAAACTCTCAATATCTCTCTTGAGGTACTGTTGCATTCGTTGAAGATTTGTTTAATTTATTTGCTAATTCCATACCAAATTACTTATTATGTTAATAACCTATTGTTATCATTTGTGATACATCATTATAAACGACCGGTTCGACTTCAAGTGAATCTTTTAAATTATTTCTATACTGATACGGATTATGTCATTTTGATAAACTACCAGGCAAAATTCTCCCCGTTCGAACCGTTTATTATACCTTTAAGGCCTGTAATTGAAACAGACATTCCATCGTCGCCGTCGCCGTCATGATTTATATCGTTGGCGACTCCGTTCTCTTTCCCGTAAGCAGTTGTATCTGCTATGACAAAAGAGTAGGTAAATCGACTGTTATCGGGTTGATTAAATCCAATCGCTACAGAATTTTCTCCATAAGTGAATTCTTCATAATTCTCACGTGCATGATAATATGCTCTTTCTTTGTTTACAATGTCCCAAAGCATCTGACGAACTTCCGTAATCTTTGTATTGACAACGTAGTTAGAGTATTTTGGAATCGCAATAGAAGCAAGAATTCCGATAATAACTACAACAATCATGAGTTCAACAAGAGTAAACCCATTTTTGCGTCCGGTTATTTTTCCCATTTTTATTTCCATTAAGTTGAGCCTTTTGCAAAAGTCTGTATTTGAAGGCAGCCCCTTTTCTGTCCTCCGGACATCATTCCCCCAAAGGGGGCAGGAAAATACTGTAGAGCAACAACTTCCCTTGCCTCATTCGAGGAAAGGGATTGAGGGTTAGGGGGCTGAAGTAATAAAACTTATCATTTTTTCGTTTCCAAAACGACTTTTGCAATGAGCTCAGTTGATTAAGAATCTTTTTTTTAATAATTATCAAATATTATGCCAAAAAATAAAATAGAATAAAAATATACGCTTATCGAGATTAAACGCCACGTTTTAACATACCCCTTGATCCCCTCTCTTGAAAAGAGAGGGGAAAACACATATCAGCATGAAAGAGAATGGATTATAAAATATATTAGGGGTTTCCACTCGCCCATTCACGGGAGAGGGGGCAAGGGGTGGGGGTGTCTTTATCTTCTCATTTTATAACCTTTGCTGTGTTAAAAAAATAAGCTTTTCAAAAATATATTGTTTATTTCAATAATTAAGGCAGGTATTAAATATATAAACAATCATAAATACTATTGAAAAGGAAGAGTACCGATTATAAAATGTCATTCGATTTGAAACAAGATGAATCATTGTGAAACAATTAGAGGCCGTATTTTTCAATTTTACGGTCAAGCGTCGATCTTCCTATTCCAAGTATTTCAGCGGCTTTCTGTTTCTGGCCGTTTTGCTGAGTCAGAACCCAGTGTATATAAGCTTTTTCAATATCATCCATTTTCGGAATGGAAGTATTTTCTTCCGAGACAAGTTGTTTGGGCTGGGGATTTTTGATGTGATCGGGGAGGAGATCTGCTCCAATTTTCCCTGAGGTGGAAAGAGCGATCATCCGTTCTACTACATTTTCCAACTCGCGAATATTTCCTGGCCAGGTATAATCACGGAGAATGTCGATAAGCTGTCTTTCAACTCCGTTTGAAATTACTTTTCCAGATTTATCCTTGGATGCGAGAAAATGCATAAAAAGAAGTTCGATGTCTTCTTTTCGCTCTCGGAGCGGTGGAATGTTGATATTAATCACATTGAGGCGGTAGTAGAGATCTTTTCGAAATTTACCATGGATAATAGCTTCATCAAGGTTCTCATTAGTAGCCGCAATAAGGCGGATATCAACTTTCCGCGGGGTATTTCCACCAACCGGCATTACTTCTTTTTCTTGTATGGCGCGAAGGATTTTCATCTGAGTAGATGGTATTGTATTGCCAACTTCGTCTAAAAAAAATGTGCCGCTGTCGGCCATTTCCATGAGACCTATTTTATCTTTTACCGCCCCTGTAAATGAACCTTTCACATGTCCAAAAAGCTCACTTTCCAGCAATTCGCTTGGAATTGCTCCGCAATTAATGGCGATAAAAGGGCCTCCTGCACGAGGTGAATTTTCATGAAGAGCCCGTGCGGCTATCTCCTTACCCGTTCCGCTTTCACCGGTTATCAATGCTGTAGATTCGGTAGCTCCAACTTTTCGGATGAGTTCTTTTAACGCGACAATTTCTTTTGATGTTCCGATCATCATATTCAGCGCGGGAGTTTTTTCCATGGCCGCCTTGAGCGCCTTGTTTTCCTTGATGATCTCGTCCATTTTGATGATACGGTTTATATAATTCAGAAGTTCATGTTTTTTGAAAGGCTTTTCAATAAAGTATGATGCACCAAGATTGAGAGCGGCGATAGCCTGATCCTTTGTGGCGTATGCAGTCATAACGATGATGGGGGTATCGTTGTGATCAGAAATTGCTTCAATCATTTCTATACCGTCAAGACCGGGCATTTTTAAATCAGTTATAATAAGATCATATTTTTTAATACCCAGCATATCGAGAGCTTTTCGTCCATCATCAGCAGTATCGACAACAAATCCTTCTTTTTCGAGCATGATCTGCAAAGTATATCTCATGCTCTGCTCGTCATCCACTACAAGAATTATTTTTGACATTATTCAACTCCATGTAACGGTATGTCCAGTACAATTTCAGCGCCGCCGGGTCTTCTGTTTCTCCCGAATACCCGGCCATGATTCATAACCATCATTTTTCTCACTAACGCCAGACCAAGACCAGTCCCTTCTTTTTTAGTAGAAAAGAATGGTTCAAACATGCTTTTCAGAGCTTCATCGGTGAACCCAGGTCCGTTATCGGCAAAAATAAGTCGTATATAGTTATGGTTTTTCTTCCAGCTGCTATCGATCAGGATTTCAATATTTCCGCTTCCTTCCAATACTTCCAGACTATTAATAATGATGTTTAAAATAAGCTGCCTTATATGGTCACAATCAAAATAAACGATCGGATTCCCGGTAATGTTGTTTTTTATTTTTATCTGAGAAGTTTTTCTGGGATCGTTTTCGATGAGAATCAGCACTTCTTCTATCACTTTTTTTAATTCTATCGGATGAATATCAGGTATTTTGATACGTGCAAATTTTAAAAAATCAGAGCTTATTCGAACCAACCGGTCAGATTCCTTCTCGATAATACTTAAAAGTCGTTCAGATCCGGAATTCAGAGTTTCCCTGTCCTCTGCAAGAAGTTCCACTGCGTTACAAATGGAGGTCAAAGGATTGCGAATTTCATGAGCAATAGCGGCGGAGAGTTCCCCTATAGCCGCCATTCTGTCCGATTGACGGATCATCTCTATCAGTTTTTTCTTTTCGGTAAGGTCCTCAAAATTGACGATAACTCCCTTACGGTTTCCATCTGTGTCGTAAAGAGAAACAGTTGTAACACCCAAGGGTATAGAGACTCCCTGCTCGTTAAGAATTTCAATTTCCTCTTCTGAGTCGTATGAGTTCTGTGCAAGTTCGAGGTCCAGTATTTTTACAAGTTCCGGAGAGCGAGTTTCCAGAAGTGAGCGGTAGGTATCCCGGGAAAAGACTTTGCCTATATCAAGGATTTTTTCTGCCGCATGATTAAAATACATAATCCTGCCGGACATATCGAAAGCAATGAGACCGTTGGCCATGCTCTGCAGAATATTAGAGGTGTCAAGCCTGGCTTCCTTCAATGATTTAAGCACACTGGTCAGTGCTGTATCTTTAATTCGCAACCGTTCAGTATATACACTCGAAAAGAAACCAACCCCTATAATGAGAACACTATACATAAATGCCTGAAGAACAACGCTTTGCCTTGCCACTTCACTGACATAAAATGAGCCTAATACTGGCCCCAGAAGAAA
>Ga0172379_10012029_pt1 | contig 10197 bp, 9 predicted proteins | sample GrowelOW334metaG_FD_119756 | JGI IMG/M metagenome (GOLD analysis project Ga0172379, IMG submission 119756) | Groundwater microbial communities from an aquifer near a municipal landfill in Southern Ontario, Canada - Groundwater well OW334 metaG | ecosystem: Environmental > Aquatic > Deep...
CGTTCGGGATCTTTCACGATATAATTCTCACCACGAGCTTCTATTTTGGTGTTGAGATAGCCTAACGGCGCACTGCATGGCATCCAACCTTTTTTGAGCTTATCCTTAAGCCCTCTTTTCACATTCAAACTTAAATCACGACTGTATTGATTGGCGCCACATAGTTGTATTGCGATGGAGTACACATTATCCGTTGGGCGATGAATCTCTTCCGGTGTACGAATTTCTTGTATAATTCCGTTTTGCAGCATGTCGATTATGTAGCCACCCTCTAATAGGTTTCTTGCAAGGCGATCCAATTTCCAAACAAGCATGCCATTAGCTTCCTTGTTTTCAATCTTTTCAATCATGTGAGCGAAGACTTTTCGTCTCCCTGGTGTCTTTCCGCTTTTTTCTTCCGATAAGATATCAACGATATTGATATCATTTCTTTTGGCGTAGTCTTTAAGAACGTCTATCTGACTTTCGATTGATTGTATTTGCTTACTTTTGTCTTCTGAAGATTTTCTGGCGTAAATAATGTATTTTAGAGGTGTGTGTTGCATAGGATTATCCTTTAATTGTTAGGGAACTATCAATACATTTTTCTTGCCTTTGATTTTCCAAGAGGATTGTTTTTATCAGATGTATAAGACCCACACTTTTTTCAAGAGCTTCTCTTTGTGTGAGATCTTTTCCAAATCTTACTTTGTAGAGTTGTATAAATGTGGCGATGCTTATGATGATAATCTCAATCAATATTTTCTCTGAAACAGAAATTGAGTCATACACGAATATGGATAAGGTTGCTACTTGTTGAATAGTTTCATTCATATGTTATGGGCTATTATTGATTACATGCACAAAAAAGAGGCAATGATAAAGAGATTTACTGCTACGTAAAAGTTTCATTGCCTCTTTTTTGAATTTGATTGGTATATTTCTTCCAAACACTTTTACGTAGCATATTAAGTATACCTGAGTCTTTTTAAGCGTATCTCTTCAATAGCATATTGATAAGTTCATCTTCATCTTCCTCAGAAGTTGATTCTAACTCGTTTAAATACCTTTCTCGTTCATCGATATCTTCAATATTTGCGAAGATGAGTTGTGTTATGAAGTCTTTATTTTTCCCTATTATAGTGGATGGCCATAAGCTGACGTGTCGGAGAATACTCATAGTGTTTTTTGTTTACGAATGATTATTGTGTTCTCCTTATATTCAACCAAGATTTCAGCGCCAATAATAAATCCATATTTTAATAAGAACCGATTGACAAGGCGTATCATAGGCTTTTGCCTTCTATTTCCCGGCGTGTAGTAGACAACTTTGTTTCTCCTGATCATAAAATTATATTTTTTCCACTTGTTTATAGTAAAACAAACATACTGTGCGTTTGAATCGCTTAATAACATTTCCAGCCACATCCTTTTGTTCGAGAAATGTATAGGCTCTGATTGCTTTCTCGCCCTTTTTGACCCTGTATCCTATGGATGACCAATTTGCGTATGTTCTCATATTATATTCTGCTGAGTAATTTTCTAATTCTTTTTCACCCCATCTGTTCTTAACCTCCTCCGCGACTAAGGCGTATGTTAGAAGAGATCCCTTATACGATGATTTAGTAGCCTCTTCCAAGGCTCGTCTCATGATTTTCATACTGGTTATGTATGTTTTTCAACGCATGTCTCGACAGACACGCACAAGGGTTGATGTTGATAGTTAAAAACCCCTTATATTGCTCAAGTGGTAAAGGGTTTTTTATAAACTTTCGCTGTAGAGAGCGGAAATACAGGGCTTGACACGGGTATTGAGATGTGGATGAAAGAAAAATAAGTCATGAAAGAGTGTCCAAATGAAGCTTATATAAGCCTTATAGGGGTTATCTACTTTTATTATCGTAACGGTATGGATGTTATGTAGGAATACAACAGCGACTGCCGACACTTTTCCAGAATTCGCCCAATATTTCTCAGTTTTTGCTTTTATAGAGCTACTCTATTCACATTGATTTAAAAAATTTCTGCGTTATTTTTCTAAACTTACTGTCATCGTCAATGATTTATGTACTGAGATAAAATAGATAGTAGGGATATAGATAATTTTATTTTAAGCACCCGAGTTTTTAAGAAATTCTCTTACGGACTCGATTAGTAGGAACACTTAATGAGAAATAGTATGAAACTTACTAATAGGAAAATAACTATTGCAGGATCTATCATAAAGATTAATTTGTATAAAGATAAGCCATTATCATACGGGGCTACCGTTTTTGCTCATGGTAAATCCATTAGAAAAAGCGTATGTGATGACAAAGGAAACAGAATCCGGAAATTGGAATCGAAGAAGCGGTCATTAAGGCGAACAAGAGTCACTCTTATAAACCTGATTAATGCGAACGCATGTCAATGGAAGAATCAAGCAGGAGATTCATATGTGCCGATTTTCGTTACATTTACTTTTAAGGATGATATCAAAGATATACAAGAAGCTAATGCTAAATTCTCACATTTCATACGACGACTGAATTATGTGATCTCCGGAGGATGCAAGAAGAGCATTCTTAAATATGTATCCGTTATAGAATTTCAAGATCTAAAGCGGAAGGGAGTGATACATTTTCATACTGTGTTCTTCAATCTTCCGAACAATAGCGCTTATTTTCTTTCGCATCTCTGGGCACATGGAACTATTGACCAAAAAGAAATAAAGGAGATTGAGAATGTAGGTCTGTATATCTCAAAAACTATGTCAGCTGGAAACGCTAAAGATACTCGACTGGATGGAAAAAAAAGATACATTGCAAGTAAAGGTTTGCTTAAGCCAATTGAAATTAGGGATCAAGATAATGTGAAAAGCATCCAAAGCCTTATACCAAAGGAATATATTCCTAAGTTTGAAAGTTTTGATGGATTTCAAGGGCGCGTGGAAATAAGACATTATATGTTGGATAGGGGCGAGGCTCTATCCGATGTTATCCCGGAACTTAATGAGTATATCGGATGAATAATTATTTATAGTTAATCGAAACAATATGAATCAGGAAATTAAGGATAAATTGAAATTGAGACCACCAGCACTTTGTACTAAATGCAGATGCACTAGAAGTCGTACAAACCCACATGCGAAGTGTTGGGAGTGCAAGAAAAGGTTTTGCTACAACCATATCGCTTGTCTGCAAATTAAAAAGGGAATGCGTCAAAATGAAGTGACAAGGTCAATTTGCGCGGAATGTATAAAAACACATAAGTATACTACCTTAGAGTAGCTGTTATTGCTCTGATGTAGACGCGCTAAGACGTCTTTACAGAAGAAATAGTAAAGACATCATTGAAGAATTTGAGAGGCTAGAATTTAACACATTATTTTAAAGTTATGGAGAAGAAATATTTCGTTGAGGAGTGCTTCACACTAACACCACGAGATGTTGGAAACAGGATTGATCGCATCCGGAAATTAGGAATCAATATTCTTGAAAACCGACCGGGGATCAGGTATTGGTTTGATGACGATGATCGACCAATGTATTTGTTTATAAGCGTGGATGGGAGGGAAGCGCAAAAACTGAGATGGGAACAAGTGGAAATCACTTTTGGCATCAGAGAGTATTTTTATTGCCTGTGCGGACAAAAATCCACGAAACTTTATCTTCTTCCCAATGGCAAGGAATTTAAATGTCGGATCTGCCACAATTTGAAATATAGACTCAGCACATTCAATAGATATTCTGTCGCCGGTAAGGCTATTTACAAAATGGATCGCCTCCAAAAGTTAGCGAATAATCGAGCTAGTATGAGCAGAATATTCTATAACGGACACTATACGAAGCGTTTTGAGAAGTTTTTGAAGCTTTGTGATAAAGCTGGTCTTGATAGCATTGTGAGAGGTGCTCAGGATCTAAAAGAACTTATACAAGGTTAACTATCGTGACAAAGCCAACGTATTCGTTTTTCTGTATGCAGAGTAAGCGGTTGAGACTAGAGTGTTTTTCAAGCCTTGTTTTTTCTAACAACAAGCTTTTTTCGTGTTTAAGATAAAATAATTCTAAAATAATTCTAAAATCCTTATAAAAAAGGTAAAATTGTTGTATTATAGCTTGCTATACTGCTTGTTTTAGCCTACACTGAGGGTATAGTAACCTTGGTTTCGATCAAAAATAAATAACTATAATTTGCTTAGAATACCCGACTCTCAATTTGATTGAGGGAGGAAATGGCATATCTATTACTATGGCAATCAAAAAATCTCAGTTGTATAGTTCCATTTGGAAAAGCTGTGACGAGCTTCGTGGGGGAATGGATGCTTCGCAATATAAGGACTATGTGCTGGTTTTGCTTTTTATCAAATACATCTCCGACAAATATGCTGGAGTGGCGTTTGCTCCGATTACCGTGCCCGGAGGCGCAAGTTTTAAGGATATGATAGCACTTAAGGGTAGCGCGACTATCGGTGATGACATAAACAAAAAGATAATCGCACCTATCGCAGAAGCCAATAAGCTTGCGGAAATGCCGGACTTTAATAATGCGGAAAAGCTTGGGAGCGGTCCGGATATGGTGAAAAAACTTTCCAATTTGATTGCTATCTTTGAAAATCCTGCTCTTGATTTCAGTAAGAACAGAGCAGAAGGTGATGATATTCTTGGGGATGCCTATGAATATTTGATGCGACACTTTGCTTCCGAAAGCGGAAAAAGCAAGGGGCAATTTTATACGCCATCCGAAGTCAGTAAGATCATTGCTAAGGTTGTGGGTATCACGAACACAAAAAGCGAAACCCCAACTGTGTATGATCCTACTTGTGGGTCTGGATCATTGCTTTTGAAGGTGGCAGACGAAACAGATAGAAATGTAATGCTTTATGGGCAGGAAATGGATAATGCTACTGCTGGACTTGCGCGGATGAATATGATTCTCCACGATAACGCGACCGCGCTCATTGCTCGCGAGAATACACTTTCTACACCACTTTTCAAAGATGGCAATCAACTCAAAACTTTTGAATATGTTGTCGCTAATCCACCTTTTTCGTTTAAGTCGTGGAGCAATGGCGTCGATCCGGTGAATGACGTGTTTGGACGATTTCAGGATTTTGGTACCCCTCCTACAAAAAATGGTGATTATGCTTTTTTGCTTCATATTATCCGTTCAATGAAGACGACTGGTAAGGGTGCTTGCATTTTGCCTCATGGAGTGCTCTTTCGTGGCAATGCTGAAGCTGGAATTCGTACCAATATCATCCGTCGCGGGTATATCAAGGGTATTATCGGATTACCTGCCAATCTGTTTTATGGTACTGGTATTCCGGCGTGTATCATCGTGCTGGATAAAGAAAACGCACAAAACCGTAAAGGGATTTTTATGATTGATGCCGGCAAGGGATATATGAAAGACGGCAATAAAAACCGTCTCCGACCGCAAGACATGCACAAGATTGTGGACACATTTAATAAGCAAGTAGAAATTCCGAAATACTCGCGAATGGTTAGTGTGACGGAAATAGAAAAGAACGAATTCAATCTCAATATTCCTCGCTACATAGACAGCCAAGAGCCGGAAGATACTCAAGACATTGAAGCGCACTTGAAAGGCGGAATCCCGACAGCTAACATTGAAGAATTGGAAAACTACTGGAGCGTATATCCGACCCTTAAAACATCGATCTTTGCCGACAGTAAACGGAAAGGTTACAGCACACTCAAAATCGCACACGATGAAATCAAGACCTCCATTTTCTCACATTCCGAATTTACCAAATACGCCAAAACAATGGAGGCGACTTTTGAAAGATGGAAAGATAAAAATATCACTCTCCTCAAAAACCTGAAAATCGGAGCGAAACCGAAAGAGATTATCGCCGGAGTGTCTGAGGATCTTTTGGTGACATTCAGCAAGACGCACCTCATAGACAAGTACGACATTTATGAACATCTGATGGAATATTGGGCGGAGAACATTCAAGACGATATGTATTTAATTGCCGTTGACGGTTGGAAAGCGGAACTCTCGCTAGTGGAAGGAAAAAAGGGAGAAATGGATTGTGACCTTGCACCGAAGTATCTCGTTATCAATCGCTACTTTGCGAATGAAAAGAAAGCGATAGAAGAACTCCAAACTAAACTGGAAACCGCGAGCGGAGAAATTGAAACACTTATTGAGGAAAACAGCGGAGAAGAAGGATGCTTTGACGGTTTTGATAAGATCAATAAGAAGAGCGTCGCATCAAGAATAAAGGATATTAAAGGAAAATCTGAATATGCCGAAGAATTGGAAGTAATGGAAAAATTCCTTACTCTCGCCGAACAAGAATCCGAAGCAAAGAGAAAAATAAAAGAAGCCGAAAAAGTGCTTGATGTGAACGTCATCGCCAAATACAAAACGCTTACCGAATCGGAAATCAAAACGCTTGTCGTGGACGACAAATGGATGGCGACTATTGAGCAAAGAGTGAAAGGTGAAATGGACAGAATCAGCCAGCGACTTACCGGAAGAATAAAAGAACTCGCCGAACGCTACGCCGAACCGATGCCGGAAATTCTCAAAGAAGTGGAATCGCTTACCGAAAAAGTGGAAGGACATCTCGCTAAAATGGGGTTTAAATTTTAAACGACATGAATTTTAACGAACTCATAAAAAATTGGCATGCTAAAGCGGTTGAACAACAAGACTGTTTTTCCGCTTTTGTGTTTGAGTATCTTGCGTTTATTGCTTTTTTGAAAAAAAATAAATTTCAAACGGAAAAACCCGACCGACGTGTGATTCAACTCTTGAAACAAGACACGAATATCATGGGTGAATATTTAAAAAAGATAGTTGATACTCCGACAATTCAGTCGGCTTGGGATGTAATCAAGGTAGAACTTAATTATAAACCACTTAAAAACGTAAGCGAAAATAGTATCACGGAGGAAGAAATAAAATGGTGGAATTGTTCGCATTCTGAATTGAATTTGCAAAAACCAGCAGAAGCATTAAAAACAAACGGAGTTATTCATTCTTTAGACGATTGGGAAAACATGGTTGAATTTTGGTATTCCATTCGAAATAATTTATTCCATGGAGGCAAAGATCCAGAAGATGACCGCGATCAACGGCTTGCTGAAAACGGATATAAAACCCTCCGTCCGTTAGTTGAAATTTTGTTGAAATAAAAACTATGACCACCGAAACACAAAAAATTCCACACGGGTACAAACAAACCGAAATCGGCGTTATTCCGGCGGATTGGGATGTGAAAGAATTAGGCGAACTTGTGGACGTAAAAGATGGAACACACCAGACTCCCAAATATTTTGAGAGCGGGATACCTTTTTACAGTGTAGAAAGTGTGACCAATAATGATTTTGTAAACACTAAATACATTTCGTTGTCAGAGCATAAAACGCTAACTAAAAAATTTAAAATAGAAAAAATGGATATTCTTATGACACGAATAGGATCCATCGGTGATTGCAAATTAATTACGTGGGAGCCAAATGCCAGTTTCTATGTCAGTCTTGCTTTATTGAAACCAAAAGACAAATCAATTTCATTATACATATATCATTTTTCGAAATCTAAAACCTTCCGCAAAGAATTAGAAGATCGGTCATTGATGTGGGCTATCCCAAAAAAAATTAACTTAGGAGAAATATCAAAAGTAAAGGTCTATATCCCAAAATCAAAACCTGAACAAACCGCTATCGCTACGGCGCTTTCCGACGCGGATGAACTTATTGAAAAAATAGAGAGATTGATTAAAAAGAAAAAGAATATCAAACAAGGGGCGATGCAGGAGTTGTTGACCGAAAAGCGTCGACTCCCAGGGTTTAGCGGAAAGTGGGAGACGAAGAAGATTGGAGATATAGGGAAAACATATGGAGGACTCTCTGGTAAAGTAAAGGGTGATTTTGGTGTTGGTAATAGTTTTTATATTCCATTTATGAACATAATGAGTAATCCGATTATTGATCCGAGCTATCTTGATAGCGTGAATATCCGTTCAGACGAATATCAAAATAAGGCGCAAAAGGGAGATTTGTTTTTTAATGGATCATCGGAAACACCGGAAGAAGTAGGGATGTGTTCTGTTTTGCAAACTGAAATACCGAATCTGTATCTCAATAGCTTTTGTTTCGGCTTTCGGCTTTATCAGGAGCTAAAAACTGACGGTCTTTTCTTTTCATATTATTTTAGAAGTAGTGCGGGAAGAGAATTGATTTTTTCGCTTGCACAAGGAGCGACGCGATATAATTTATCAAAGACGAACTTTGTGAAATTAGAAATTCCATATCCAAAACCAAAAGAACAAACCGCCATCGCTTCCGTTCTTTCCGATATGGATGCTGAAATTGAAAAACTGGAATCTTCGCTTTTAAAATATAAAAATATAAAACAAGGTATGATGCAACAATTATTAACCGGTAAAATACGAATATATGCTACAACCTAATACTATTGGTCAAAATGTCGGTCAAATAGAACGCGCGACACAAAATAGGATTGTGGCGTTGTTCAAAAATAATCTCAATTACGAGTATCTCGGCAATTGGGAAGACCGGCTGGATAATAGCAATATTGAAGAGAAGGAAGTGCGAAAGTTTCTTACCGGAAAGTACAGCGAGGTGTTGATCGCTCGCGCTTTGGATAAACTTCGTGCTACCGCCAATAATTACAGCGAGAATCTCTACACCAATAACAAGAATGTATACACACTGCTCCGCTATGGGATTGGAGTGATAGAGAATGCAGGAGAAAATAATCAGCAAGTTCAGTTGATTGATTGGAAAAATTCAGAGAATAATAATTTTGCTATTGCGGAAGAAGTGACCATCCAAGGCAATCGTGAGAAGCGTCCCGACATTGTGTTTTATGTGAATGGTATCGCATTGGGAGTACTTGAACTCAAGCGAAGTACGGTTTCTCTAGGTGATGGTATACGTCAAAATATTGTAAATCAGCAGAAGGAGTTTATCCAGTCGTTTTTTTCGACGATTCAGCTTGTTTTTGCGGGCAATGATACGGAAGGTTTGCGCTATGGAACTATTGGTACTCCGGAAAAGTATTTCTTGAAATGGAAAGAAGACGAGCAGGATGACAGCATGCTTATGCTTGATAAATATCTGCTCAAGATGTGTGATAAAAAGAGATTTTTGGAAGTGTTGTACGATTTTGTGTTGTTTGACGGCGGTATCAAGAAGCTTCCTCGCGCGCATCAGTATTTTGGTATCAAGGCAGCTCAGGATCATGTTCATAGACGAGAAGGTGGTATCGTGTGGCATACTCAGGGAAGTGGTAAAAGCTTGATTATGGTGTGGCTTGCCAAATGGATTTTGGAAAACAATCCGAATGCTCGGGTGGTGGTTTTGACGGATCGCATTGAGCTTGATAAACAGATAGAACGCGTGTTTCGCGAAGCCGGAGAGAAAGAGATCAAACGCACCACGAGCGGAAAGGATTTGATGGAGCAGTTAAACAGTCCAAGCCCTCGCTTGCTGTGTTCGCTCATTCATAAATTTGGCGCGCATGATGTCGATAATTTTGATGCCTATATCAGGGAATTGGAAAGCGCACCGAGTAATACTGTAGGTGAGTTGTTTGTGTTTGTGGACGAATGCCACCGGTCCGAATCCGGAAAAATGCACAAAGCAATGAAAGCGGTTTTAAAAAATGCTGTTTTTATTGGCTTTACCGGCACGCCGTTGCTTAAGAAAGACAAGCAAACAAGCCGAGAGGTTTTTGGAAAATATATTCATACCTATAAGTTTAATGAAGCGGTCGAGGATGGCGTCGTGCTGGATTTGATGTATGAGGCGCGTGATATTGATACGAAACTTTCTTCCGAGGAGAAAGTAGACGCTTGGTTTGAAGCAAAAACTAAAGGATTGAATGACTTCCAGAAGCATGAGCTGAAAAAGCAGTGGGGAACGATGCAGAAAGTGCTTAGTTCAAAGCCGAGAATAGAAAAGATCGTGCAGGACGTCGTATTTGATTTTAGCACGAAACCACGACTTAATTCTGAATTTGGAAATGCGATTTTGGTTGCGGGCAGTATCTATGAAGCGACCCGTTATTTCGAGATGTTTCAATCCACCTCGCTTAGAGGAAAATGCGCATTGATTACCTCGTATAATCCCACTACCAAGGATATTACCACTGAGGATACGGGTGAAAACACCGAGACCGCAAAAGAATATGTGTACAAAATATACTCTGATTTACTGAAAGACGTAGTTGCAG
>Ga0172379_10012030_pt1 | contig 10196 bp, 6 predicted proteins | sample GrowelOW334metaG_FD_119756 | JGI IMG/M metagenome (GOLD analysis project Ga0172379, IMG submission 119756) | Groundwater microbial communities from an aquifer near a municipal landfill in Southern Ontario, Canada - Groundwater well OW334 metaG | ecosystem: Environmental > Aquatic > Deep...
CCGATCTTCTGAGCTAAAAAAGCAAACACCATAGCAAAAGCTATTGCCAGAGTGAACTTCATGCCGCTTCCCGTATGAATCCGGGAAAACAACTGACCCAACTTCGGTGCGGTCAACTGGCCGACAACAATAGCGCCGAACAAGAAAAGCGTCGCCTTAGCGATAATCCAAGCAACACTTAATCCGGACACGGAGCCGACTGTCACTATCGCCGATACTACGGCTAATACGACGAGACCCATCACGTCGTCTATAACCGCAGCGCCCAGTACAATCTTGGCTTCCGGTGTCTGAGCCTTCCCCAAATCTTGGAATACTCTCGCCGTAATGCCGACGGAGGTAGCGGTCAAAGCCGCGCCCAAAAAAAGATAGGCAGGGAAACTCAAACCGGGCAAAAGCATTGGCCCGACTACCCAAGTACCGAGTACAAACGGTACAACCACGCCAACCGTCGCCACTAAAAACGCTCTTACGCCGACCTTCATCATTTCCTTCACGTTGGATTCAAGCCCAACCTGGAATAACAAGATTACGACGCCAAGCTGAGCAAGAAAGGCGATATTCTGATCGTGCTTCAGTGGCTCAAATAAATTGAACCCAATCAAGGCCAAATTGCCTATGACTACCCCCAGAATTAGCTCGCCCAATACTCCGGGCTGACCGAAACGCTCGACCAAACTACCGCTGACCTTGGCCAAAATCAGCAGCACCGCGATACCAAGAAAGGTAGAGGCGACGTCAATTTCTCCACCTTGTCCTTCGGCCGCAACCGTCGCTTGAGCTGAAAAACTGCTCAATAGCACCACGGCAAATGCCGCGATACCAAGCCACAATCCGCTCTGTTTGAGACACCACTTGTTCATTCTCATGCTACTTTCTCCCATAAGTTTGTTTTTGGCTCGGCGGCCGTTTTTCACCTGAATTTTTTAGATTTCACTAAAAAAATAATCCAGGATACGAGCATTATACTCAAAAAAACAAAAATGTCAAGGGTTTAAAAAAAATTTGTTAAAAACCCGCCTAAAATTGACCATACCAAAAAATCTTGATCTCAATAAAAAATCGGCCTTTTGACCGAAAAATGCTTTTCAAAAATAAACAGATTAATTGTTCATCCCGGCCAAATAACCAGTAGCAAAAGCGATTTGTAAATTATAGCCGCCGGTCGGGCCGTTAAGATCGATTATCTCTCCGGCGAAAAATAAATTTTTGATAATCTTTGAGCCCATAGTCTTTGGGTTTATTTCTTTCAAATCGACACCGCCGGCGGTAATGATCGCCTTATCAAAACCATCTAAGCGATCAACCGTCAAAACAAACTCAGAAAACAATTTAAGCAATCGGTTTCTTTCTTCTTTGGTTAATTGGCCGGCTTTTTTATTGACATCAATTCTCGAAAGTTTTAAAAATACCGGAATAAGCTTTTTTGGTAACAGTAAATCCAGGCTGTTTTTAAAAGCTTTGTTGGGATTTTCGGAAAAATCTTTTTGCAAACGCGCGTCAAAAGTCGGCCGATCTAAAGCGGGTTTGAAATTAATTTTTAATTCAACCGATCCCGTAACCAAACATTCACCGACGATTTGGCTTAAATCCAAAATGATCGGACCGGATAAACCGCGGTCGGTGAATAAGGCTTCGCCGAATTCCTCGGCGATTTTTTTATTATTTTGATAAACGGCGATGGCCACGTTTTTTAAGCTCAAACCTTCTAAATCTTTAATAAATTTTTCTTTAACTAAAATCGGCACCAAGGCCGGCCGAGGCAAAATTATTTCATGACCTATTTTTTTTGCCCAAGCATAACCGTCGCCGGTGGAACCCGTAGCCGGATAGGCCAGGCCGCCGGTCGCAATTATTACTTTATCAACGACGATTTCCCTGTCGGCTAATATAATTTTTTTTATGATATTTTCCTCTGTTACAAATTTTTTAATGATGACTTCTTTGATAATCGTTACTTGTCCGTCGTTTAAAAATCCGACCAAAGCGTTTAAAACATCAACCGATAAATCAGAAACCGGAAAAACTCGGCCGCCGCGCTCAACTTTGGTTTTAACGCCTCGGGCTTCAAAAAAATCAATTACCGCTTTCGGCCCGAAAGCCGCCAGGGCGGAAAAAAGAAACGAACCTTTCGGGCCGAGCTCTTTAATAAATTCCCGATTGTCTTTTAAGGCATTAGTAATATTGCAACGACCCTTACCGGTGATTAAAAGTTTTTTGCCGAGGGTTTTATTTTTTTCCAGCAGGACAACTTTAGCGCCGCTTTTGGCCGCCCAGCCGGCCGCCATCATCCCTGCCGGTCCGCCACCAATAACGGCCACATCAAATTTTTGTTCAGTTAAATTCATGATTTGATTATATACTAGAATATCAGGCAAGACAATTGCATTTTAAAATCCGCGTATTTTTGCTACAATGAGTTTATGCAAAACCTTGGATTAACCACCGCTCAAGTCCGGGAACGGCAACTGAAATTCGGCAGCAACGTGATGCCGGAAAAAGGCAGCCGCTCGGCTTTTTTTATTTTTTTTAGCCAATTCAATAGTCCGATTATTTATATTCTTTTGACCGTCACGCTGTTTTCCGTCATCTTCGGCGAATACACCGACGCCGGCTTGATTGCCTTCGTCGTTATCATTGACGTGATCATGGGTTTTTATCAGGAATACAAGGCGGAACGAACCATGGCCAATTTGAAAAAACTGATTAAACTCACTTCCAGCGTCTGGCGCGACGGTGAAATAAAAACCGTCGAATCTCAAAATTTGGTACCGGGCGATTTGATTATTATCAGCTCCGGCGAACGGATTCCCGCCGACGGTTCGCTGGTTGAAGGCAGCAATTTTTTCGTCAGTGAAGCAATTTTAACCGGCGAAGAAGAAGCGGTCCAAAAAATTCCCGATGGCAAAAAAAGTCAGCTGTACATGGGCACGATCGTCTACTCCGGCCGAGGTGTAATGGCGGCGGAAACAATCGGCCTGGAAACTGAAATTGGCAAAATCGGCAAAAGTCTCTCGGAAATCAAAGAAGGTAAAACTCCGCTGCAAAAAAAATTAGCCGGGTTCGTCAGAACTTTAACCTACTTCATTATCTCGCTTAGCGCCATAATTTTTGTCATCGGTCTAGCGACGCAAAAAAATATCTGGGAAACAGTACGCTTTGCCGTCATCTTGGCCATCTCGGCGATTCCCGAAGGCCTGCCGATCGGCATCACGGTAATTTTAACGTTGGGCGTTTCCCGAATTCTGAAAAAAAACGGCTTAGTTAAAAAACTAATTTCCATCGAAACTCTGGGCTCGACTTCAGTTATCTGTACTGATAAAACCGGTACCTTAACCGAAGGGATAATGAAAGTAAATAAAACCGATTTGACCAAACCCGAACCGGCGCTCTTGGCTTTGCTTTTGGCCAATGTTCCCAAAAGCGGCTTGGAAATCGCTTTGTGGGAATTCGCCAAAAAAGAAAGCCAGGGAAAATATTTTGACCAACAAAACAAAGCCAAGAGAATTTTTGAAGATCCTTTCGACAGCGAAAAAAAATATTCGTTGAACGTCATCGAGGTCGATAAAACGCCAACCGGTTACATCATCGGCGCGCCGGAAATCGTTTTGGGTTTTTGCCAAAATACTCCCGCTGCTGAAAAAGAAATATTAAACGAACTGGACAAATGGACAACTCAAGGCTTGAGAGTAATCGGTTTGGCCTATAAAACTGCGGGTAAATTAAACGACCCGACCGATTATATTTGGTCAGGCTTAGTCGGAATAATCGATCCAATCAGGAAAGAAGTCAAGGAAACAATCAGCTTGGCACAAAAAGCCGGCATTCAAGTAAAAATCGTTACCGGTGATTATTTAAAAACCGCCCAAAAAGTTGCTTCAACTCTGGGTCTGAAAACCGGACCGAATAATTTAATGGAAGGCCGTGAGCTGGAAACAATTTCCGAATCGGAGTTATACAAAAGAATTGAAAACATCACGGTTTTCGCCCGCGTTACGCCTCATCAAAAATTAAAGATTATTCATGCTTTGCAAGAAAATGGTGAAATCGTCGCCATGACCGGCGACGGTATCAATGACACTCCCGCTCTGAAAAAAGCGGATATCGGCGTGGTCGTCGGCAGCGCGACGGATGTGGCCAAAGAAACCGGCGATCTGATCTTGCTGGACAACAATTTTAAAACCATCATCGCCGCTTGCGAAGAAGGCCGGCTGATTTTTTCCAACATCAAAAAAACCATCGGCTACATGATCTCCAATTCTTTTGCCACCATTGTTTTAATTCTCGGTTCGGTCATTCTTGATCTGCCTTATCCGATTACCATCGTCCAAATTCTTTGGATCCAGTTAATTTGCGACGGCCCGCCCGATTTATTGCTGGCCTTTGAACCGAAAGAAGAAGGTTTGATGGAAGCAAAACCGAAAAAATTTATCAAAGATCAAATCCTCAACAACTGGATGAAAACCGTCATTGCCATGATCAGTATTTCCGTCGGCCTAATGACACAGGCCATATTCACCTATTTATACAAGACCACCAACAACTTAGATTTGGCTCGCACCGCTGCCTTTTTAACTCTGGGCAGTGTCAGTATCATTTACGTTATTTCTTTCAAGAATCTATCCCGTACCATATTTCAAAACAAAGATTTCTTTAAAAATATTTATTTATTTCTTGGCATACTCTACGGTTTTATTTTATTGGCAATTTCAATTTACATTCCCTGGATCAGAAATCTTTTGGGTTTAACCAAGATTGATTGGCCATTAGCCATATTAATCTTAAGCGTGGGTTTAATCATTACCGCCATGGTTGAAATCGCTAAATATTTTAATTATTCACGAGAACCCTAACTATTTCAGGGCAACATCTAAGAACCCGAAACATTCTCATTCGTGAGAATTTTTTTATAAAAAAACCGTCAGTCTCATGCATAAGGCGTTTGACTAACGGCAAGATTTTTCTTAAGAACAATAACGACATAGGCCAGGCGCTAGGCTATCTGTCTGATGCCGATTCCGTGACTGCGCATAACATCAATGACCGCCAGTTCCAAAGCATTGAGAAGCCTGATTTGGACGAAACCGTCCGTCATGACACTGTCGTCCCTGGTAATCTCTTTCTTTTCTATCACAGCCTCAAACCCACCAGCACAGAGAATCGTCACCAGTTGTTGAAAAAGAGCCGGCACTTTGTCGTTTTTGCAGGCGATCAGAATGCTGAGAGTATAATCGGCCTGATTCGCATAACTCAGCCGATAAAACCCAACATCAATCTTACCAATAACAAATTTCATGGTACAAATCCTCCAAAATACGGTTGTGGACAATGACCACCTCACATACATCGTTCGAATTTTAACTTAACAAATTTAGTTATTCTTGTAAAGAATTTCTTATAAAATGACTTATCCTTGCAAAAAAATGAATTTTATGCTATAATCATTATAACAGTATTAGAAAACTGCAGTTTATTCACTAAATGATTGTTAGACATGACAAACAACATCACACCAACCTCGAATAAAACTTTCGATGAACTCGGCATCGCCCCCAAGCTGCTGGAAATTTTAGCGCGTCTAAAATTCGTTAATCCGACTCCGATTCAGGAGCAATCCATCCCGTCAGCCATCGCCGGCAAAGATTTAATGGGTATCGCCCAAACCGGCACTGGCAAAACATTGGCTTTCGGCATTCCGATGATTCAGCGGATTTTACAAACTCAAGGAAAAACCATGGGCTTGGTAATTCTACCGACTCGCGAACTGGCTTTGCAGGTTGACCAAACGCTCAAAAAAATCGGCGAATCAATCGGCCTGAGAACCGCTATTTTAATCGGCGGCGAAAATCCAGCGCGGCAACATCGAGCCTTAAGCCTGAGACCGCAAATTATTATAGCTACGCCCGGCCGAATTATCGATCACATAGAACACTCCAAACTTAATTTATCTCGCGTCGGCATTTTGGTTTTGGATGAAGCCGACCGGATGCTGGATATGGGTTTCGCGCCACAAATTAAAAAAATTCTCCAGGCCGTACCCAAACAGCGCCAGACCATGCTGTTCTCGGCAACCATGCCGCAGGAAATTGTCGGCATCGCCAAATCATATATGTCTTTCCCGCTCCGGGTTGAGGTGGCGCCGGCCGGCACCGCCGTAAAATTGGTCACTCAAGAAATATTTTTTGTCGACAGCAAAGATAAAGTTTCACTGCTGGCGACGGTTTTAACTCAATACGCCGGCAGCGTTTTGATTTTTACCCGAACCAAATTCGGCGCCAAAAAAATCGCTCACAAAATCAGAATGCTTGGTTATACCGCCAATGAAATTCACTCAAACCGAACCCTTAACCAGAGACTGGAAGCTTTAGAAGGTTTTAAACTTGGCCGCTATCGAATTTTGGTTGCAACCGATATCGCCGCCCGCGGCATTGATGTGACCGGCATTCAATTGGTTCTCAATTATGACTTGCCGGACAATCCTGAAGATTATGTTCATCGCATCGGCCGAACTGCTCGCGCGGGTCGCGCCGGCCACGCGATTTCTTTCGCCACGCCTGATCAACACGGCGACATTAAAGGCATTGAGCGGTTAATCAGAACGTCTCTGCCGGTTTCGCCGACACCGGCCTTGCCAAAAATCGAGCGCGAAGTGACGCCGTTTCCGCCTAAAAGAAATTTTACCAACCAGCCACCGAGACAAAACGCCGATCAATACCGCCTCGACCGGTTTAAGCGAGACGACAAGAATAAAAAAAATTCATTCCAAAAAAGAAATAATTGGCGTCGGCCGAAACGTTAATTTTATCTGAATATAAAAATTTCTCCCCCGACGCAGGGAGATTTTTTATTGGCGACGTAGGGGCGTATTGCAATACGCCCCTACCAACCGTTGACTACCCTTTATTTGGCGAGTATATAGAGATTTTTTCGATAATATTGTAAACTATATACATGAATAATAATATTTTTAATTTGGCTAAAATTACCAAGTTCATCAATTCGTTGCGATGGCGCCGAATTTTTCATGCCACCTGGCTACCGCTTGGCTTGGCTGTAATTTTCGTCCTGCAGAATCAAGCTTTCGTCGGCTGGCTCAATATCGAACCGACGCATTATTTGATTCGGCGAAGCTTGGTGACTTTTTCTTTAGGGCTGATTCTCTATGGCCCGGCAATTTTATTCAAAAAAAGAAAATATCACGCCTATTTATTTTTAATGTCACTGGCGGTCTCAACAATTTTTATTTCACAATTTGTTTACTTTAAATACTCCGGCGGTTTTTTGCAGGCTTCCGCTCTCAAATACGCCGGCCTGGCGATTTCAGTCACTGGCACCGTTTGGACTTTGTTGGAAATTCAGCTGCTGTTTTTTCTGGTTAATCTGCTAATATGGATTTTAGCCATGACTTATTATCAACGCCGGCAAACAATTGAAAATTATCTTTTAGCCGGAGAAAAAATTATTTTAACGATAATGTTTATTGCCGTTGCCGTTGTCGGCTACGGCCATCTGCTCCGGGCGGAAACCAAAGAATGGGGCGATACCACCCGCTTATACCGCAACCTTTTTGACATGAATAATTTCGTCAGCAAAGTCGGCATCGTCAATTTTTTTCTTGAGGACGCGTCCAAACACATTTTGGGCGTCAACCGTGTTACCGACGATGACAAAATATTTTTGAAAAATTGGTCCGACACCAGAATAAACGCAACGTCGACATCGCACCTGCAGGCAAAATATTTCGGCGTGGCTAAAAACCGCAATGTTATTTTGATTCAGGTTGAATCGCTGGATAATGCGGTCGTCAATCAGGATATTGCCGGCCAAGAAATCACGCCGGAACTTAATAAATTAATTAAAGACAATCTTAACCTGCCGAATTATTTTTCCCAATTCGGCCAGGGCACGACGGCCGACGCCGAATTTTCCGTTTTAAACTCGCTTTATCCTCTGTTGGATGACGTTGCTTTTATTCAGTATGCCAAAAACCAATATAACGCCTTGCCAAGATTGCTTAATGAAAATGGCTACCAAGCCTTGGCTTTTCACGGCGATGTACAAACTTTTTGGAACCGGGCGAATATTTATCCGGAACTTGGTTACAACCAATGGTTTAGCCGAAACGATTACGTACTGCTAAATCCCATTGGCGGCGCTTTTGACATGGACGACCAGGATTTTTTTGAGCAGACTTTAGTAAAAATAAAAAAATTGCCGCAGCCGTTCATGGCAACTTTGATGACGCTCAGCACGCATACGCCGTTTTCTCTGCCAATCAATCAACGAGAACTGTCATTTCCGGCCACCACGACTTTGGACTATAATCAGCAACAATATCTGCAAACCGTTCGCTACGTGGATAAACAAATCGGACATTTCATCGATCAACTGGAAAAAAACGGTTTACTGGAAAATTCTTTGGTTTTAATCTACGGCGATCACGGCAGCTACACCAACGTTAATAAAAAATTGGGAGAAAAGAACACTTTGTTCGGTTTGGACAACAGCCGCGTGCCGCTGATTATTATCGCGCCGAAAACCGAACTAACCGGCGTGATTTCGGCACCGGCCAGTCACCTTGACCTTTACCCGACAGTTGCCAATCTTTTGGGCATTAAACCACCAAAAAGCATTTTGGGCCAAGATATTTTTAATACTACTAATCCGGTTTTTACCCGACGAAAAAATATTTCCGGCAACATCAATACGATTTTCAGCTCGACGCTCGGCTATCAGTCGGCGGCCGACGGCATTTTTGAACACGGCGCTTGTCTGGCTATACCTAGCGAAAAAAGTTTGCCGACGCAAAACTGCTTGTCACTTTATAATCAACAGGCCGACATTCTAAAAATCTCAGACATCGTCGTGCGCGGCAATTTACTAAAAACTTTAGCCGATTAAATTTTAATTAATATAAAATGTTCAATCGCGGAGCCAATAAATCAAAGCGATTCAATACGAAAACAATCGCCACCGAGGCGATTGTTTTTTTAAAAAAAGATGCCTGCTAAAATCAGCCGACATCATTGCTTTATAACATTCGTTCGCAAAGATCACTTCGCCGCGGTCAATTCCACCTTGATCAGCTTGGCGGCGGCATAGCCGTTATCTCGTTGCTCTTCCATCAGCTCGATGGAATAAGTATTACTCTCGCCGGCTGAAGAACTTAACAGTGCCATACCTAATCTCTGAGCAGCCACATAAATATTTAAGGCATCGACATGACATTTCCTTTCCCAAATTCGATTTTCTTCCGCCTCATCCTTGGTCAAAAAAAGTTCATACCTGCTCTTTCCTTGATCCATCAGGGTTCCCTCCGGGTTGCGGTAATTTGTACCAGGCTGATTAACATCTTAAAATTTCTAAGACTTTTTGGCAAGTTTTTTAGGGTTGACAAATTTACTATTTTTTAGTAAGGTACCGCTAGAAAAGGAGAGGTTTGTGAATGCCTCTTTTTATTTTGCGGAAAGTTTTAATTTACCAAATCCAAGAAAGGAGGAAAGGTGAATTTTAACTTGGTACTTGATGAAGCGCTCTGCATTTCCTGCAGGATGCAGAGAAAAACCGTGGATCAGATTCCGGTTTAAAAATCCGGAAAAAACTGACGAAGGAAAACATCATGAACGAACAGACCAAGGAGAAATGGTTCCCCGGCATTTCGGCGATCAAGCACGCGCCGGAAGACGCCAAAGATCCGCTCGTGTTTCGGCATTACCAAGCCGACCTTCAAATTACCATCAATATCGGCGGCAAAGACGTTACGCGGACCATGGCCGAATGGCTGCGGTTCGCCCTGTGTCACTGGCACACGGCCTGCGACGGCGGTGGCGACCCGTTCGGCGTCGCGACCATTATTCGCGACTGGAACAAGGGCGATGAACCGCTGGACGTCGCCGTCCAGCGAATTGACGCCATCTTTGAGCTGATGCATATTCTCGGGATCAAGTTCTGGACGTTCCACACCCTCGACCTGATTGACGAGGGCGCCAACTTCGCCGAAACCAAAGAGCGGCTGATGCGGTTGCTACCCTATATCAAGGATCGGCTGACCGCCAGCGGTATCAAGGTCCTCTGGGTGACGGCGAAACTGTTCGCCGCGGCCCGCTACATGAACGGCGCCGCGACATCGCCGCAGCCGGATGTCTACATCAACGCCGGCGCCCACGTCAAGCTGGCGCTGGACATTGCCAACGCAC
>Ga0172379_10012031_pt1 | contig 10192 bp, 9 predicted proteins | sample GrowelOW334metaG_FD_119756 | JGI IMG/M metagenome (GOLD analysis project Ga0172379, IMG submission 119756) | Groundwater microbial communities from an aquifer near a municipal landfill in Southern Ontario, Canada - Groundwater well OW334 metaG | ecosystem: Environmental > Aquatic > Deep...
AAACGCGATTAATAACCCAATCACTATCATCAACCCAATCTGCAAATAATTTCTTTTCTTCATTTCGCTATAATCTATAAACTATAATCTATCTTCTTCAACATATGTCACTTCCTCTACTATTTCATATTGCACCTCTTCGCAATTCTCCCCCCCTCCTAGTATGCCCCATATTTGTTGGTCAAAAGACTCTTTTGGCAATTCATAATGATACATCTCCACATAAGTTGATCTTGATTCAAATGGTTCATATCCATGATCCCATGTCATCCACCCTATCCCAGTAACATAATATTCAACCACAGTGTGCTCCGAACCGGTGCCTTCATCTTCATCAAGACCACCATAACCTCTTATACTCCTTGCTGGTATACCGTTTGCTCTTAATAGGGTTACAATAGCTGTTGATAAATTCTCACAGTGTCCATATCCGACATTAATTATTTCTGACGCTTGCGCATCAAGCATTTGGTCTTCACCTTCATTAATGAAGCGTAAATGATTATTAACCCATTCCATAACTGATTTAATCATTTCATAGCGACTTTCTCCATTAAGTGATGCTGCAATATTTGCGACATCACTATCATTGTAATTGTAAATATCGGTCTCCTCTAAATATTTTTCAACACTATCTGGATATCCCATCTCTTGTGCATTCAAAATCAAGCTATCGAAATCATATCCGACTACACTAATATACCCTTCTAGAACGAATGGTTCTCCATCATGCGTTTGAACTTCTAATACCTGATTCCCATCATATTCTATTACAGTAAAAGCATCTACTTCCCCAACGACTTCCCATTCTGCCACTTGGTAAACATCGTTTGTTTGAGGAAGTGGTATCGTTACAATATCTTCTTGTTCTTCACCTAATTTTTCGGCTATTGTCTCCGGATTTATATTCCATAACATTTCGTAATTACGAGTATTTTCATCGTTTGCGATACAAGTGAAAATAGAAGTAATGTCCTCCCCATCCTCATAAGTGACACCATTATATTCGCAAGAACTTGCTCCAACCAGCTCTTCCTGAAAATTTTCCACATTATAAATCAATTGAGCCATCTCTCCTCGAGTAAGCTCATGACTCACATTGATATAAATCAAATCAAGTAACTCATTATCATACGCATAGTCATAATATTTCTCATACCATTCACCACCACTGTCGGCAATCTCAAAACCATAAGTTTCAAGAACTATTTTAAGAGCCTCTGCCAAATTAATATCATTTGCAGGTCTGAAAAAACCATCGGGATAACCGGAAACAATATCCAAATCTTTGGCACTGCACACATATTTCGCATACCAATCGTCTCCAACATCCGGAAAACAATTCGAATTATCCGAAACTTCCACATCGGCAGATTCTAAAAGGATTTTTAAAAATTCAGCTCTGTTAATAGATTTATCGGGGCCATAAGTTCCATCAGCATAACCTTCAACAATACCTTTATCCTCCAAATACAAAATAGCCTCCTCGTTACCATGACCATCAACATCGGAAAAAGCCCAAGAAGTGAAAGGCACAAAAAAAACAGTAAATAATCCGACAATACAAATCTGCAAGTAATTTCTTTTTTTCATTTCACTATAATCTATAACCTACAAGCTATAATCTATCCCCCCACAACTATCCTCACTATATCCTTATAAGTCACCACGATCATAAGCAACATCAGCAACATAAACCCAACGCTATGAAACATAGCTTCAACTTTCTTATGCGGCTTCCTGCCGGTAATCGCCTCGTATGCCAAGAATGCAAACCTGCCACCGTCAAGACCGGGAAAAGGAATAATATTAAAAGTTGCCAAACCGAGACTCAATAAAGCGGTAAATCTAACAAGCGAAGCAAAACCTTCCTGCAAGAAAACATAAGTCATTTGCGCAATCCCGACCGGACCGGAAATATTTTCAGGAACAGTCCCCTCTGTAAACAATTGTCCTATGAAATCTTTTATCATGCCAAAAGTCAAAACCGACAACCTCCCCATCTCATGCCAAGAAGCGGAAAAAGACTTAAAAAATCCATATTGCACCGGCTTAATTTCCATAACCGAAGTAGGTAAAACCGTTTCATAAACGGAAACCCCATTTCCAACTCCATCATAAATATCCGCGACATAAACCCCAACCAATCCGTTCTCATCCCGTCCAACCGTCAACTCGATGACCTCCCCCGCCCTTTCCACAACATACTGTAAAGTATCATCGGTAATCGTAGAAGTCGTCTTAACGACATCCGCCGCCTTATAAATATCAACACCATTTATGCTTAAAACCTTATCCCCTTCCATCAGCCCGGCAGTCTCGGCAGGCGATCCATAAACAACATTCGTAATCATAGAGATTTTTTCTTGAGAAAAAACTTCCCCCAAATCAACTACGGATCCATCATATAAGCCGTTTTGCGACTGCAAAACTCCTTTTCTATAAACAATGATATCTCCACCATCACGGATGAAATCTTCATAATCCTCTACATTCAAAATCTCATTCCCTCCAATCGTCAAAACAACATCCCCTGCAACCAACCCGGATGCGGAAGACGAATAAACAGCAACTCTCGGAAATTCAAAAGAATAAAGATCAAATCCATACTTCCCATCCTCGTCAGCCGTCATACTAACCTCACGCACAATAGAATCCGAATCTTCAACCTGAAACACCCCACTCGCATTCTCGCCAAGCAAACTATAAAACTCATATAAATCTTCCATATCATTACCAAAAGCCGAAACAATCTTATCCCCAACCTTTAATCCGGCCTGCTCCGCACTACCACCTTCATCGACGGCATAAACATACAAACCCGGAACTGTCGTAACCTGCCCGGACCTGATATTGGACAAAAAATCTTCACTGGTAACAATCAACGGCTCAATCCCCATCATAAAACCGAAACTCAAAAGCAAAAACGCCAAAATGAAATTCATAATAATCCCGCCAAACGCAACAATCATACGCGCTCTAACGGATTTATTTCCATAACTCCTCTTACTGGTTTTCGCCTCAGCCTTACTCAGATCTTCACCAAGAAGCCTCACGAATCCACCAAACGGAATATAATTTATGGAATAAACCGTCTCCCCCACCTTCTTCCCCAAAATCCTCGGAGGCATCCCAAAACCAAATTCCTCAACCTTAATCCCGGACTTCTTCGCCGCCGAAAAATGCCCAAACTCATGCACGAAAATAACAAGCGAAAAAATAATCAGAAACACTAGAATTGAAAGAAAAATTTGCATGGTAACTTGTAACTTACAACTGACAACTTGCAGATTGGAGATAAAATTTCTTCTGCATTTTCTTCACTCTGTCACTCTGTCACTCTGTCACTCTGTCACTCTGTCACTCTGTCACTATGTCACTTCCCCTACTTCTTCTACTATATTGTCATTATCTGCTCAACCTTCGCCTTCTCCTGCTCCTCGATTTTTTTATTATAATCATCAACTATTTTCTGCAAATCGGCTTCCGCACCAAACTTCTCATCTTCCGTAATCTGCTTCCCTTCTTCAAGCTCTTTGAACTTAGAATGAGCGGTTTGACGAGAATTTCTAACTGCAATCTTCGCCTCCTCGGACAATTTCTTAACAACTTTTGAAAGATCAGTTCTCCTATCCTCGGTCAAAGGCGGGATATTAATAATAAGACCAACGCCATTATTAACAGGGTTTAAACCTAAATTGGCTTCAGAAATAGCCTTCTCAATCGCGCTCATAACACTTTTATCCCAAGGAGTAATTTGAATAGTCTTAGAGTCTGGAATCGTAACGCTCGCCATCGCCTTAAGCGGTTGAGTTATTCCATAAGCGTCAACAAGAACACCTTCAACAAGTCCCGGATGTGCTCGCCCAACCTGCAACTTACCGTATTCATCTTTCAAATGATTCATCGCCTTTTCAAACTCGGCCTTGGCCTGAGTGATGTATTGAGCTGTAGACATATTTATTCGAGTTAAAGATTAGATTCAGAATTAAAATTTCCCTTCTTTCTCCCCTCTTCCCTTAATACTAACTACTTAATACTTGCTACTAATTACCGTTCCGACTTTTTTACCCGTAACAACCGCCTCAAGATTACCTTTTTTCCAATAATCAAGAACTATTACAGGCAAATTATTATCCTTACATAAAGAAATCGCGGTCAAATCCATAACCTTCAAATCCTTCTCAAGCGCTTCACCAAAAGTCAAAGAATCAAATTTCTTGGCACCTTTATGCTTAATCGGATCCTTGTCATAAACACCATCGACTTTCGTCGCCTTCAAATAAACATCGCAATTCAATTGAAGCGCACGAAGAGCAGCCGCCGTATCTGTTGTAAAGAAAGGCAAACCCGTCCCACCTGCACAAATAACAACTCTACCTTTTTTCAAATGGCCTCTTGCAAATTTAGAATCAAAAATCTCCGCAACATCACCCGCAATTCCACTCATAACACGAGCCTCAATACCTTCAGCCTGAAGCGCATTAAGAATGATAATTCCATTCATAACAGTCGCAAGCATACCAATCGTATCCGAATCCTGCCTCTCAATCGCACATTTGGAATTGTCGCGATATCTCCAGAAATTCCCACCACCAACAACAAGAGCAATTTCACATCCAATCTTATTTAAACTTTTTATTCTATTTGCCAAAGCCACAACAGCCGAAAAATCAATACCGGCCCCACTCTTATCCGCCAAAACCTCACCCGACAACTTAAGCATCAACCTTTTGTATTTGAGTTTCATGGGATTTGTTTTATATCAAACAGCAAGTTACCAAATCCAATCTATTTAAACAAGCAAATCCAGTTGTCAGCTTACAGCCCTCAGCTCAAAACTAACAGATACCGAAAAACCATTACCTGATAGCTGTTAACTGAAAGCTGATAACTGAGAGCTGATAGCTATCACGCCCCCTTCGTAAGCAAAAAATAAGTAATCGCGACTCCAATCACAATCCCAAGTATAAAAACAATCGGCAACTTCCTCTCACTCTGCCCATCATGAGCATTCGCCAAATCGCTCAAAAGATTCGTACTGATAATAACCTCCTCCTCGCTGTTTCTCTCTACAACATCCAAAAAACTGTGATTCGCAACCAGTTTCACAAACCTGCCAAAAGTAAGCTTAACCTTACCAGCCGGCTCAACTTTTTCCTCAACAGGAACTTCTTCGGGAACCGGAATATCATTCTCCTCACTCTTCATTTCTTCACTTTCTTCTTCTTTCTCCTCTCCTTCCACTTCTTCATCAGGAAACTTTATATCATCCATTTTTGTTTTTGTTTAGACGAGAAAATTTTAACATAAACAACCGGACAAAAGGAGAGTCAATCAAATGAAGACTTGACATATTATTATTATTATGGGAAAATTAAAAGAAATAATAATAACAATACTCAAAATGAGTGAAACACCAAAAAAAACTATAACGGTAGAAGAACCTGCGAATCGTAACGGAATCCCAACTATAACAGATGAAATGAGGGAAGCTGTAAACACATTACAACAAAGTGGTCGATATAAAAATCTCGGAGAAGATGCAATCCTTAGAGCAAACAGCGGAAACGGAGATGACAAAAACTGGGTAATAGGGATGATGACATTCGAATGCGACGGAAAAACATGGCAAGAATCATTCGATCAACTTTTGAGGAAATTAAGAGACGAAGATGAAATGGCAGAAGATACATCTCAACCTGCAAAACACGACGCATGGCAACCACCAGAAGTAAGCCCTATTCCAGAACGCACTTTAGACACGGGAAAACCTAAGTGGAGCTTTAGAAAGTGGCTAAGTAAACTCAAACCATAATCCGAATCTCTGTTCTCTAATCCGCAGCCGATCTTTTTCTTCGAACGCCGAATTTCGAAAATCCATAATATCCATCAGGTTATTGCACAACAAATCTTATTATTTACAAAAATAAGCACAATAACCTAAACACTCTTTTTCACAAAAAGTTAATGTCCAATTACAACAAAGGGATTTTAGACCGTTTCGAAAACAATCTGCAACGCTCCTGCTTTTTCGAGAATTACGATTAAAACAACTTTAACAAGTTGAAAGAAAAGAGTTTCCACAAAACAAAATACACAAAAAGTTGGTAGAAAAACAGGAAGCGAAGCCGTTTTCGAAACGGTTCTAAAATCCCACCCTCTCCTCCTTCAACCTCATCCTCTCCTTCTGCCCTTCAATCCCATAATGCCTCTCCACAAAAGTCCCCAACTGCTCGGCAATCGCAAGAGCAAGTTTGATTTGGTCATCGGGAAAACCATCTTCCGAATCTTTTAATACAACAAATCCGAAAAATTTACCTGAAAAATTCTTAATACCCAACCATAACATTCCATTCTCATACTGATACCTCAAACTCGAATCTCCCATAAAAACCTTCGCCTTCTCACCCGCAACCCCTTGTGAACCCGCGATAAAATCCGAAGAAGCGCCCTCGCTTACCGCCAAAACATCCTCTTTATTCATAGCCAAATTATGCAAGAAAATCACCCCTTCCTTGCACTCTGTAGCTTGTATGAATTTTTTCAAAACTTCAGACGCAACAGTCCTCAAATCATCCGGTGAAGTCCCCAAAATCCTCATAACATCATAAAGCGCAATCAGTTCCGAATTCACATATTGCAATCTCGAATTCACAACTTTAACAATCTCAATAAGCAAACCGGCCGCATAAGCGGGATTTTGTTTCAAAAATTTATTAAAATCTTCCCTTCGGAGAACACACAAAGAAACATCTGATAATGCCTGAGCCGAAGCCCCACGACCCTTATCGGAAAGAAGCGCACCTTCCCCGAAAATCCCACCATGGTCAAGCACAGCGAAAATCTTCATCCCACCTCCTGAAACACCTTTCACAATCTGAACTTTTCCTTCAATAACAATATACAATTCCGAACTTCTATCCCCCTCCTTGAAAACCACATCACCAGCCATAAATCTTTTAATTTCACATAAAGAATTGAGCGAATTAAAAAGCATTTCGAGCTCCTCGCCTTCAAGCCCGAAAAAACATTTTTTTAAGGTTTCTTTTAAATCTTTCATCTTGTTAAATTATTGAATTCTACCAAATCATGCGCCTTACCGGCTGCCATATCGCGATCAACCAGCCCAGCCTTAACCAAATTGGCAAGCGCACCATCAAGAGTCTGCATTCCGTCTTCGCGACCTATTTGAATCATGGAATAGATTTGATGAGTGTTGCCTTCCTTTATACAATTTTTCACTGCATCATTTGCAACCATAACCTCCGCCGCCATCACACGACTTGTCCCATCTTTAACCGGCACAAGTGTTTGTGAAACAACTCCGACAAGTGAAACACTCAACTGAGCCCGAATCTGTTGCTGTTGATAAGCAGGGAAAACATCGATTATTCTATCAACGGATTGAGCCGCATCTTGCGTATGAAGAGTCGCCATAACGAGATGACCCGTTTCGGCAAGAGTAATAGCCGCCGCAATCGTTTCGAGATCGCGCATTTCACCAACCATAATTACATTCGGATCTTGTCTTAAACAAGCCTTAATCGCATCAACAAACGAATCAGCATGCACACCGATTTCTCGCTGTGTCACAAGGGATTTTTTCGATTTATGTACATATTCAATCGGATCCTCGATTGTGATTATATGAGCTCTTTTTTGCTCATTTATAAAATCAATAAGTGAAGCTAGTGTCGTCGATTTCCCGCTTCCTGTCGGACCAGTAACAAGTAGAAGTCCTCTCGGCCTCATTGCCATCTTGGCAACAACTTCCGGAATGCCCAATTTTGCAAAATTTGGAACATTTTCAGGAATAAGGCGAAAAGCTATCGCCGGTCCATCTTTCTCCATATAAACATTTACACGAAACCTTCCGACACCAACAAGACTATACGCACAATCAACCTGTTTATTTTGCTTAAATTTCGCATAAGCCGGCTCGCTCGTAATCTTTTTCGCCATCTCTTCAATCTTGAGAGCATCCATAACCTCACTATTTTCAACCTCAAAAAGATCTCCATTCGGTAACCTGAAAATCGGCGCCTGCCCAACCTTCAAATGCACATCCGGCGCCTTATACTGAACTACAAGTTTTAAAATGTCTTCTAGCATATCTGATAATTATATCAGAAAAACAGAGTTACAGAAAGCAGAATTACAGAGTTACAGAAAAAGAGAGGAATCGATTCTCGATCCCCCTCTGTAACTCTGTAATTCCGTAATTCTGCCTTCTTCCTAGTAATCCATCCCCGGCATCCCACCATGTCCACCTGCCGCACCACCACCGCATTTGCAATCTTTCTTCTCAGGTATATCTGTTACTGCACCCTCCATCGTCAAGAAGATCGCAGCCAATGAAGCCGCATTTTCAAGAGCTGAACGGGTAACTTTTTTAGGATCAACTATTCCGGCTTTCATCATATCGACCATCTCATCATTCTCTGCATCATACCCGAACCCGACTTTTGCACTTTTAACCTGATCTACAATTACATCACCTTTTTTCCCGGCATTTTGAGCAATCTGCCAAACAGGAGATTCAAGAGATTTTCTAACAATATGCATTCCTGTAGTCTCGTCATTATCGCCTTTCAAGCCCTCAAGAACAGTCGAAGCTTGCAACAAAGCAACTCCACCACCTGAAACGATACCTTCTTGAACAGCGGCCTTTGTAGCAGATAATGCATCTTCAATTCTGTGTTTCTTTTCCTTAAGTTCAACTTCCGTAGCCGCACCAATCTTAATAATACCGACACCACCCGTTAATTTCGCCAATCTTTCAGCCAATTTTTCCTTATCAAAATCACTCTTCGTATTATCAAGCGCAATCTTGATCTCGTTTACACGAGCCTCAATATCAGCCTTTGCGCCACGACCATCAACAATAGTCGTATTATCTTTATCTGCAATAACTTTTCGAGCCTCACCCAAATCTCCAAGAGTTGCGCTTTCGAGTTTCAAACCGATCTCTTCCGAAATAACTTTAGCACCCGTAAGAGCCGCAATATCTTTCAAAATCTCTTTTCTTCTATCACCAAACGCCGGAGCCTTAACAGCCAAAACATTAAATGTACCTCTCAACTTATTAACAACAAGTGTTGCGAGAGCCTCACCGTCAACATCCTCGGCGATAATTACAAGTTCCTTCTTGCCACTTTGTGCAACTTGCTCCAACAAAGGAAGCAATTCCTGAACGGAAGAAATTTTCTTATCGGTAATAAGCAGCTTAACATCTTCATAAACAGCCTTCATGGAAGCTGTATCCGTAATCATGTAAGGCGAAATATAACCGTTGTCGAACTGCATACCTTCGACAACCTCTTTTGAAAGACCAATTGTCTGAGCCTCTTCAACAGTAATAACCCCTTCGTGACCGACAATTTCCATAATTTCCGCAATCAACTTCCCTACTTCGGGATCTTGAGCGGAAATAGTTGCAACCTGTGCAATCTCTTCTTTTGTAGTAACATCTTTTTTGACCTCTTCAAGTTTTTTGCAAACCTTTGCAACAGCTTTTTCAATACCTCTCTTAAGAGCCATTGGATTCGCACCAGCAGCCACATTTCTTACACCTTCCGCAATAAGTGCATAAGCGAGAACTGTTGCAGTTGTAGTTCCATCACCTGCAACATCATTGGTTTTGGTCGCAACCTCTTTTACCAATTGAGCACCCATATTTTCATAAACATCTTCGAGTTCAATCTCCTTCGCGATAGTTACACCATCGTTCGTGATCATCGGAGCACCATATTTCTTGTCGAGAACAACATTTCGTCCCTTTGGACCCATTGTAATTCTGACAGCATCTGCGAGTTTCTTAACACCTTCTAGAAGTTTTTTTCTGGCATTATCGCCATAAGCAATTTGTTTGGACATAGAATAGGAAGTTAGGGGTTTAGGAAATTAGGGAAAAATTACTTAGTTATAATGGCAAGGACATCACTTTCGTTTAGAATCAAGAGCTCTTGCCCATCAATCTTAACTTCAGTAGGACCGTATTTGGTAAAAAGCACCTTGTCACCAACTTTCACATCCATCACGACCCTTTTACCATCATCCATTCGGCCGGGACCAACAGCTATCACCTCACCTTCATCCGGTTTCTCCTTAGCGGTTTCCGGTAAAACAATTCCTGAAGGAGTCATCGCATCCTTCTTGAGCCTCTTCACGATCAAACGATCGGCAAGCG
>Ga0172379_10012032_pt1 | contig 10192 bp, 12 predicted proteins | sample GrowelOW334metaG_FD_119756 | JGI IMG/M metagenome (GOLD analysis project Ga0172379, IMG submission 119756) | Groundwater microbial communities from an aquifer near a municipal landfill in Southern Ontario, Canada - Groundwater well OW334 metaG | ecosystem: Environmental > Aquatic > Deep...
AGCTGGATGAGGCGCTCGCCTTTGATGTAAAGTTAAAAGATCCGGATAATAATATTATCGCCCCGCATTTTGTAATGTATATTAAAGAATTATTGGGTGAAAAATACGGCGAGCAGGTGATTGAAAGCGAGGGATTGAAAATTTATACCACTTTGGATTTGGATAAACAAAAAATCGCCGAGGAGGTTTTGCAAAAACAGGCGGACATAAACCAAAAAAGCTATAACGCCTCCAACGCCGCTTTGGTTTCCATTGACCCTAAAACCGGACAAATTTTGGCTATGGTCGGCTCGCGCGATTATTTTAACGACGATATTGACGGGCAGGTAAACGTGGCGACGCGACCGCGCCAGCCCGGTTCGTCATTAAAACCATTGGTTTACGCGATGGCTTTTGCCAAAGGCTACACGCCGGATACTGTTTTGTATGATGTGGTAACTAATTTTGCGGCCGCGGGTAAAGCTTACGAGCCGCATAATTACGACGGCGCGGAACATGGGCCGATTACCATGCGCCAGGCGCTGGCCGGTTCCTTAAATATTCCGGCAGTTAAAACATTGTATCTCGCGGGCGTGGAAAACGTGGTCGCACAGGCGCAAAAAATGGGCTACACCACGCTTACCGACCCCGAGCGGTACGGTTTGTCATTAGTCTTGGGCGGCGGCGAGGTAACGCTTTTGGAGCACGTGGCGGCTTACGGCGTTTTCGCGCGCGAAGGCGAATATCATCCACCAGTCGCGATTTTAAAAGTGGAAGACCGAAAAGGTAAAGTTTTGGAAGAATACAAAGAAGAAAAATCGGCTGTTTTGTCATCCAAGCTCGCGCGGCTGGTTAATAGCATTTTATCGGATAACGGCGCGCGTTCCTATATTTTCGGCGCGCAAAACTGGCTTACGCTTAAAGACCGGCCGGCGGCGGCCAAAACCGGTACCACTAACGATTATAAAGACGCCTGGACGATGGGCTATACTCCGTCTTTGGTTACCGGCGTTTGGGTGGGGAATAACAACGGCGCGGAAATGAAGAGCGGAGCGGATGGTTCAAAAATCGCCGCGCCGATTTGGAACGGCTATATGCAGCGCGCTCTCTCCGGCACGCCGGTTGAGGGATTTAACGCGGCGGAAAAAGAAATCACCGGCAAAGCGGTATTGGACGGCGCGAGCGGCGGAAAAATAACGGTTAAAATTGATAAAGCGAGCGGTCTACTTGCAACCGACCAAACACCGACCAATATGATAGAAGAAAAACAATATCAATTGCCGCATGATATTTTATATTATTGCAAAAAAGACGACCCGCGCGGGTCGGAACCAAAACCGGAAGAACGCGATTCGCAATATCAAATTTGGGAAGACGCGATAAAAAAATGGGCGGAGCGGACAAAAATAACTTTGGACGAAGCGCCGACCGAATATGACAATATTCATAAGCCGGAAAATTTACCGCAATTAAATATTAATTCGCCCAAAGACAATGCCAATGTCACCGGTAAAATTTTAACCGGCGATGTATCCGCGAGCGCGCCGCTCGGAATGGGCCGGGTGGAATATTATATTGACGACCATTTGATCGGCGCGAATACTGTTTCGCCATATAATTTGGCGGCCGAAATAAATTTTTTAAACAATGGCGCGCATAAATTAACCGCCCGAGCCTGCGATATCAAAGAAAACTGTTCTTCTGTGACGCGGCCGTTCAATTATTCTTTGCCCGACGGCGAACGGGACACGGTTTTGAATTTAAAATTAACTTCGCCCGCGGCTAACACCAACTTAACCCCTGCCAATTTTCCGCTGGCGGTTAAAGTCAGTTCCACCAAGCCCAACACGATTAAAGAACTGAATTTTTATTTTCAAGCGGAGAATGAAAATGACGCTCGTTTATTTTCCTCCTTGCAAAATTTTTCCGGAAACGAAGCGACCGGCGTTTGGAGCGGCGCGCCTATGCCTGATAAATATTATCTTTATGCCGAAGCGACCGGTTGGGTCGGTAATGCTAAAAAAACGGAGAAAATAAAAGTTAATGTAGGAAAATAAATAACTTTAATTTATTTTTGACCAAAAATAAAAAGGCTATCTGAAAAAGGATAGCCTTTTAAAATTATCAAGTTCGTTTTGAGGGCATTTAGGGAAACGGGATTATTTTAACAATAATGATATTATCTTTTAGACAATAGACGTCATTAGATGATGGTTTGTCTGCGAGTGGCGCGCCTCCTGTAAAAAAGAAACTATCGCTTTTTGGAATACGAAAAGCTTTTTTATCCATTATTTCAATCGTGGATGTCGCGTCCGCTATGGACGTTCCTTCCAATATTTTTTTCTTTATCTCTTCGCCCATCGCGAAGATCTTGTCCGTCACTTCTTTCGCTAATTGCTCAAAACCTGGCGGCGCGAAACCAAATATTACTGCGTAGTTGGTTTTTAGTGAAAAAATATTTTTGGTTTTATTGGTTTCTGTTTTTTTGATATTTCCAGTTTCAAAAATAAGAAAGAGCCCACCTTCACCGCCGATTAAAACAAAAGGAAATAAATATGGTTCAATTCTAAAACTACCCACGCTTTCGCCCGGAACGAATGTGCTTCCTTGGTTATTGGAGTTGTATTTAACTCCACAGTCAAGTTTGAGCTCCCACGTTATCTGCGATTGCGGAGGTATTTGATCGTCAGCTTTCGCAACACTTAGAAGCAACATTAATAAGACCGCCAAAATTACACTGGTTTTTTTCATGACCCTGCTCCTTTTTTGTAAAGATCAAACAGCTTTGTGTAATTATATTTAAGCCAAAAATTATTTTCTGTCAATCTTAAAAAAATAAAAAGCCTCAAACTAAATAAGTTTGAAGCTTCATCCCCTAAAAAATATAATATCTTATGCGGCCGCCACGGATATTTCTTCCCACAAAATTATTCTAATAATATTCACCACATCTTCAACCGTGAAAGTGCCAGCGCAAAAGGCATAAAAAGTTATCTCTATTCCAAAATAATGCGCGGCAACGGAAAATAAATCTCGCGCGTCTAGCACCTCCGTTTCATCCGTCACTTGATTGGTTGATATTTCGTATTGTATAGCGACTTGTTCAATAATAAAAGAACGGATATCTTTCTTTAACTCACTCATTGTCAATCTCCTTTTCTATAAACTCTATAATTACAAATTTAACTGGTTTTACTTTTTTATAGGCATGATAATATATAAGCAATCCGCCTGATCTTCAATTTTTAATATCACCGGCGTATTGGCGTCCGCTATTTCCAATATTACCCGTTCGCCCGCGAAACTGTTTAAACCGTCAATTAAATATTTATAATTTAAAATCACGCTTTTATCCTGTCCTTGCGCCTCCGCCGATACTTCCACAATACTTTTACCGGCCTGGCCGCTGACGGAATTAACAATAGCTTTACCGGTTTGGCAATTTATTTCCACGTCGTTGACATTATTTTGGGAAAATAAAGCTGACGCCTTAACCGCCTGGATTAATTCGCGGCGGCCGATTTTGGCGACGATTTTGTTTTCCGCCGGAACGGTGGGAATTATTTGCTGATAATCCGGATATTGCCCCTCAATTATGCGGGAAACAAGCTCTACGTCATCATAGGCGAATAAAACCTGGTTTTCCGATACGTATAATTTTATTTCTTTTTCCGTTTTTTCTTCGGTAATTTCAATCAGATCGCCGCGCGTGGAAATCCGCACCACTTCCGCCAAGGTTTTACAAGGAATAATAATCCGCTTTCTTTCCAGTTCACCGATTTTTTTATTTTTATATTTAAGTTTTCGTTCAATTAAGCGATAACTGTCGGTCGCCGCTAAAACCAGTTCATTTTCTTTAAATTCAAAACAAGCGCCGCTTAATTCAATTCGGGTTTCGTCGGCCGCCGCCGCAAAGATTACTCCGCCGACCGCCTGTTTAAAATCTTCAAACGCAAACGTAAAACAATTATTTCTTTCTACCGCCGGGATAATCGGATAATCACCGGCGTCTTCGCTTTTAATATTGGTATTGAAATTACCGCAGCTTATTTTCAGTTCACCCGCGTCAAATTCTATATCTACCCGGGTATTGGGTAATAAATTAATATAATCGGTTAATAACTTGGCGTTAACCGCCGCCTGTCCGGTTTTTTCCACTTTCCCCCGCACGCCGGCCGTAACACCAATTTCCAGATCAGTAGTGATAAATTTTATCAAACTATCGGAAACATCAATCAACACATTACTTAAAATAGGCAGATTGGCATTCTTGCCCGCAATATGAACTACATTCATTAAACCGAGTTTTAAGTTTTCCTGCGTGCAAGAAAATTTCATATGTTAGTTGTTATGTCTTAATAAAATATATAAGTATAAATACAATAATAACAATAAGGGAGTGGAAAGCGGGGAAAAGCGTGTTTAGCCGCTTATATTACCTAAAATCGGCTGTGATTAGTTTTAGGATAAAAAATTGTTAAAATGTTAATAACTGACGTTTGGTTTATTTTTAGTGTTTTTATACACAAACCATTAATTTTTATCACCACCTTTATGCGCAAGTTGTACTGATGTTAAGCAATGGGGGAAAGAATGTTTACGGCGGGTTAAAAACTGTAGATTAATTGTTTAATAGACTCCAATTCTTGTTTTTTACGCTGGTTGACTTTTATTTCTCCCGCTACTTTATTACAGGCATGAATCGCGGTGGTGTGATCGCGGCCGCCGAATTCATTGCCAATGGTGGGGAAAGAGGTGTTAATTTGCTCGCGCATTAAAAACATGGCGATTTGTCTGGGCGTAACCAGTTCTTTTTTGCGGCTTTGGCCGGTCAAGTCAATAATTTCCACGTCGTAAAATTTAGCCACGGCCTCTATAATCAGTTTAGGCGTGATTGAGCGGGACGGTAAATTATTTGCAATGTTAGCCAAAATTTCCTTAGTACTATCCAACGTCGGTTCAGCTTGATTAAACTGATGATAAGCAATAACTCGATTCAACGCGCCTTCCAGTTCGCGGATGTTATTTTGAATAATGCTCGCGATATAAGTTAAAATTTCCCGATCCAAAGTATAATTTTTTTCCCGGCATTTGGCTTCCAGTATGGCGGCGCGGGTTTCTATATCCGGCTGCATAATGTCCACAATCATTCCCCATTCAAAACGGGATTTTAATCGTTCTTCCAGTAATTGAATTGCCTTGGGCTGTCTATCGGAAGTAACCACAATTTGGCGGTTAGATTGGTGCAATTCATTGAAAGTGTGAAAAAATTCCTCCTGCGTGCTGTCTTTGCCGCCCATAAATTGAATATCATCCACTAATAATAGATCAACATTGCGATAAAAATCTTTGAATTCTTTGGCGCGGCCGGTGCGAATCGCGTTCACATAGTCATTGGTGAATTTTTCGCAGGTGGCATAGAGCGGCTTTTTGTTATTGATTTTAGCGATTTCATTACCGATAGCTTGTAATAAATGAGTTTTTCCCAACCCCACGCCGCCATAAATAAAAAGCGGGTTATAAGCGCTGCCCGGATTGGCCGCCACCGCCTTGGCGGCCGCGTGCGCGAGCTGGTTGTTTTTGCCGACAATAAAGCTGTCAAAAATATATTGCGGGTTTAAACCAAACCGATTGGCTTTAAACTCTTTAGCGGCCGGTTCCGCTTCCGCTCCTATTATTTGCGTCTTGGCGGACAAGGCGTCCACATTTTCCCCAATAGGCGCGGTTTTTTTCATCAATTCCACTTTGTAAATAATCTCTTTGATTTTCTTTTGAATCACTTTTTCCAAAGCCTGCATAATGTCTTTGTGGTATTTTTTTTCCAGCCATGCTTTGGTAAAGGTGTTGGGCACGCTGATAATCGCTTTTTCGTCTTCCAGCGTGGAAATAAAAGTGCTTTTAAACCAAGTAGTAAAATTGGCGCGCGAGATATTTAATTCCATTTCGCCTAAAACTGCTTGCCAAATTTCCAGGTTTGTCATAATAATGGGGTTTAGAGATAAATTAGAGAAAAAATTTGATATATCAAGTATAAACTAAATACAGAATAATTCAACAGACGAGGAAAGTTTATAAGGTGTTGATTAGCGGGGGACAAAATAAATTATTTCAAAATTAAAATGTCAAATTATTTCAAACCAAAGCTAAAACTCCAATATTAAAAACAAGGACGGAAAATTTGATATTTTGGGCTTTGGTATTTGTTTGGTATAATTTGGAGTGCTTTGGAATAGTTCGGATTTAATCTTTTTTTAATTCTAGTTTGACACAAATAACTGCGGATGTTATGGTATTATTGTAAAATTAAACGCATAACTTATAAAAATTTATGTCAACCAAAAGAACATACCAGCCAAACAAACGCCGCGCCAGTAAAAAGCACGGTTTTCGCAAGCGCATGAGCACAAAAAACGGCCGTAATGTATTAAAGCGACGCCGAGACCGAGGGAGAAAGAAACTGAGTAAATAAGATTTTGTCATTGCGAGAAGTCCCGAGTCTGCTCGGGATGACGAAGCAATCTCGTGTTTAGTGTGCTAATAGCGGGATTGCCGCGCTTCGCTTCACTACGTTCCGCTTCGCTCGCAATGACAGTAAATGAATTCGCAAATTCGCATCACAATATGTTACCCCAAAAATTTCGTATTACCAAAACCAAAGAGATAGACAAAGTTTTTAAATTGGGCAAAAGCAGTTTTGATTCTATTTTGGGCGTGAAAATGTTTGCCTCGGAAAATAATATCAGCCGCTTTGTTGTGGTTGTCTCTACCAAAGTCAGTAAAAAAGCGGTTATCCGCAATAGAATCAAACGCCGTTTGCACGAAATAGTCCGTTCGCAGTTGCCAAAAATCAAAATCGGTTTTGATTTTTTTATTTTAGCGCTGCCTCCGGCCAAAAATTGCGATTATCACGCGTTGGAAAAATCTTTGCAAAATCATTGGCATCGGCTGGGAGTAATGTAATAATATGTCATTCCCGCGAAAGCGGGAATCTAATATTTAACAAACTCAAATGAAAATTGAGATTCCCGCTTTCGCGGGAATGACAATGAAATAAAAATGTTAGAATGTCCACTTATTACCCTCGTTACTTTTTAATTAAACTAATAAAAATTTACCAAAAAACTCTTTCTTTTGACCACGGAGTTTTTTCCTTTTTATTTCCTTACGGACGGTGCCGGTTTTATCCGACTTGTTCGGATTACGCCATTCAGGCGATTGAGAAATATGGCGTGGTTAAAGGCGGGCTGAAAACCGCTGGGCGCATTTTACGCTGCAATCCGTGGAACAAAGGCGGATTTGATCCAATTTAGTTTAAAAGTTTTTAAAGTTCATAAAGTTATAAAGCAGTGGTATTTATTGGATTTAACTTTACAAACTTTACAAACTTTATAACTTTTAACTGTTTTTATGTCTGAATTATTTCACGTTGTTTTTTATCAGCCGATTCTTAATTTGCTTGTTTTTTTCTATAATAATATCCCGGGCAACGACATCGGTGTCGCGATTGTGGTTTTGACGGCTTTTATCCGGCTTATTCTTTATCCGCTTAATCAGCAATCAATCAAATCGCAAAAAGCGCTGAAAGATTTACAGCCCAAAATTGACGAATTAAAGAAAAAATACGCGAACGACAAAACCGAGCAAGGCCGGGCGATGATGGATTTGTATAAAGCCGAAAAGGTTAACCCGTTTTCCTCTTGTTTGCCGCTATTGATTCAATTTCCTTTTTTAATCGCGGTTTATTACGTTTTTCGCGACGGATTGACAGGCAATAAAGCCTTAGAATCAGTTTACTCTTTTATTTCTCGCCCGGAATCTTTGAGCCCCATTACTTTAGGTTTTTTTGATTTATCCAAATCAAGCGTGGTGCTTGCCGTTTTGGCCGGCGCCGCGCAATTTTGGCAGGCGAAAATGATGATTACTACGCGGCCGCCGCAAAATATGCCGGGCGCCAAAGACGAAGACATGATGGCGATAATGAATAAGCAAATGGTTTATTTTATGCCGGTGATGACGATTTTTATCGGTCTTACTTTCCCCGGCGGGCTTACTTTGTATTGGCTGGTCACCACTTTATTAACCGGTTTGCAGCAGGTTTATATATTTAAAAATAAGAATTAAAAAATCCACAAACTTTTATGTCATTGCGAGTCCCGAATACTCGGGACGTGGCAATCTCGCTATTAGTGCACTAAACACGGGATTGCTTCGTCGTCGCAGACCTCCTTCTCGCAATGACAGAAATCAAAATTTGTGGGTTTAAAATAGTCTCTCTTTCCCGACAATCACTTTTAATTTTTCGCGCGCCGCGGTTATTTCCGCCGGCGTTTTTATTTCTACCGAGTTGTCAATAATAAAATTTTTATGGATTAAATTATTGACGATGACGCGGCTGGTTTGAATAAAGCTTAAATCAACGCTATTGGAAATTATTCCTTTTTTTACCACCGACACCAAGATTTCAATTAAATTATCTTTCGGGTCTATTTTGGGATTGGAGGCGTCCGTGTCCAAATTGATAATGCTGATTTCGCCTGGCCCCGCCGGTTCAACGGTGTATTTTCCGTTTATTTCCATAATAGTTTCTTTGTTGGAAATACGCGCGGCAGAAACAAAATATTGGTCGTTGATTTGTCCCAGACTTAATGTTTCAATCAAACGAGCGGCCAAAATATTACAAGCCTGGTCTTCATCGGCGATACCAAACGCGCGGGCGATGGAGTTATTTTCACCAACCGGAATTAATCCCACGGTAGCACTTATTTCTTCAGGGAAAGAGTTTATCAGTTGGTTAAAAGTGCCGTTATTGCCGATAACGACGATGGTTTTAGGATTATTCTTTAATTCTTCTTTAACGATACTTTTTAAACTTTTCAGCGGACCGACATGGCAATTTTTACCGTTTAAACCAAGATCGGTAAGCCGCGTTTCAATTTTGGCGACAGTTAGTTCGTATTTTTTTTGGTTTAAATATTGGTCAAAAATGTATAAATGCATAACAAGAAAACTAAAAATCTAAAAAGCAATAAAACAATCCAATTGTGTCATTCCCGCGAAAGCGGGAATCTAATAATAACGTGAGATTCCCGCTTTCGCGGGAATGACAATCGTCCTTTAAATTTCCGTTTCGTTTTCGGTTTTTTCCGCTGCCAGTTTTTTATTTTCTTTGCCGCCGTTACTTCCCATCGCGCATTTCCCGTTTAAAATCGCACCGCGGGCGATGCACAGGCTTTCCGCTTCAATATCGCCGAATATTTTTGCGCTCTCGGTTAATTCCAGATCGCCTTTTATTTTTACGTTGCCGTGGATTTCACCGCTGACAAGACCATTCGCGGCCGCGACATCGGCGGTTATTTTTGCCTGGTCGCCGACGCGCAAGTTGCCGTTGGTTGTCACGCTGCCTTTGATTACACCGTCAATAATCATATTGCCTTGGCCGACAAAATCGCCTTCCACTTTGACCGACGGGCCGATGATTGTTTCCGCGTCCTTGAAATTGTTGTTTTCTTCTTTTTTAAACATATTTTTTTGTTTTTAAATTAGACATCGTTATTGTATGGCGAAACTCAGTCGTTGTCAAAAAAGAATATGTGAGATAAAATGAGAGAAAAATGTCCCCATAGTTCAATGGATACCTGCCCGCCATGGCCTGAGCCCCCGTAGTTCAACGGATAGAACAAGAGAATCCTAAGCTCTGGATAGAGGTTCAATTCCTCTCGGGGGCACATGCGATGGCAGGCGGGGAACAAGACACTCCTAACGTCTAGATCCAGGTCCGATTCCTGGTGGGGGCACATAAATCAATTACGAATTTCAAATTACGAATTAAATTATCTTAGTTTTATAGTCCACATTTTTGTGGACTTTCAAGAATGTTTATGATTAATCCCCTGATTTGGGGATAAATAGGTGAAAATGTGGATAAGTGTTATTTTAAAGTCCAGAAATTTGTGGACTTTCATAATTTTAAAATAAATAAAAGTCCACATTTTTGTAGACTTTTATTGATAATTTTGGTGTAAAAGTGTTAATAGACAAAAGAAAATTTGTGTGATATTTTGATACTACCAATTACCAATTCTTTACAAATATACAAATAAAGAAAAACAATGTTAAAATTAATTTGTAATTATTTTTGGGCCATTAGCTCAGTTGGCTAGAGCACTTCCATGGCATGGAAGGGGTCAAGGGTTCAAGTCCCTTATGGTCCACC
>Ga0172379_10012033_pt1 | contig 10192 bp, 20 predicted proteins | sample GrowelOW334metaG_FD_119756 | JGI IMG/M metagenome (GOLD analysis project Ga0172379, IMG submission 119756) | Groundwater microbial communities from an aquifer near a municipal landfill in Southern Ontario, Canada - Groundwater well OW334 metaG | ecosystem: Environmental > Aquatic > Deep...
CGCCGCGATACCGGCGAAAATGATGATGGAAATGCCGTTGCCCAGGCCGCGCTCGGTGATCTGCTCGCCCAGCCACATCAGGAACATGGTTCCAGTGACCAGGGTCGTCACCGCGGTCAGGCGGAACATCATGCCGGGTTCCAGCACCAGCCCCGGTTGCGATTCCAGCGCGATGGAAATGCCGATTCCCTGGAACAGGGCCAAGCCGACCGTGCCGTAGCGCGTGTACTGCGTGATCTTGCGGCGACCGGCCTCGCCTTCCTTCTTCAGCGCCTCGAGTTGCGGCGAGGCGATGCTCATCAGTTGCATGATGATCGAGGAGGAAATGTAGGGCATGATGCCCAGGGCAAAAATCGTGAACCGCGACAGGGCGCCACCCGAGAACAGGTTGAATACGCCGAGTATGCCGCCTTGCTGTCCCTCGAACAGCTGAGCCAAGGCCACCGGATCGATGCCCGGCACCGGAATGTGCGCGCCGATCCGATAGACCACCAGCGCACCCAGCAGGAACCACAGCCGACGCCATAAGTCGCCGAACTTGCCGGTATTGCCGATCGGTTTGCCCGCGGCTTTGCCTGGTGCGACTGAGGCAGCTGGAGTGGCCAAGTGAGATTCCTTAGGCCTCGGCGATGCTGCCGCCGAGCGCTTCGATGGCAGCCTTGGCGCCCTTGGTGGCGCCGACGCCCTTCAGAACCACCTTGCGGGTCAGCTTGCCGGAAAGGATCACCTTGGCCGACAAGGCGTCCTGGGCGATCACATTGGCTTGTTTCAGCGACAACAGGTCGATTTCATCGAGCGGCATTTTCTCCAGATCGGAGAGGCGCACTTCGACATTCCGCCCTTGTGTCAGGGACACAAAACCGCGCTTCGGCAAACGCCGTTGCAGAGGCATCTGGCCGCCTTCGAAACCGACCTTGTGGAAGCCGCCGGCGCGGGATTTCTGGCCCTTGTGACCACGCCCTGCCGTCTTGCCCAGTCCGCTGCCGATGCCGCGGCCAACGCGGCGCTTGGCGTGGGTGGAACCTTCTGCCGGTTTGATGTTATTCAGTCGCATCGTCTTAGCCCTCGCACTTCACCAGATAGGCGACCTTGTGGATCATCCCGCGCACCGCCGGAGTGTCTTCCAGCGTGGCGCTGCTATTGAGGCGGCGCAAACCGAGACCGCGCACGGTGGCGCGGTGGCTCTGCTTGGTGCCGATGACGCTCTTGACCAGCGTCACCTTGATTTTCTTGTCAGCCATATGTTTCTCCGCGTTTACTCCGCTTACTCCATGATTTCCTGGACGCTCTTGCCGCGTTTGGCGGCAAACTCGGCAGGAGTGCTCATCGCTTGCAGTCCGTTGATGGTGGCGCGAACAACGTTGTACGGATTGGCCGACCCAAGAATCTTGGCCACCACATCGGTGACGCCCGCCACCTCGAACACCGCGCGCATCGGTCCGCCGGCAATGATGCCGGTACCGGCCGCAGCCGGCTGCATCATCACCCTGCAAGCGCCGTGATGGCCGATAACCGTGTGCTGTAGCGTGCCGTCCTTGAGGCTGACGCGCGTCTGTTTCCTGCGCGCCTCTTCCATGGCCTTCTGCACGGCCACCGGAACTTCGCGCGACTTGCCCTTGCCCATGCCGACGCTGCCGTCGCCGTCGCCGACCACGGTGAGCGCCGCGAAACCGAGAATGCGTCCGCCTTTCACGACTTTCGTGACGCGGTTGATGGCGACCATCTTCTCGCGCATGCCATCGTCGCTCTTCTCGGTCGTCTGCTGTTGCTTTCTTGTCTGGGGTTTAGCCATTATCTTGCCTCACTCAATTTGGCTTCAGTTGCCACGCATTTGCCCGTGGGTTGCCGCATTAGAACTTCAATCCGCCTTCGCGCGCAGCTTCCGCCAGTGCCTTGACGCGGCCATGGTAGTGGAAGCCCGAGCGATCGAAGGTGACCGTTTCGATGCCCTTCGCCTTGGCACGTTCGGCGATCAGTTTTCCGACAGCCGCAGCCGCCTGGATATTGCCGCCGTTGGGCACCTGGGTACGCACCTCCGCTTCCGCGGTCGAGGCCGCCGCGAGCACCTGGGTGCCGCAGCCCGAAAAAATCTGCGCATAAATGTGGCAGTTGGTGCGATGCACGGAAAGTCGCACCGCTTTGAGTTCGGCGATCTTCGCCCGGGTTCTGCGGGCCCTGCGCAAGCGCGCTAGCTTCTTGTCCATGTTGTCCGCCTTTACTTCTTCTTGGTTTCCTTGATTGCCACTCTTTCGTCGGCATAACGCACGCCCTTGCCCTTGTAGGGTTCCGGCGAACGATAGGCACGAACTTCAGCGGCAACCTGCCCCACTTGCTGCCGATCGATCCCCTTGATAAGGATCTCGGTTTGCGTCGGGGTCTCACATTTGATGCCTTTGGGCATCGCATGCACCACGGGATGCGAGAAACCCAGCGACAGATTGAGCTTGTCGCCCTGAGCCTGCGCGCGATAACCCACACCGACCAGGGTCAGCTTTTTCTCAAAGCCTTTGGTGACGCCTGCCACCATGTTGTTGACCAGCGCCCGCATGGTGCCCGACATGGCGCCGCCATTCGGTAGCCCGGGGATCGCCTGGCACAGCAGCTTGTCGCCGTCGCGAGCCACCTTGACCGCGGGCAGCATGAATTGCTTGAGCGTTCCGAGCGGACCTTTGATGCTGATCTCGGTGTCGCTAAGCATCACCTCGACACCCTTCGGCACTTCAACCGGATATTTTGCAATACGTGACATATTCGCTCTCCCGTTACCCTACGCCACGATGCAGAGAACTTCGCCGCCGACATTCGAGGCGCGCGCTTTTCTGTCCGTCATCACGCCCTTGGGCGTGGAAACAATGGCGACGCCCAGGCCGTTCAGCACCCGCGGCAGATCATCCTTGCCCTTATAGACACGCAACCCCGGCTTCGAAATGCGCTCAATGCGTTCTATCACCGGGCGACCGGCGTAGTACTTGAGCGCGATATCGAGTTCCGGCTTGCCGCCATTCGCGCGTATAGCGAAATCATCGATATAGCCTTCATCCTTGAGAACGGAGGCAATCGCCACCTTCAGCTTGGACGAAGGCATGACAACGGCGCCCTTCTGCGCGGTTTGCGCATTGCGGATGCGGGTCAGCATATCGGCGATAGGATCGGTCATACTCATAGCGATCTCTCCTGATTACCAGCTGGCCTTGGTCATGCCCGGCACTTCGCCGCGCATGACAAACTCGCGCAGCTTGTTGCGGCACAGGCCGAATTTACGGAAAACACCGCGCGGGCGACCGGTCAGTTCGCAACGGTTGCGCTGGCGCGTCGGTGAAGCATTGCGCGGCAGTTGTTGCAGCTTGAGTCGCGCGGTCATGCGTTGCTCGTCGGTCAGCTTGACGTTGTTGTAGATGGCCGCAAGTTCGGCGCGCTTGGCAGCGTATTTGGCGACCATTTTCGTGCGCTTGGCTTCGCGGTTAATCAGTGACAGTTTGGCCATGTGTCCCTCAGTTCTTGAAGGGGAATTTGAATGCCGCGAGCAGCGCCTTGGCTTCCGCGTCGGTTTTCGCGCTGGTCGTGATGCTGATGTTCATGCCACGCAGCGCGTCAATCTTGTCGTATTCGATTTCGGGAAAAATGATCTGCTCCTTGACGCCGACGTTGTAGTTGCCGCGGCCGTCGAAACCCTTGCCGGAAATGCCGCGAAAGTCGCGGATCCGCGGCATGGCGATCGAAACCAGGCGATCGAGAAACTCATACATGCGGTTGCCGCGCAAGGTCACCATGCAGCCAATCGGATAGCCCTCGCGGATCTTGAATTGCGCGATGGCCTTCTTGGCCTTGGTGACGACCGGCTTCTGGCCGGCGATCTTGGTCATGTCGCCGACCGCGTGATCGAGTATCTTCTTGTCGCCGATCGCCTCGCCCACACCCATGTTGAGCGTAATCTTGGTGATCCGCGGTACTTCCATGATCGAGTGGTAACCGAATTTTTCCTTCAGCTCCGCAACCACCTTGGTCTTGTAAAATTCCTGTAAGCGCGCCATGTTTTTCCTTACGCCTCCAGAACTTCGCCGTTGGCCTTGAACACCCTGACTTTACGGCCGTCGTCGAGGGTCTTGAAGCCGACGCGGTCCGCCTTCTGGGTGGCCGGATTGAACAGCGCCACATTGGAAACCTGAATCGGCATCTCTTTCTCGACGATGCCACCCTGTTGCCCCTTCATTGGATTGGGCTTGGTGTGCTTCTTGACGCGATTGACACCCTCAACCAGGACATGGTCGGCGTCGACGCGGTTCAGCACCACGCCACGCTTGCCCTTGTCCTTGCCGGTAATGACGATGACGTTATCGCCCTTGCGGATTTTGTTCATGAGCTATCCTTACAAAACTTCAGGGGCCAGCGAGACGATTTTCATGAACCGCTCGGTGCGCAGTTCCCGCGTGACGGGCCCGAAGATGCGGGTACCGATCGGCTCGAGCTTGTTGTTGAGCAGCACGGCGGCATTGTCGTCGAACTTGATCAGGGATCCGTCGGCGCGCCGCACACCCTTGGCGGTGCGCACCACGACGGCGGTATACACCTCGCCCTTTTTCACCCGGCCGCGCGGCGCGACATCCTTGATGCTGACCTTGATGACGTCGCCGATCCCGGCATAGCGTCGTTTCGATCCGCCCAGCACCTTGATGCACATGACCGTACGCGCGCCGGTGTTATCGGCGACGGTCAGCTTGGTTTGCATTTGTATCATTTAATTCCCTCCAACTTAATTCGCGTAGAGCCAGGCTATCGCGATCAGTCTTGGAACCCGTACGGGTATGGCAAGAGGCGCATCACGAGTGCCCGATTTTGGGTCCAGGTACTAGGCAACGCGCCTACGGTGAAACAAAGACGACGATTATCTTACGATCTACGCTACGATGTCAATAGTTATCGCCCGATTATTCTCTCGCGGGCCGACAGTTACAGATCCCGCTAAGCGCTTTTTTCGATGATCCGCGCGACACGCCAGGCCTTGGTCTTGGACACCGGCGCGCATTCCTCGATCTGCACCAGGTCACCGGTTTTCGCCTCCGCGTCTTCAACATGCGCATGATATTTCTGGGTGCGCAACATCATCTTGCCAATGACCGGATGCTTGACCCGGCGCTCGATCAGCACCGTTACGGTCTTCTGCATCTTGTCGCTGACGACTCGGCCAGTGAGGGTGCGGCGAACTTTATCTGCTGTCACCTGTGTCATTTTACGGCACCCCTTTCGCCCAGAATGGTCTTGACCCGCGCAATGTCCTTGCGCACCTTGCCGATCTGACTGTGGTTGGTCAGTTGCTGCGTCGCCGCCTGCATGCGCAGGCTGAATTGAGCCCTGCGCAGATCGAGCAGTTCCTTGTCCAATTCCGCAGTTGTCTTTGCTCTCATTTCAACTGGTTTCATGATTACCTCAATATGCGCGTGACGAACGTCGTTTCTATCGGCAGTTTGGCCGCGGCAAGGCGGAAGGCCTCACGCGCCAGGGTTTCGTCAACACCATCCATTTCGTACAACACTTTTCCCGGCCGGATTTCCGCAACCCAATACTCGGGGTTACCTTTGCCGTTACCCATCCGAACTTCCAGGGGCTTCTTGGAAATCGGCTTGTCGGGAAAAATGCGGATCCAGATGCGGCCGCCACGTTTGATGTGGCGGGTCATGGCGCGTCGAGCCGACTCGATCTGGCGCGCCGTCAGGCGACCACGGCCGACGGCTTTCAGGCCGTACTCGCCAAAGCTGACTTTGGCGCCGCGGGTAGCTACCCCCGTATTGCGGCCTTTTTGCTGTTTGCGGTATTTGGTGCGGGCGGGTTGCAGCATCGTTATTACTCCTTAGCGTCCTTGGCCGCGGCCGCATCCGGCTTTGCCGCGGCGGGCTTGCGCACGCGCTTGACGGGTGGCTTGGCCTCGGTGGCGGCGTCCTTGTCCGCCGCTTTCGGCGCGGCACCTTCGGCAGCGGCGGCGGCAGGCTTGGTTTCGACAGGCTTGCGGGCAGTGCGCTTGACGACCGCCGCCGGCTTGGCATCCACGCCTTCGGCGGGGGTGCTACTGGGCGGAGCACGGCGGGTGGCGCCACGGCGCGGCTCTTCGGCAGCGGCATCCGGCACAACCACCGCGGCGTCATGCTTGGCGGCCATTTCGCCCTTGAATACCCAGACCTTGACGCCGATGATGCCGTATGTGGTCTTGGCCTCGGAAGTACCGTAATCGATGTCAGCGCGCAATGTATGCAAGGGCACGCGACCTTCACGGTACCATTCGCGGCGCGCAATCTCGGCACCATTGAGGCGGCCGGAACTCATGATCTTGATGCCCTGGGCGCCGAGGCGCATGGCGTTCTGCATGGCGCGCTTCATGGCGCGACGGAACATGATGCGTTTTTCGAGCTGCTGGGCGATCGAGTCGGCGATCAACTGTGCGTCGGTCTCGGGCTTGCGAATTTCCTCGATGTTGACATGCACCTGGCCGCCGAGGATCTTCTGTAGGTCGGTCTTCAGATGCTCGATGTCCTCGCCCTTCTTGCCGATGACGACACCCGGGCGGGCGCTGAATACGGTAATCCGCGCGTTCTTGGCCGGACGCTCGATAACCACACGCCCCACCGAGGCATGCGCCAGCTTCTTCTTCAGATATTCGCGCACCTTGATGTCTTCATTCAACATCACCGGAAAGTTCTTGCTGTTGGCAAACCAGCGCGAAGACCAGTTACGCGTCACCGCGAGGCGGAAACCGATCGGATGAATCTTCTGTCCCATAGTTTTTCCTTAGTCCCCGACGGTGACGTAGATGTGACTCGTCTGTTTGAGGATGTGATTGCCACGCCCTTTTGCGCGTGCCGTGAAACGCCTCAGCACCGCGCCCTTTTCCACATGGATGACCTTGACCTTGAGCGCGTCGATGTCGGCGCCGTCGTTGTGCTCGGCGTTGGCGATAGCCGATTCGAGCACCTTCTTGATGATCGTGGCGCCCTTCTTTGGCGAAAAAGTCAGGATATTGAGCGCCTGGTCGACCGACTTGCCGCGCACCAGGTCGGCCACCAGCCGCCCCTTTTGTGCCGACAGGCGAACGCCCCTAAGAATCGCATTGGTTTCCATTGTCATTCCTTACTTCTTGACCGCGGCCTTCTTGCCGGCGGTATGACCTTTGAAAGTTCGCGTCAAGGCGAACTCGCCGAGCTTGTGCCCGACCATGTTTTCCGAGACGTAGACCGGAATATGCTGCTTGCCGTTGTGTACCGCGATGGTCAGCCCGACAAGATCCGGCAGGATGGTCGAGCGGCGCGACCAAGTCTTGATCGGGCGCTTGTCGCTGGTACCGCGCAAGGCATCGACCTTTTTGAGCAGGTGGGCATCGATGAACGGGCCCTTCTTAAGCGAACGTGTCATTTATCACCTCTTATTTCTGGGCCGGCGGGCAACGATCATCGTGCTCGTACGCTTGTTGCGACGCGTACGGTAGCCTTTGGTCTTGGTGCCCCACGGGCTGACTGGATGCATGCCTGCGGCAGTCCTGCCCTCGCCACCGCCATGCGGGTGGTCGACCGGGTTCATCACCACGCCGCGGACCGTCGGGCGGATGCCGCGCCAGCGGTTGGCGCCCGCCTTGCCGATGGAGCGCAGGCTGTTTTCCTCGTTACCGACTTCGCCGATGGTGGCGCGGCACTCGACGTGCACCCGGCGAATTTCGCCGGAACGCAAGCGCAGCTGGGCATACACGCCTTCGCGTGCCATCAGTTGCACGGACGTGCCGGCTGCGCGGGCAATCTGTGCGCCCTTGCCGGGGATCATCTCGATGCAGTGGATGGTGGTGCCAACAGGGATATTGCGGATCGGCAACGCGTTACCCGGCTTGATCGGCGCCTCGGCGCCGCTGATGAGTTGCGCGCCGACCGCCACGCCCTTCGGAGCGATGATATAGCGGCGCTCGCCATCAGCGTAGCAAAGCAATGCGAGGTTGGCGGTACGGTTCGGATCGTATTCAAGGCGCTCGACCTTGGCAACGATGCCATCCTTGTTGCGTTGAAAGTCGACCACCCGGTAATGCTGCTTGTGGCCACCGCCCTGATGGCGGACGGTGATGTGGCCATGGTTGTTGCGTCCTGCCTTGCTGTGCTTCTTTTCCAGCAGCGCGGCATGCGGACGCCCCTTGTGCAAATCGGGATTGACGATCTTGACCAGCGAACGACGGCCAGGGGACGTCGGCTTGACTTTGACGAGTGCCATTAGGCGGCCCCCCCTTCAGCGAAGTTGATTTCCTGTCCGGGCTTGAGGCAGACGAAAGCCTTCTTTGCATCGCTGCGACGCCCCGTGAAGCGGCCGAAACGCTTGGTCTTGCCCTTCATGTTGGAAATTTGCACCGACTCGACCTGAACCTTGAACATCAGTTCGACGGCCGCCTTGACTTCCGGCTTGGTAGCATCGGCAACGACGAAGAATATGACCTGCTCGTTCTTGTCGGCAACGTAGGTGGCTTTTTCGGATATTTGCGGCGCGAGCAAAACTTGCAGCAGGCGCTCCTGATTGAACTTGTTCATCCCAGCAGCTCCTCAAATTTGGCCACGGCGCTCTTGGTCAGCAGCACTTTGGGGAAACGGATCAGGGACAACGGGTCGGTCTCGGAAACCTCCAGCACCAGCACCCTGGGAAGATTGCGCGAAGCCAAGTAGATGTTCTCTTCCAGTGCGGCGGTCACCATCAAGACCGAATCCAGCCCCATGCCCTTGAGCTTCTGCGCCAGCAGCTTGGTCTTCGGCGTGTCGAAGCTGAAGTCCTCTATCACCACCAGGCGATCTTCACGCGCCAGCTGCGACAGGATCGCGGCCAAACCGGCGCGATACATCTTGCGATTGACTTTCTGGCTGAAATTTTCCTCGGGCGAATTCGGGAAAATCCGTCCGCCGCCACGCCACAAGGGGCTCGACGTCATGCCGGCACGGGCGCGGCCGGTGCCTTTCTGGCGGAACGGCTTCTTGGTGCTGTGATGAACCTGCTCGCGATCCTTCTGCGCGCGGTTGCCGGAGCGGGCGTTGGCCTGATAGGCGACCACCACCTGATGCACCAGGGCCTGATTGTAGTCGCGACCGAACAGCGCATCGGAGGCGCTCATGGTGGCGGCCGGCTGGCCTTGTTCGTTGATGAGTTTGAGTTCCATTACGCCCCCTTCACTGCGGGACGGACAACCACGTCGCCGCCCTTGGAGCCCGGCACGGCACCCTTGACCATCAGCAACTGGCGCGCCTCGTCGATGCGCACCACCTCCAGGTTTTGCTGGGTCTTGCTGACGTCGCCGAGGTGGCCGGCCATGCGTTTGCCGGGGAACACACGGCCCGGATCCTGGGCCATGCCGATCGAACCGGCGGAATTGTGCGACAGCGAGTTGCCGTGCGAAGCGCGGTTGGACGAAAAGTGGTAACGCTTGATCGCGCCGGTGAAGCCTTTGCCGATCGAGGTGCCACTGACATCGACCATCTGGCCGACGGCGAAAATCGACACGCTGACGATATCGCCAGGCTTGAAGCCAGACAATTGTTCCTGCGTGACGGGGAATTCCTTGAGCACCACGCCGGCTTCGACGCCGGCCTTGGCAAGGTGTCCCGCCGCAGCCTTGTTGACGCGGCTGGCGCGGCGCTTGCCGAATGTGACCTGGACCGCGGCATAGCCGTCGGAATCAGGAGTTTTGATCTGGGTCACGCGGTTATTCGACACGTCGAGCACCGTAACCGGGATGGTCGAGCCATCATCGGAAAAGATGCGGGTCATGCCGACTTTGCGACCCACTAGGCCTAAAGTCATTTTTTGTTTCCTCCACCGAGGTGCCGACTGCTATTGGTCGGCCAATCACCAAAAGTGAGGGAATTCGCGAAGAGTAAATTGCTTCTTCGCCAACACCCCACTCACTGCTTAATGCTTACTGCAATTTAATCTCTACATCCACGCCCGCCGGCAAATCCAGCTTCATCAACGCATCCACCGTCTTGTCGGTCGGATCGATAATGTCCATCAGGCGCAAATGCGTACGAATTTCGAACTGGTCGCGCGAGGTCTTGTTGACGTGCGGCGAACGCAGGATGTTGAAACGCTCGATACGGGTTGGCAGGGGCACGGGGCCGCGCACAACTGCACCGGTACGCTTGGCCGTATCAACGATTTCGAGGGCCGACTGATCGATCAGGCGATAGTC
>Ga0172379_10012034_pt1 | contig 10192 bp, 11 predicted proteins | sample GrowelOW334metaG_FD_119756 | JGI IMG/M metagenome (GOLD analysis project Ga0172379, IMG submission 119756) | Groundwater microbial communities from an aquifer near a municipal landfill in Southern Ontario, Canada - Groundwater well OW334 metaG | ecosystem: Environmental > Aquatic > Deep...
CTAAAAATACTGCGCCTTGTTTTTTTAATTTAGAGATAACTGTAGCATCATAAGAAGCGATATAATTTTCTAGAATTTTAGACGCAGCAGAAACTTTCCTGCCTTTTATTAAAATCACATCTTTGATAGCTAAAGGAATACCGAGCAAAGGATACGACTCCCCTTTTGCGATCCTCTCATCTGCCACTTTTGCTTGTTCTAATACATCATCAAAAACTTCTAAATATGCGTTGAGCTCTTTATTTTTCTTTTCAATCTCAGCTAAATATAGAGATGCTAAATCCACAGCAGAAAATTCTTTCGCATCAAGAGCCTTCCTCGCTTTTTCTATTGTTAAATTTTCTAAATCTATCATATTATTTAAAATGTAGTCTGCCATAAATTTTTTAACTCCGTGGGTCCCACTTGGTAATCCAAGAAGGGAGGAGGAGGAAAAAATTTATGACAGACTACATTCATAAAATCTTTTTAACTTTCAAAAATCCATCTTGCGAGTCTGGAAATTGTTCTGTGATAATTTCTCTTGAGAATTCTCTAGAATCTTCTTTGTCCTCTCGCCAAATATTATGAACTTTAAGTTCTGGGTCTATATCTTCAACTTTTACTTCTTCAATCTGTTTGACATACCCTAAAATACTCTCCATGTCAGAGAGTAAACCTTTTTTTTCTTCTTCTCCAAGCTCAATCCTAGCAAGACTAGCAAGGTTTTCGACGTCTTTAATATTCATATAAAGAGTATACCCCCACACCTATTTTATTACAAATTTAAATAGGTGTGGGGGTATAACAAAAAATCTCAAAGAATAAAACTCGTTGCAGGCGTACTTTTTAGAAAGCCTTGGGAGGAGCGACGGCGACGGACAGAGAAAATTTTCAGCAGAAAATTTTCGTGCTTTATAAAAAGTATGTCAAAAAAAGAGCTTTATTCTTTACCCAATTAACGCCTTTATTCTTTCTTCCACTGGCGGATGCGTGGTAAAAAAACCACTGATTTTTTTACCTAAACGTGAACCCTTAGGGTCTGCGATATATAGATGCGCAATAGCGCTAGACTGGTGAGACATAGGTCTACTGTATTGGGAGATTTTTTTTAACGCATTTGCGAGACCTTCCGGATAGCGGGTAAGCAACGCCCCAGAAGCATCAGCCAAGAACTCGCGTTTCCTGGAAATAGCTAGCTGAATCAAAACTGCAAAAATAGGCGCCAAAATTGATAAAATAATTCCAATAATCACAAGGATATTCCCCGCCTTATTATCACTATCTCTATCTTTATTGAGATTACCAAAAAATAAACTTCGTGTAAAAAAATCTGCAAGAATTGTTATAAAACCAACAAGTACTACAACAACAGTCGAAAGTAACATATCACGATTTCCAACATGTGAGAGCTCATGCGCAATCACACCTTCTAATTCTGTTTTGTCTAAAATTTGCAAAAGTCCAGTGGTAGCACATACAACAGCATGATCTTTGTCTCTGCCTGTGGCAAACGCATTTGGCGCAGAATCTTGTACGACATATACTTTTGGCATTGGGAGTCCGGCAGTGATTGATAGATTTTCAACACTTGTGTAAAGATCAAAATATTCTTCCCTTTTTGCTAATTTTGCACCGGCTAGAGTGAGAACAATTTTATCTGAATACCAATAGGAAAAAATATTCATTAAAATACTGAAAATAACGAAGAAATATAAGATGTTTGGATTCCCATAATAAAAACTAAAAAACCACCCGAAACCTATAACCACCACAAAAAACACCGACATTAAAAGCCAAGTCTTCGTAACATTTTTTGATTGCTCTGTATAAAGTGTGGTCATCTAGAATTTTACTTCTACTGGATTTTGGGCAGCGTCATTATCAGCTAAATCAAAGAATTCCATTTGAGAGAAATTAAATGTACGAGCAATGATATTACCTGGGAAACTTTCAATAGCAGTATTCAAGTCGCGAACATTGGCATTATAAAATCTGCGTGCTGCTTGAATTTTATTTTCTGTATCAGAAAGCTCATTTTGTAAAGCTAAGAAATTTTGGTTTGCTTTCAAATCAGGATACGCTTCGGCGATAGCAAAAATTGATTTGAGCGCGCCAGTCAACATGTTTTCAGCTTCCGCATGGCTGGCAGTCGGTCCCTGAGTTCCCATGGCCATAGTTCTTGCTTTTGTAACATTTTCAAAAGCTGAGCTCTCATGAGTGGCATAACCTTTCACAGTATTCACTAAATTTGGAATTAAATCATAGCGACGCTTCAACTGTACTTCTATATCCGCCCAAGCCTCTTTAGCACGATTGCGACGTGTGATAAAGCCATTAAAAGCAAAGATTGTAAACAAAACAACAACGAGTAAAATTATCAAAAAGTACATCATATTTTATATTATTAACTAATAATCTATAACTTATTAGAGTATAACACCTATTTTTTCTTCTGCCATTCTTCCACCGACACGAGCAAAGGTGAAGCCAAGAAAATCGAAGAGTAAGTTCCGAAAAACATTCCAGCCGTAAGCATCAAAGCAAAATACTTTGTAGATACAGGACCAAAAAAGAATAAAGCGAGAAGTACAAGAATGACCGTAGAAGAAGTGGAGATAGATCTTATATATGACTGCTCTAAACTTTTGCCAACGATTTCTCCAAAAACTACTTTTGAAACATTTGCTTGATTTCTTATGTTTTCTCTAATTCGGTCAAAAATAACTATGGTATCAGAAACAGAAAGACCAAGAATAGTAAGGATTGCCACCACAAAAAGAGTATCCACTTCTGCTCCAAAGTAATGAGAAAGAATAACAAATAATCCAATAGGAATAACCACATCATGCAAGAGTGTGACAATCGCAATAATCCCATACTTCCAAGAAGAAATCGGCTTAGAAACTTTTCTAAAAGCAAAAGCAATAAAACAAATAATTGCAAACGAAATCAAAACAATAGCGACAATTGCTTTTCTGGTAAGCTCTTGCCCGACAGAAGGTCCGACAGAATTAAAACTCATTTCCGTAAGAACATCTTTGTTTCCTCCGGAAAGTGTTTTTAAAAGTAAGGCGTGTTCGGAATCGTTCAAATCACGAGTTTTTATAATATAACCAAGATCCCCTGTCGGCTGGATGAGAACTGATCCGAAATCAAGAGTCGCTAAAGATTCCTGGAGGGTGGATTGTGCTGGACGTTCTATTTTATAAGCAACCTCTGTGAGTGCGCCACCCTTAAAATCAATACCTACTTTAAATCCAAAAATAAATAAAGAGGCAAAAGAAAGAATAACTAAAATTGCTGATATGCTGATAAATATTTTTTTGTGTTTTATTATAAACATAATTTTTTATTTGCTCTTATTATTTGACAGACCGCTTGAAAATCCACTTGAAAATAAAAATCTGGCAGTTCTCCCTTCCCCTATAAAACCAATAGTTGAAAGAAAAATCCTGGTGACGATAATGGCGCTAAACATTGATACAATGATTCCCATACCTAGTGTCAACGCAAAACCTTTGATCAAAGATGTACCAAACCAAAAAAGAATTACGGCTGTAATAAAGCTTGAAATATTTGAATCTCGGATAGAAAACCAAGCTCTAGAAAAACCAATAGAAATGGAATCAGAGATACTTTTACCAGAACGCAATTCTTCTTTGACACGTTCAAAAATAAGCACATTTGCATCAACCGCAATGCCCATAGAAATTATAAACCCGGCGATACCGGCTGCTGTTAGAGTAACTGGTATCAACTTAAATAGAGCAAGTATTATAACGATAAAAATACAAAGGGAAATCGTCGCGATCAAGCCAGGCAAACGGTATAAAAGAATAAGGAATAAAGCCACCAACAAAAATCCAATAATTGCAGCCTTGACCCCAGCATTGACAGCACTACCCCCTAGAGTGGCTCCGATAGTTTGAGTAGAGAGAAGTGTTATAGAAACAGGCAGAGCCCCAGAGTTTAATCGGCCGACAAGCGTCTTTGCTTCAGTCGGAGTAAAACTACCAGAGATGACAGCTTGACCATTTGGAATTTCTTCTCGAACAACTGGTGTAGAAATAGGAGAACCATCTAAATAAATTGCTACCATTTTCCCAATATTGTCTTTTGTAATTTGATCAAAGAGCTTTGTGCCAGTATCATCGAACTGCAAACTTATCTTGGGCTCACGAGTATTCGTATCAAATTCTAAAGTTGCCTTCTTTAGATATCTTCCAGTAAGTTCAGTTGAGACAAATTGAGAATTAATATCAAGAGTCACTTTACCATCTTTATCGACAGTAGCGGTTTGTGGAGTACCTTTTGGTGCCTCTGTCTTAAACTCAAGAAGCGGAGTTTGTCCTATCATATCTATCGCCTGTTTGACATCAGTAACTCCAGGGAGATCTACTATTAGTTGTTCGCCCCCATTAGAGACAAATCCACCATGCTGTACCTGCACCACAGGTTCAGAAACTCCAAAAAGATTTATGCGTCGCTCAATCACATCACGAAGCGCATTCATAGAATCCCCCACTTGACTAGCTGGAATCAAAGAAGTATCAGCTTTGTATATCAAATGACTACCCCCGGAGAGATCGAGTCCGAGTCTAAAGGGAAATTTTGCTAGACTAGTAGCTTTAACACCTGAAGGTAATTTTCTGTAATTAGTTTCTGATTTGTAAACAAAAAAACCAATCCCAGCGCCTAACAAAAGTATAAAAATAGATAAAATTAATTTTTTAATCATGTTTTTTCCACACCTGTCCGCCTCTGGCGGATAAATATATAGATATATTATACACTTTTTATTTAAAAAGCAAATGTGGGAGAAAAATAAATTATTTGTTATTTCTTCCAAAAAATTCTTTGATAAACGGTATAAAAGATGAGATTATTATAATTACTGTTATGGGTAAAATATATTGATCAATATTTTTGACAGAATTTCCTAAAAAATATCCGCTAAAAATAGTTCCGAACGTCCACAAAAATCCCCCAAATACATTGTAAAAAATAAAGTTATTATATTTCATATCCCCCGCACCAGCCAAGATTGGAGCAAAAGTCCTCACGATTGGTACGAAACGAGCCAAGACAATAGTCTTTTTACCATATCTATCATAGAATTTTACAGTTTTATCTAAATTATTTTTATTAAAAAAGAACGAACTTGGTTTAGAAAAAATTCTTGGACCTAACTTTTTACCCGTCCAATACCCGACACTATCACCTAAAACTGCACACAAAAAAGATCCGAAAAATAAATAAAAAATATTAAAATATCCCGCGGAAGCTAAAAGTCCAGCGCTGAATAAAAGAGAGTCTCCAGGGAAAAAAAAACCAAAAAAAGCCCTGACTCGGCAAACACAACAAAAAAAATACCTAACAAGCCTAGGTTTTCTATAAATGATAGAATCATGATTTTTTAGAAAAATAATTAAAAATATAACTCATGACAAAACCTAACAAAAACCCACCCAAAATATCAATCGGGAAATGCACTCCAGCAATAATGCGCGCTAGCCCGATCAGCAAAGCTGAAACTAAAAGAAAAATACCAATCTTTTTATTATAAAAATACATACTCAATCCTAGGGCTGAAAATGTCGTGGCGTGAGAAGAAGGAAAAGAATATTTTTGACTAGGATTAAAAAGAGGTTTTATTTCATTAAATTGAATAAAGGAACGATCAAGATGAATAATCTCTTTGAGAAAAGTTCCCACCAAAAACGCAAATATTGCTGGACTACAAATAATCATAAACTCGTAAATTAATCTTTTAAAACGAATCAAAAGAGAATCATTTTTATTAAGGACATCAGCTTCTTTTAATACAAAGAAACAAACTCCAAGAAGTATTAAAATCGGGAAAATATAACCAAAAAATATCACTACATTATCAAAAAAAAATGACTGATGTGCTAAATTGTAAAAAAAGAAAAAGATTCGATTGTTCATATATTAATTCCCCTCTCCTTATAAAGGAGAGGGGCTAGGGTGAGGTGTTTCGCCACCTGTAACACGTTATTGAGAAGCATTGCGACGGTTACTGGACCTACTCCCCCAGGAACTGGTGAGACATATCCGGCAACATTTCTCACAGACTCTAAATCAACATCACCAACTATCCCCTTGCGATCACCTAATGGAATATTCCCTTCTTCAGAAGTTCCTGCGTCTATCAAAACTGCTCCAAACTTTATCATGTTACCAGTAATATATTTACCTTTACCTATACCTGAAATTATAACATCTGCTTGAAGTAAGAAGCTTTCCTTGTTTTCTGTTTTACTAGAAATAGGTTGAAAGCTCAAGCCTCTAGAACGCAAAAGCTCTGCTGTTGGTTTTCCCACTAGCTCCCCTTGTCCGAGGACAACTATTATTTTTCCTTTTAAATTCAAATTAAGCGAATCCAATAGAGCCATACAAGCCAAAGCTGTAGGAAATCCTACTGTATTTTCTCCTTTATAAAATTTTTCACTCGCAATAGTACCAAGACAGTCAACATCAAGATCCGAATCAATAGCGTCTAGTACAGCCCGTTTGTCTAAATGAGGAGGTAAAGGAAGCTGCACAATGATTCCACACATATTTGGAATTTTATTTAAAATCTTTATTTCTTTTACCAAGTCCTCAGTCGTTATCGATACGGGGAAATTCGCACTATGAAAATGAATACCGACCATTTCTGCGGTTCTCGCTTTCATTTGCACATATTGTAAAGAGACAGGATCATCGCCCACTAGCACATCACAAAAAACCGGCTTGAAAGATAGTGCGCTTACTTCCGTTTTTACTTTTTTTAAGATTTCGTCTCTTATTTTTTTTCCATCAATAATTTCCATAATTTTATCTTACTACAATCTCCAGACGTTGGACGTCTGTAATTTACAGACGTCCAACGTCTGGAGATTATTATATTCCTAAAAATTCGTTTCTCATATCATCTTTGTGAGCAATCCTAGAATACTTACGCATCCCCATTAAAATACCCAATCCTGCAAATTCAGTTAATAAATGTGAACCACCGTAACTCATAAACGGAAGAGGAATACCGGTTACCGGCAGAAGTCCGAGATTCATACCAATATTTATAAGTATATGACTCATAAAGAAAATAGCAATTCCCATTCCAAAAAGTATTTCAAAATTTGACGCGCCCAAGGATGCAAAATAAAGAATCCTCCAAATTATTAAAGAATAAAACAACAAGATCAAAATCGATCCAACAAAACCCCATTCTTCAGCAAAAGCAGCAAAAATAAAATCAGATTGGGGAATTGGTAAAAATTTTAATCTTGACTGGGTACCGAAACCCAAACCCTTGCCTAAAAGCTGACCTGAACCTACAGCGATAGTCGATTGAAACACGTTATATCCGGTTTTGTGAATATCAGTCAAAGGATTTATAAAATTATAAATGCGGGCTTTTTGGTATGGAGCAAAAACAAAAAACCAAAGTATTATAAAGACAAGAACACCAGAAGCAAACACAGCAGATAAATGAACCTTGGAAATTCCAGAAACAAACACCATTCCGAGCCATATAGAAAATATAATCATAGCTGAACCAAAATCTGGTTGAAGTAAAACTAAAATAAGTGGAACAAGCGCGTAAAATCCAGAAATAAAGATATGTTTTATATCTCTAATCTCGACATGACGACGAGAAAAATACTTTGCTAAAATAAGAACTAAAACTAACTTCATCACATCTGTCGGTTGAAAAAAAAATAAACCAAGATCAAACCAGCTCCTAGCACCATGTGAAATATTCCCCAAGACCATAAGTACCAACAAAAGAAAAGATATAAATAAAAATAAAAATACCAACACATCTGTGCGTTTTAAAAAACGAAAGTCAATAAAAGAAAAAATAAAGAAAACAATAAAAGAAAAAATAACCCAAATAATTTGTTTACTAAAAAAATTACCTCCATCTTCCAGTGGAGCAAAAGACTTCATAGTGACAAGACCTGCAGCAACTATCGGGATGATAAAAACAATGAGAAGCCAATCTATTCTTTTGAAAACTTTTTCTGCCATCCCAGTATTAAAATTTTAAGTTTTTATTTATAATGGTCATTTTTTGTAATCAAAAATTTAATACAGGACAAGTATTATTACTATATAAAATTATTTTAATTGCGCAGAGAAAATATCATACATTGGGATTATTTCTTTAGATACCACACCCGCCGACAGTGGTTCTGGCCAAGTAAAGTTAACATTAGCGACTTGAAGTGGATTAAATTGATTTAAATAAGTACGACTAACAGAAATAGCATTTCCGTCTGCATCATAAAGAATTGCGACCACATCCATGTTTGGAATAGTGAAAAGTGAATTATTTTTTATAGTGGCAGAGAGTTTGGGAAATGTTCCTTCATCCACAAGCTGTATATTTGAAACTAAAAATTTTAGTTGATTGATTTTTTCTTGGGATACTTGAAGCCACTGTGGCGCCTGTGTAAATTCAAAAGTAACATAAACAGGAACAGAATTCCCTATGTCTATGCCCGGTTCAAAAATAGCAAAATTGCCTCCTGGAGGAATAAAGGTGCTACCCTCTCTCTTGCCAATGTAAACATTATTTGTATCTGCAAAACGAAATTTATAATTTATTTTAGAAACAGCAGCATTTTTATTGTGATTTACTATATAAGCTACTGCATTATAACGACCAGGGATAACTCTAAAAGCACGAGCCCAAAGAACAGAAACCGTATCCACCTGATCGGGACAAAAGTTTGGACATGATCCTCCACAATCTATACCTACTTCGTCTCTATTTTGTTTGTTATCTGTACAACTTGGCGCCTCATTAAAATGAGGGAAAATTATCAAGAATCCAAATGTTAAAAAAAAAGAAATAAAAACAAAAATATAAAAAATTTGTCGTCTTAAAGCCCAAGTCATGAATGTCATAAGGACATGATAACATGCTTAATTTCCATGAGCAAAGCAAATAAAAATTTACAAAAAGAAAGACTGGGTCGCTTTCGCTAATCCAGTCTTATGATATTAATCATAACAGTCATGTTCACATGATGAACAACAAGTACACTAGTACCGCAAGAATGAGCGAAAATGCGGGAAATATTACTTTTTTATGTATTTCTTCTATTTCCACGACCTCCCTTATTGTACTCATGATGCTCATGATACACACCTCCTTTTACAAAATGTAGTATGGAACCACTCCATACCTTCTTTTTAAATTTTACCACGCACAGTCAGATACATCAAATACGATACGTTAATATTTAATATCAGAAAAACACAGAACAAAATAGCCTTATTTTATAAGACTATTTTAGAATCAAGTATTCAGTGACTTCCATAGGCGGACAAACTGACAACTGTCTAAAAATTTTTATTAATTTATAAAGGATTGGAGTTCTGTTACACCTAAGATTCTTTGATCATCACATTCCTTTATCATTCCAAATGATACAAAATTAGAAAATCCAACATATTCAACTTTCTTACCTTTTGATCTTATATATTTTATAGCTGGGATTAAATCCGTATCAGAACTTACAATTATAGCAGTATCATACTTATCCTCAATACCATCGATTACTAAATCTATTGCAATTTTTACATCAACTCCTTTTTCTCTTATTTTATGATCATATACTATCTTTCCCCTTTCTATAACAAATCCTTCCAATTCAAGAGCTGCTAAAAATTTTTGCTGACCTCTTACCATTTTTTCGGATTTTTCGGTTTGGTTATAGTTCCTAACTATTCCAACATAATAACTTTTACCACATAAATTTCTCATAGGGGAAATTAAGAATGACGCAAATTCGTTAAAATTAAATTTTTTCTTTTTAGGTACGATACTATCTATTGTGGAATTATCTCTGGAATTTTTACATTCCTTAAAGAGAGCCTTATAGGTATTTCCTCCATCAATATAAATTTTGACTCGTTCTTGTGACATGAAAGAAAGTATACCACACAAACGAAAACTGCCCTTGTCTTACGACAGTGGCAGTGATCTTAGTAGACATACTATATACTAAATTGCATAGTTTTGCAACTATTAAAACACATATGTGGATAACTAAAAACCTATCTTTATTTTTTAGAATCAAGTACTCGGTGCTGGCGACTGCCTACTTTTGCCATGAAGACTATCATCGGCTCGACAAGGCTTAACTTCTCTGTTCGGAATGGGAAGAGGTGTGACCCTTGCGACGAATCACCA
>Ga0172379_10012035_pt1 | contig 10191 bp, 12 predicted proteins | sample GrowelOW334metaG_FD_119756 | JGI IMG/M metagenome (GOLD analysis project Ga0172379, IMG submission 119756) | Groundwater microbial communities from an aquifer near a municipal landfill in Southern Ontario, Canada - Groundwater well OW334 metaG | ecosystem: Environmental > Aquatic > Deep...
AAACATTTCAAACATTTCAAACATTTCAAACATTTCAAACATTTCAAACATTTCAAACATTTCAAACATTTCAAACATTTCAAACATTTCAAACATTTCAAACATTTCAAACATTTCAAACAAAATAATTTAACTTTGCGTAACAACCAAACCAAAAATGATGCAAGAACTTAGCCCCACCCAATCTCGATTTTACAAAAAATGGAGCCTACAGCGCCAGAAAAAATGGAAATTTCTGTTGTTGCATGGCTCGCTGCCCTGGACGCTCTTCGGAGTGATTTTTATTGTGAATCACAGAATCTTAAGGGGAGAAATCCTTGGATTGGGTAAAATAGCTTACATCATTCTCGCATCTGCAGTGGTTGGTTTATTATTTCCCGGTTACTATCGATTTAAACAAAATGAAAAGAGATTCGCAGGTTTGCTCCGCGAAGAGAAGGATTTGACCGAAGGTATCCGTTTATTGTCCCGGGATAAAGTACTGATCCATGAAAATCTGACGCTTACCTGTCCGGATGATCAGAGTTTGGTGGTTAGGAATAACCTGTTCTGGCTGGAGGAAGATCAACCGACGGCCAATCAATGTATTGAATGCATTCAGGAACTTCAAAATGAAGTAGGGAAATTACTGGTCAACAATGAATTTAAAGCTTTGGTTACCAATAGAAAAATTAAATTAGAACTGTGTAACAATCAGAAAAGATTACTGTATACCAAAGAAATTGATTCATAATGAGAGATTCTGATTCCATCGAACATGCTTTGATTGAAGCCGACGATCAACTGTGCGAAGTATTGGGAAGAAACATCGATTTGCTTCCCATTGTATTCAGGTTTGGCATTAGCCCGAACATGGGACAATCCACCCTTGAGGAGATTTGTCTGAGACATAAAATAGATTTGGATTTTTTGCTCGCTGTTTTAAACACATATAATTCAGGCAATTACTTTCCAAACACAGACTCCATCGATCTCGCATTGCTAACTGATTTCCTTACCAAGACACACCTGCAGCTTAAACAGGTAACCATTCCGTTGCTTGGTAGTTTAATGCAAAAACTCAAAATTAAATTACCCGGTTCCAAGTTAACCATTACACTCGAAAGATATTTAAATGACTATATCTCCCGCCTGATGGAACATATTGAATTCGAAGAGAAATACATATTTCCACTTGTCGGATTACTCAACAAAAATGGTTCAGGAAGCGAATTAAAAACATCAACATCCAAACTAAAAAAACTATTTGGGCAGCACAACAACGTTGAAACGGAAATTAGCGATCTGATCATGATCATCCTTCAACATATACCTGAAGATACAGACATTCAGTTATTTCACGACATACTTCATACCCTTTCACATTTCGAAAAAGAGCAGGTCGATCATGCACGCTTTGAGGATAAGATACTCGTTCCAAGGCTTTTGAAACTATTTGGAACAAAATTTTAACGAAATGCATTCCGGTAACTGCATTATTATCCATCCCTGGCCAATCGTTCAGATAGGCTTAACCAATATCCTTCAGTCCCTAAAGGTTGATGTTGCCGCATATTATTTAACAACTCCTGAGAATGAAATAATTCAAACATGGAATGATCTGTTTGTTTTAATTGATAGCAAGGAGATTGAAATGATCCAAAAGCAATATAAATCCTTTAAAAGAAGAAATATTGATATCATAGGAATCCACTTTGAGGACTCACACATCGATGATGGGCTACCAATGGACGAAATTCTGTATCCATCAGACACACAAGGCATGATGTTTAGCAAGCTAAAGCCATTCTCCAATTTTGGTAAGCATAAGCAACCTTCCCTTCACCTATCTGATCGGGAAATAGAGGTATTAAAACTTGTAGCCACAGGATTCAGCAACAAACAAATTTCAGAAAAATTATTTATCAGCATTCACACAGTGATCTCACACCGTAAACACATCACCATCAAGTTGGGTGTAAAATCCATCTCTGGCCTTACATTCTATGCCATACTCAACGATCTGATTGAATAGGCTAAAAATCACAACAAATAGGGATTGCATTCGGAATTTGAAGCCGGTTTATTTGTGTACACTAAAAAACCATTAAAATGTACATAAAAATAGTCCGGGTCCAATTGCTTCTTCTCTCATTCACTTGCTTATCCTATGCATCAAAAGCTCAGGACAGAATCTTCACCTATACCTACCAGAGCATAGTGCTTAACAAGGGTCAGCGCGAATTGGAGGTTTGGAATACACTTCGCCAGGGGAAGCAGGACTTTTTCTCAAGACTGGATAACCGTACCGAATTTGAGGTTGGTCTGGGTGGCAATCTGCAGACCTCCTTTTACCTGAATCTGACTACCAAGACAAAAACAGTCATGGAAGGATCACAGAAATCAACCGAAACCAACTATGAAATCGGTTTTTCAAACGAGTGGAAACTTAAATTACTGGATCCAGTTGCCAATCCGCTGGGTCTTGCCTTGTATGGAGAATATGGGATCAGCAGCAATGAATATGAACTCGAGGGCAAACTAATCATTGACAAGAAGATCAACAATTTGACCATTGCGGGAAATGCAACCTATGAAAGGGAGTTTGCACCGTTTTACATTGACAATCAACTAAAATGGGAAAAGGAAGGGCATGTTGATTTCAACCTTGCTTTTGGATATGCACTCGGTCATGGATTCCATCTTACCCAGGAAAATAACTATAAAAATGTTTACATAGAGAAGACGCTGGAACACAGCGCTCTCTATTCCGGCTTGGGTTTTTCTTATAATCGGGAAAATTTCTGGGTAAATTTTACGGCATTACCTCAGATAAAATCATTTAAAGAAGAAACTGACAACAAGTTAGACCTGAATAAGTTTGAAAAAGTGCAATTCAGATTACTCTTTTCTTATGCATTCTAAGAAACAAATTGGCAGGTGGTTATTGATCCTCTTATCAGGATCAATACTTTCATGCAGTTCCTCCCTGTACGTTCCCCACGAGAGCGCGCTGATTCCGAAAGAAACGCTAAGTGCATTGCAAAAAGGAAGGGCAATCTACATTACCAAATGCGGCAGTTGCCATACCCTTTATCTTCCTGAAAAGTACAGTACATCCGAGTGGAGAATTCAAACCGGGAAGATGGCTGTAAAGGCTAAATTGACAGATCATGAGGAAGAGCTTATTATTAGGTATTTAACAAAGAACAATTCATCAAATCCACATTAGCTGGTAATACCTGTCGAAAGGAATCGAATTGTTTTGATCAGGGAAGCGGCTTGCATTTATCACAAGGAGTACTGAATATCAGGTTGAATTATGAAAAAAACAACAAAACCCCTATTATTTTCATAGGACGGGGTATCCTTTGGTCATTTTCCTGTATTAACATGAAAATGAGTAAGCTATGGAAAATCAACCCACATTCAGAATTGGAATATCTATGGCAGGCGCCGTCTCTGCAGGGGCCTATACTGCGGGGGTAATGGATTACCTGCTGGAAGCGCTCGAAAGCTGGCAAAAAGCAAAAGATCTGGGTTTACCCGGTACGCCAAAACATAATGTTGTCATCGAAGTTCTGACCGGAGCATCGGCAGGCGGTATGACGGCGGTCATTACTGCCGCAGCCATTCAAAAGGAATTCCCGCATATTAACGCCGGCAATTATTTTAACACAGTTGCCACTGAGAATCCGCTGTACGATTCATGGGTCAATCTGACAGAGGAGGCCAAAAGCGACATGATGAGTCAGATGCTGGATTCCAGCGACATCACCTCCTCTCCGGAGCTCAATCCAAAACAGGAGGTCCGATCCCTTTTCAATTCGCTTTTCATCGAAAAAATTGCCCGTCGGACCCTCGACAACACGACAAAAACTCCTGCTGCCAGCAGGCCCTATTTTGCTGATGACCTTGAGCTATTAACAACGCTTACCAACCTCCGGGGATACAATTACGAACTGGAATTTATAACAGCTACAGGGAAGAGGGAAGACCGGATGACCATGCACAAAGATCTGGTTCACTTTCAGCTCAACCCTTCCGGGGAGTATCAGGAAGACGGAAAAATTCCCTTCCATTTCAATACACCAGATGGACTTAACAAAGACCTTCTGGTCGATGCGGCTATTGCCACCGGCGCTTTCCCCGGAGGCCTGGCTCCACGCGTAGTCACCAGGGACCCAAAATTTATCAACGACAACCATTTGCTGAAGATTACGCATGGCAAAGAGTTCCTTGTTGACCCTTTGGCCGAATACAATGCTGTGTGTGTGGACGGAGGAGTGATCAACAACGAACCCTACGATCTGACAGAGACTATCATGACCGACAGAAGAAAGGATGAGCTCAGGCGATCTTCCAATAGTGAAAAGGTGCAACATTTTCAGCTGCCCAGAAGTGCTGCCGATTTTGATTCTACTATCCTGATGATTGACCCTTTCCCGAGCGAAGATGACAAACCTGATGCCAACTATTATGATTTGCAGGCACTCAAATTTACCGTACCTCAACTGTTTGGAGCCATGCGACAACAGCTGATGGTTAAAACGGACCTATTGGAAAAAGCCTACTCCGACACCGATTACACCAGGTTCATGGTGGCTCCGATTCGGACGAAAAAGGGAAAGGTTCAAAAACAGAGCGTCGCCTGCGGCTCCTTGGGTGGGTTTGGCGGATTTTTCAGCAAACAGTTTAGAATTCATGACTTCCTTCTTGGCCGTCGGAACTGTCAGCGCTTCATACAGCAATATTTTTGTGTGCCTGTTTCTGCAAATCATCCAATTATCAAATTTGGTTTTGAGGATCTTTCTTCCGAAGCAATTACCATGATGCAGGTAAACAACGGGATCTCACTTCCGATCATCCCGGACATTCGAATTGCAAAAGATCAAAAATCGCTCATACCCCCCCCCGAGGAGGAGGAATTTCCTTATCCTACTATCAGTCTCAAGTATCTCCTAAATCTTCAAAAGAAAATCCAGACAAGATTTGGGGTAGTTCTTGACTCAATAAAAAAAGGTAATAATCCGGAAGATGTTGTCCCTGAAGTAAATCAGGTTGTGCAAAAGATCAGAAAAAAATCGTGGTTGTCGCGTGTAATCACATCCCCGATAGCCGACCTTGCCACAGATGGATTTCTTGGAATTGCGAAATACGCCGGGAAAAAAATCGCTGCCGAGAAATTTATCGATGCGGTGATTGCCGATATGGATGAAAGAGGATTGCTTAAAAAGGATTAAAGAAAAACCGATGCCATTCATTAAAGTATATATTCACTTTGTCTGGAGTACCAAGAATTGGGAACCATTTCTGAGCTCAAATGAATTAAGACATAAATTCTTTGTACATATCCGTGAAAATGCAAAAGGGAAAGACATTCATATCGATCATATCAATGGTTTTGTAGATCATGTTCATTGTTTAATATCCCTGGGCGCTGACCAGACCATCCAAAAGACCATGCAATTAATTAAAGGAGAATCATCCTTCTGGATAAACCATCATCAAGTTTTGCAGGATAAATTTGAATGGCAGGAAGAGTATTTTGCGGTTTCAGTGTCTGAGTCTCAATTGAACAAAGTCAGAAATTATATTCTCAAACAGGAGATGCATCATCAAAAGAAGACATTTCAGGATGAATATGAAGAATTTATTGAGAGATATGGATTTCAAAGATTTGAGGATAAATAATTTGGCTAAAGCCATTGTTAATCAACATTTTTTGGCCACTAGCTGAAGCTAGTGGCAATTCATAGCTCAATTGGCAAATCTGTCATCTCTAATCGCATTAAATTAAATATCAGTGGGTTATATTGTCTGAAATTTGAATTAATGTGCATCAATTGCCACTAGCTTCAGCTAGTGGCCTTCAGGATGAAAGATAAATTCGGCTATAGCCAAATTGGGATTCTAAAATCTGTAAATTTTCTTAAATTTGTGCCCAATTCCAAGAATCAACACAAAAATTACACTACCACTATTTTATTTATCATTCTGATTATGAAACTATTAAAATCATCTGCTTTCAGATTACTGGTAGTCATTCTTCTCCTTGCTGCTATCAATCCAAATAGTTTTGCCCAAGAGCAGTACAAGGAAAATAAGAAGATTATCGCAATCGAAGAATACAAAGGCGGTACATTTTATCCTGTTCACAAGTATGAGCAGGTTGACTCCAAAAAGAATCCAAAAAACATCATCCTTTTCATTGGGGACGGAATGGGATTGGCCCATATTTATGCCTCCATGACCGCCAATGGAGGATCTCTTTTCCTTCAAAATTTCATTCACTGCGGATTTTCCAAAACCTACTCCTCATCCGCTTACATTACCGATTCTGGTGCGGGAGGAACGGCCATTGCCTGTGGTGTTAAAACATACAATGGTGCCATTGGTGTCGGACCGGATAAGCAACCCGTCCAAAACATCCGGGAGATGGCAGAAAAAAAAGGTTTGAAGACCGGACTTGTAAGCACCTCCGCAATTAACCATGCAACACCTGCATCCTTCATGGCTCACCAGGCATCGAGAAGCAGCTATGACGATATTGCGGCCGACTTTTTAAAATCCAACATTGATGTTTTTATTGGAGGAGGAGTTAAATTTTTTGAGAACCGCAAGGATGGCCGGAATCTCTCGAAAGAATTGAAAGACAAAGGTTATCAGGTTCTCTACAAAATAGAGGATATACAGAAAGTGAAATCGGGAAAACTAGCCGGGTTGACTGCAGAAGAGCATAACGCACCGATGCCCGAACGTGGCGAGATGCTGGTCCCTGCTACTGAAACGGCGATCAATCTCCTTTCCCAGGGGAAAAAAGGCTTTTTCCTGATGGTAGAAGGATCTGAAATAGACTTTCTGGCCCACAACAACCAGGCACCTGGGGTAATCCGGGAGACCCTCGACATGGACCGGGCCATTGGTGCTGCTCTTGCATTTGCCGCCAAAAACAAAGAGACATTGATCATCGTGACTGCCGACCACGAAACCGGCGGGATGACCATCAATGAAGGGAACAACAAAACCGGGGATATCACCGCCAAATTCACCAGTCCGGAACATACAGGTGTTTGCGTTCCGGTGTTTGCCTTTGGCCCGGGCGCTAATCAGTTTGGTGGATTCATGGAAAACACTGAAATAGCAAAAAAGCTGATGAAATTGCTAAAGGTGCAATAACCTCATAGTGTTGGTGAAAGAAGAGCCGGTTTCAAAAAAGCCGGCTCTTCCATTCTGTTTGGGTTAGGCTTGGACGGTTATCCTCTTCCCAAAGATCTCAACCACATCCCCAGGTCGAAGCTTGGCACGTTTTCTGGATTCGGGATTCCCGTTAAGCGTCGCCTCCCCGTCCTCTACCATCAATTTTGCCTGTCCGCCCGATTCAGCGATGCGCAGGAGTTTGAGAAGCTTGATCAACTCAATGTATTCGGCCCCCCGCAAATTGTATACCATATCAATAAATTTGAATTGTTAGTTTATTATATAATAGCGCTTTCTATTCTATTGAATCGCAGGACATTTAGGACGCTTAGGACAAGCAAATGCTTATCACTCAAGGATACTTTCAACTCTCAACTTTCAGTTTTCAACTTGAATACCTCCTCCCGCACCCGCCCCGGTAGCGAGGCCAACACAAGATCATAGGAGTGACCAATCATCTCAATGATCAGACTGTCATGCAGGTCTCCTTCGAGAGTCACTGTATTCCAGTGTTTTTTATTCATGTGGTAGCCGGGTGTGATTTCGGGATATCTTTCCCGTAAGTCGATGGCCCTTTCTGGATCACACTTCAGGTTGATGGAAGGAACCCGGTCGAGGCTGACCAAAGCGAAGATCTTACCGCCCACCTTGATAACGAGGGTAGTCTCATCAAATGGAAATCCTTCGGTCGCCCCCTTTTTCGCAATGCAAATTTGTCTGACTTTTTCGACGTTCATGTGCCACTTATTTTCTTCTGTGAAATTAATGAAAAAGTGAACTAAAGTGACTTAATTGACAGGAGGGATGAATGCTCCTTCAAAATGTTCTACCGTATGGGTCCCATCCTTTTTTAGCAAAATAGAGATGACATCGAACCGGGTTTCAAGATCTACCTTGTTTACCCGCAACCAGGCCTCAGTAACCTCAACGACATTTCTGATCTTTGAAGATGTTACAGCTTCCCATGGCTCTTCTGCATAATTTTCGGCCCTGGTTTTTACCTCAACCACCACTATTTCATTTCCTTGTTTCGCCACAATGTCTATCTCCTTGTGCCCATGGCGCCAATTGATGTCAAGGATTGAGAACCCTTTTCCGATCAGATAATATTTGGCAATCTCCTCCCCCCTCCTGCCCATATCATCCTTTACAGGATACTCATCTGATGTTTGCTTCATCTTCCTTTTCGTTAGAATAATTGATTGATCAGGACTACTTCTTCAGTCACTTCCAGCGCAATATCACCACCCATGACGAGTGGATAATTGGGCAACTCATGTCCGGCCGGAAAACCAAATACGACCGGAAAATCAAAATCCGCAACCGCATCGTAAATAATCTCATTAACCGACTTGCCAAAAGGAGTTCTACTTGTTTTTGTATCCGTGAAATAGCCTACCATTAAGCCCGCAAGCCGAGACAAGCAACCACCAAATTTCAGGTTCATCATCATTCGATCAATGTGGTAATCAAATTCTCCAATATCCTCGATAAATAGAATCTTCCCATCATAAAAGAGATCCAGTTCCGTTCCTCTCAAACTGATAAGCAGCGATAAATTTCCACCGATAAGTGATCCTTTGGCCAGACCTGTTCGGTTAAGCCCATTGCCCGGAATCTGGTAACCAAGTGGCTCACCCACAAGCAGTTTTAGCATCATTTCCAAACTTTTCGTTCGTACTCCTCTCTCAAAAAAGAAAGCCGGCATCACTCCATGGATGGAGCAGACCTCATGCCTGGCAAGGAAGGAATGAAAAACTGTAATATCACTAAATCCGATCAGCCATTTGGGGCTTTTAAAAAATCCGGACCAGTCAAGCAACATCAGGGTTCTGAGAGATCCATAACCACCTCTGGCAAAGAGGATGGCTTTTGCATCCGGGTCGTCAAGCGCCAACTGCATATCTGCGGCCCTTTCTTCATCTGTCCCGGAAAACATGTGAAACCTGCCATAAATATTTGGTGTGAGTTGCACCTGATAATCTTCCTCCTCCAATAAATGCACAGCCCTCTCGATAGGCTCCCTGCGAACCTTCCCAGCAACAGAAACTACTGCTATTTTGTCGCCGTGTTTTAGAAATGGAGGATGCATCATGGCTGCTGTTATTATACAATTATACTTTAAAAAAAAGTGACTGGAGTGACTAAAGTGAACTAAAGTTAATAAAGTTATGGGCTTGAAAAAATTGTTGAACGTGGCGAAGTACTTTAGTCACTTTAGTTCACTTTAGTCACGCTAGTCACTTCCTGATAGTAACGCCTCAATGGTTCGTGGGAAATGCTCCATTTCAAGCTCATGGATTTTCAAGGCAAGGGTTTCCGGTGTATCATTTGGTTCAATGGCACATTTTGCCTGAAAAAGGACTCTCCCATGATCATAGACCTCATCCACCAGATGAATCGTAATACCCGACTCTCTCTCCTTGTTCGAAATAACGGCATTGTGTACATGTGCCCCATACATTCCTTTTCCCCCATACGCAGGAAGTAGGGCGGGGTGAATATTAACAACCAAAAATTCCCGGACGAATTTTTGGGGCAAAAGGAGTAAAAATCCGGCGAGAACAATCAAATCAATTTTCCTTCTTTTAAGGTCGAGATACAATTTGTCGGTTGCTGTGTACTCCTCCCTGGAAAAACAGTGGGCTTCTATCTTCAGTTGCTCAGCTCTTTCCAAAACAAATGCATCAGGCTTATTGCTCCAGACAGAATCAACCATGATGTTTGGATGATGCTGAAAAAATCGGATAATATTCTCCGCATTTGAACCCGACCCCGAGGCAAGTATGGCTATTTTTTTCATATTCAAACAGTTATAATGTTACTTTTTTTGAATTTTCGACTCTATTATTCCACACAGTTTGGAATGAGGTTATTTTGCGGTCAAAACCACTACATTCTTTAACAAATATTTGGAAGATAATTTTGTTTCTTCGTTTCTTTGCAATCGCTGAAAAATTCAGTGTGTAAAATTAAAAATAGTAACCACGTAAAATTAAAAAATTATGTCTG
>Ga0172379_10012036_pt1 | contig 10191 bp, 7 predicted proteins | sample GrowelOW334metaG_FD_119756 | JGI IMG/M metagenome (GOLD analysis project Ga0172379, IMG submission 119756) | Groundwater microbial communities from an aquifer near a municipal landfill in Southern Ontario, Canada - Groundwater well OW334 metaG | ecosystem: Environmental > Aquatic > Deep...
CTCAATCTTCGTTTCGCGCCAGGCTTCGGCAAGAAGCCGCTTAATCGTATCGACGGAAAAAAGGCGAAAATTGAATTGCTGACAGCGACTCTTGATGGTAGCCGGCACCTTATGGAGCTCGGTAGTGGCGAAGATGAAGACGATATAGGGCGGAGGCTCTTCGATGGTTTTCAAAAGCGCGTTGAAGGCGCTGTTGGAGAGCATGTGGACTTCGTCGATGATGTAGACCTTATAATGACCTGAGTTCGGCGGAAAGAGAACCTCGTCTTTGATCTGACGAACGTCGTTAACGCTCGTGTTGGACGCGCCGTCAATCTCTATGACGTCCAGGCTCGCGCCGCGCGCTATCTCAATGCAGGCGGAACACACGCCGCAGGGTGTCGCGGAGGGGCCTTTTTCGCAGTTGAGCGAACGGGCAAGAATACGCGCCGCGCTCGTCTTACCGCAGCCGCGCGGACCGGAAAACAGGTACGCATGGGCGATTCGCCCCGACTCGATCGAACTTTTCAGGGTAGAGACGACAAATTCCTGCCCGGCCATCTCGTCGAAGGTCTTGGGGCGCCGTCGCGTCGCGGTCACTTCATAAGCCATAGACTTGAGTATAGCGGGAAACTGTTTTTTTTTAAATCAGGAATCCACACGGAAAAACTTGACGATTGGTAATTTCACTTGTACGGTAACGACAACTTATATGAATAGTAAACTTATCGTTTTCATCACGGCATGCGCCCTAGCTGTTCTAGGCATTGCGGCTTTGGGGTATCATTTGCTCGCTCTCGGCTGGGTATTGATCGCTTCAATGATTTTACTTTCCCTGGCAGACGACGGCAAGCCGAGTACTAAAACCTTTGTGACAAGCATTTTAGGCGCCACCGGATTCTTCGTTTACGTATCGAAGTTCGGGATACCGGCTTCCCCGCACGGGGATATTATCGAGAATTTGCGTGAAATAGCCCATGCGATGCATCTGGAAATTTTCGTTTTTCTCGCGGGGCTATACCTTGTCGTAAATACCTTCTCCTATTCCGGCTTCATCGGGGACCTCGCGTGGAAAATCGTTAAAAAAGCGGAAGGTAAACTCGGGACAATAATCGTAGCGATAATGATTCTCACCTGCTTGCTTTCCGGCATCTTCGACGGGGCCACGATCACCACGATCATGGGGATCATCACCCTCACGATTCTGCTTTCAAGCGGAATGCGCCCGGAAGATATCGTCAAAATTCTGCTGCTTCTTGTCGTCGCGACAAATATCGGCGGCGTGTGGTTCGTGCTGGGTGAACCGACGAACATACTAGCGGCGGAAAAACTGAAACTTTCACCGTTTTTTTTCGTAAAATACGCCTCGCTGTTCGCTTTGCCCGCCGCCGGCCTTTGCGCGATCGCCTCATGGCTCATCGTCAGAAAATATCCCAAGATTCGCAGCGACCGGCCTGAAATGGAGATTCTCCTGGAAGGAGTGTCCCTGAGAAGAGCCCATGCGGGCACGGGAACTTTAGCCGATACCCTTGAAGCCATCGGTACCGTGGAAGTTCGTTCGCTCGCCGAAATGGCACGCATCGTGGAGGATGAAGGATTGCCGGATTTTGAAGCCGCGCTCAAAGCAGGCATCCCGCGCCATATCGTCCATGAAGCGCTTTCCGTAAACCTGAACAGCGAGGAGCTCGCGCAAGGCCTGATCGATTATTACCATTACCGCTCGGAAGAAAACCCAATGGCGGACCTTCTGATCGGAGATATGCTCAAGCATGTACACGATGAATACAAAGCAAGAACCCGCAGCAGAAATCTGATCCTTGCCAGCGGCGGCTTGCTCATTACGCTGTTGATCGCACACGCGTTTATACCCTCATTCCCGACCTGGGCTTCAACTGTCATAGCGGGACTGCTGGCCGTGACCGCGGTGCAACCCGGAGCCCGCCGTTATATTCTCGAACAAACAAAGCACAATATGACCGAGGCGTTCTTCCTGATTGCCATATTCGTCACCATTTCCGAACTCAACTTTGCCGGAGCGTTCGACTACCTCGGAAAAATTCTATTGAATCTTGGATCACCGGCCATCACCGGCGCGGGTATCCTAACGGGCAGCGCACTCTTATCAGCGGTGGCCGACAACGTAGCGGTCATGGATGTTCTCACGAATCTTATATCGGGACACCCGGATTGGTCTTTTTTTGCCCTTGCCGCCATTGTTGGGACTTCGCTCGGAGGTTTCGCGTCACCTATCGCGTCGGTGCAGGCGGTCATCATGGCGACGATCATTCGGCGAGTCGCACGAATAAGTTTCGGCAGGTGGGTGTTATACACGATTGTCTATTTTATTCTGCTGCTGATTATTTCGATAGCGATGCTCTTTGCAATGCGCACACTCGGATTACCGCCCGCAAACGGGGTCTAGAAAACCGAGCGGATAAAAAACCCCGCAATCAGGAAATCCACGGCGCAACGCCCATCCGCTTACCGTTGCTTCCTTCCGGACCTGGCGGGGTTGGGCGGCGGACGTTCGCATGGCGCCTGACTACGGGGAATACGGAGAGAGAGGGATTCGAACCCTCGGTACCTTTTGGGCACATACGCTTTCCAAGCGTACACCTTCGACCACTCGGACATCTCTCCAAAGACGGGAAAAAAACACGGCGCTCAACAGGGTTGAACGCCATTTCGCCGGGATTTATACCGGCATTTCGGCGGAGAGAGAGGGATTCGGTCTTCGTCGCGCACTTCACGTGCGCTCCTACGACCCGTCTCCATCCCCTGCCGGCGGCATCCATGCCGCCTTTTCCTCCCGTTGGTCGGCTGGGATTCGAACCTCGTGTTCGACGGTTCGAATCCCTCACAAACCTCTGGTTGGAAAAACCGTCAAAAATACCGACATTTCGGCGGAGAGAGAGGGATTCGAACCCTCGGAGCCCTTACGGGCTCAACGGTTTTCGAGACCGTCCGATTCAACCGCTCTCGCATCTCTCCGAAATTAACTTGAGGCTGAGAGGATTCGAACCTCCGACCTTCAGATCCGCAATCTGATGCTCTATCCAGCTGAGCTACAACCTCATTATATGTCTTGGCCGTTTACGGCCATCGCGCTTGTGCGCCATCTACGGAGCAGGGGGGATTCGGTTTCCGTCGCGTACCTCACGTACGCTCCTCCAACCCGCCTACATCCTCTTTCGGCGGCATCCCTGCCGCCTCTTCCTCCCTCCGGTCGGCGAGGATTCCGGTTCGAATCCCCCGTCTTATCGAAAGTCAGAAATCAACGACAAAATTGTCACCATCTACGGAGCAGGGGGGATTCGAACCCCCGGTACCCTTTTGGGGCACAACTCCTTAGCAGGGAGCCCGATTCGGCCACTCTCGCACCGCTCCAGTGTACCTATCTGAATAACGGAGCAGGGGGGATTCGAACCCCCGGAACCCTCGCGGGCTCAACGGTTTTCAAGACCGCCTCCTTAAACCGCTCGGACACCGCTCCAGAAAGGCTCCTCAACATATCGAAAACATGTTTCGCTGTCAAGGGGATGACTTACCGTGAGACCACGGCATACTGAATGCGCTCAAGCAGCCAATCTGAAAGGCAAGTGAATGGTTATCGATTATAAAGACATGGTATACTTCTTTCGGAGAATGAGTAATGCCCACCATCAAAGACATAGCACAGCTGGCGGGAGTATCCCAGGGAACCGTTTCCAATGTTCTTAACGGCAAGGGGATTGTCAGCAGCGAAAAAATCAGAATGGTGGAAAATGCTGCGGCTACGCTTGGTTATACGGTAAATGAACGGGCAAAGTTGCTGCGTAAGGGTAAAGGAAAAATCCTCGCCGTAATTTTACCGAACATCCGCTTCCGTCACTATGTCGATTTTTATCTGTCCTTCAAATCCTACGCTGAAAACCAGGGTTATACGGTACTGCAATATATTTCCAATGATAATCCGGAAACGGAGTTGGCGGCATTAGCTCAGATCCGCTCCGAGATGGCGACGGGAATCGCGGTATTTTCCTGCCTAAAGCAAGGCTCAACCGCGTATCGGGAAGCCGGTTTTGCGGAACATGAAGTCCTCTTTGTCGAGAGAGATCCTGGATCTCCTTGTAACTACGTGGGTTTCGATTATGCCCTTTGCGGCAAAGCCCTTGCCCAACTTGCGATACAAAAGAGATTCAAATCCCTTTCATTATTGTCTGATAACCTATCTTTTTCGAATGAGGCTGATTTCATTGCGGCGTTCAGGGAAACGATGAAAGCCGCCGGTACTTGTACGGTGGCACATATACAGACGGACCTGTTCCGAAAAAATCAGAGCGCTATACAAATTTTTACGCCGAATCCGCCTGAAGGTATCTTTTGTACGAATCACGATTTCGCGCAAACCGTTAAAGACGTGTGGGAGAATTTCTACGCCGCGGTTCAGACCTCCATCTTCACTGTTTCTCCGATATTTTCCATGCCGGAAAGCGATTATACGAAGTACGAGCTGAACTACCGGCTGATGGGCCAAACTTCCGCGAAATTCCTCGTTTCCAATTTGGAAGATAAAAGGACAGGCCGACGAACCATCCTTGAAAACGCCGGTTTCAGGAAATGGGACGGCATCATTCTTTCCAATCAGCGCGTTACATCAACTCGGCTTAACGTGCTGACTTTGGAGAGTCCGGCCGCCGACGCGATGCGGAGCCTTTCCCGCATCTACACGCAATCCACAAAAGTCGAAGTGAATGTCTCTGTTTTTTCCTACGAGGAAATCCATGAGGTACTCACCTCGATGGACAACACGAGCATTTACGATATTGTCCGTTTGGACGTGACCTGGCTTTCCTGGTTTGCGCATAAGATACTTCGTCCATTGGAGCAAATAGATCCGTCCGTCACCGCGGTGTTGGATACCTTCGTGGAAGGAATAAGCCGAAAATATTCCTTTGTCGAAGACACCCTCTACGCATTGCCGGTCTCGCCGAGCAATCAGCTGTTTTTCTACCGGAAAGATCTTTTTGAAAGCACCGTGCTTAAGCGTCTTTTTCATGAGGAACATAAAAGCAGCTTGGAACCTCCCCGGAATTTCGCCGAATATAATCGCATCGCTCGTTTTTTTACGAAAACGCTTACACCGCAATCCCCCGTAGATTACGGAAGCACAGTGACGCTCGGCAGTACGGGCGTCGCCGGAACGGAATTTCTGACTAGGTATTTCAGCTACACGGATTCCCTATTCGCTCCCGACGGCAGGATACTGCTTACAAGCGCGCCGGCGTTGAAGTCTCTTGAGGATCTCGTAGAATTAAAATACTGCTCAAAGGAACGTTATTGCACCTGGTGGACGAATGCGGCCCAGGAATTCGCGGACGGAAACGTAGCCATGTCCATCCTCTACAGCAACTTCGCATCGGAAATACTCGGGAAAAACTCTAAGGTCATCAATAAAATCGGCTACGCGGCGGTTCCCGGAAACAACTCAATCATAGGCGGCGGCACGCTCGGCGTTTCACGGTTCAGCAGACAGCCGGAACTAGCGCTTTCATTTATTCGATGGATGTGCAGCGAACCGATTTCGTCCGCGCTTACGCTCCTGGGCAGCGTCCCTTCCTGCAAGAAATCCTTTGACAATTACGAAGTCGTCGACACCTACCCTTGGCTTGAACTATCGAAGGAATGCTTCTCCCGCTCGCATTACCGCAGGACGCCTTCAAAGCAAAACGCGCCTTTCGACGAGCGCCGTTTCTTGAGCATTTTGGGCATGGCCGTAAAAAACGCCTACAGCGGAGCGCAGACCCCACAGGAAGCGCTCAAAGGCGCTCAGGAACAGTACGAAGCGAACGCGAGCGCGCTCACTCTCTCCGCGCCCTCTTAGTTCTCCAGCAACGTCACCAAGCCGAAACCTTTTTCGCGCAGGAGCGGCCGGTAATCCGTATCCAGGTGTATGCAGAAAACCCGATCGCGCACCTCCGGCGGAAATACCGCTTCCAGATCCGCAAGCGTTCCGTGGGTAGGATGATCGCTTCGAGCAAGGCTCGTATCCTGATAGATGCGATCGATCCGGCCGGCGGCGAAAGAGGCGACAACTTCTGCTGGTACCGACTTCGCGTCGCCGCTGAAGTACACCGTCCAATTCGGGGTCGTGATGACGTAGCCGAAACAGGTCATGTCGTCAACGTGCTCCACCTGGATGGCCCTGAAGCCGGCAGCCTCGCAGGGGCCTTCCGGAAGTTCCCTCATATAGCGATAGCACGACCGTTTGATTCCCAGCAGATCGAGCAGCCGCACGATGGTATCCAGGGGGTGGACAATGCGGATCGTTTTCCCGAGCATGTAGTAGCAATAGGACACCAACGATCCGAGACTCCCGACATGGTCGCAGTGCAAGTGCGTAATTACCACGGTAACTTCGGAAGCGTTCCGGAGCGCGGGTAAATTCCAATACTTTCCGAAAGCGGTCTCGCCGCAGTCGATTATGTAGAGTCGGTCCCCGACCGTGAAGAACGCGTTAGAGTTTTCCATGACCGGATTGAACGCGGAGCCGTTACCTACGAAGGTGAGATCCATGAATGCGTCCTCGTCTTATTTGATTCCCGAACTTATGAAGCTGTTGATGAATTTCTTCTGGAAAATGAAAAAGGCAAGCACAAGCGGAGCGCTGATGATGAAGGTCGCGGCGCAGACGTTCGACCACTGCATCACCGCTTCCTTCGATTTGGCGAACAGGGCGAGGCCTACGGTCAGAGTCCGATTTTCCGGCGAATTGGTGACGATCAGCGGCCAAAGGAAATTGTTCCAATGATAGCTGACGGAAACCAGTCCAAACGAAATATACGCGGTCTTTGCGCTGGGTACGTACACGTTCTTGATGATCTGAAAGGTGTTGCAGCCGTCGATGACGGCCGCTTCCGCGAGCGCGGTCGGAATTGTTTTAAACATTTGACGTAAAAGGAAAATACCGAACGCGCTACCGAAAAAGGGAAGCATAATCCCTAATTTCGTATCGGTGAGGCCCAGATCGCTCAAAGTCATATAATTGGGGCTGATCAAAACGTCGTTGGGTATGATTATCTGGATAAAAATTATGATGAAAACCAGCTTTTCGCCTTTGAACTTCAGAGTAGCCAACGCGTAGGCCGCCATCGTTACGGTAATGAACTGCACGCTGTACGTGACGATTACGACGATGACGGTATTCAGGTAATAGCGGCCGAAGGGAACCGCGTTCCACACATAGCGTAGATTCTCGAATGTCGGCTTCGTTTGAGGAAGGAGCGACATGTTGTAGGAGCCTTCGGTGAAAGCCGTTCCTATCATCCAGACGAGAGGAATAAGCCAGAAGATTGCCAGGAGGAATCCGAATACGGGCATCAGGCCGCGGTTATGCTTCTGCATGATAAGTCTGCTCCGGTTCCTAGTTGTAATGGATTTTGCTGTCGGTGTTCACGAACTGCAGCATGGAAATCCCCAGCATTATCACCAGCATGACGACAGTAAGCGCCGATGCCTTAGCCTGATCGAACCACGCGAAGCCCTGCTGATAAATGTGGTACAGCAACATGGTGCTCCCGTTGTTCGGACCGCCCTCCGTCATGATGACGATATGGTCGACCAGCTTGACGCTGTTGGTCAGAGCGATTGTGGACACGAAAAGCAAAGTAGGCGCCAACAGGGGAAGCGTGATCTTTCGGAACATCGTCCACGGCTTAGCGCCGTCTATCGTAGCAGCTTCGTACATTTCCTCGGAAATATTCTGAAGCCCCGACAGGAAGAAAATCATCAGGTAACCCGCTTCCTTCCAGACGTACATGAAAGACATTGCGGGAACAACCGTGTGCCGATATGAGAGGACGTTAAGCGGTTTCAGCCCGACCATGATCAGAAGCTGGTCAAGCATGCCCGATTCCCCCATGTAGATGAACATCCAGATACTGGCGATGGCGATCATGGGCATTACCACAGGATAAAAGAAAGCCGTCCGCAAGAAACCGACGCCCTTGAATTTCTTATTTACGATCAAAGCCAAACAGAGCCCGATGACCATACTGGGAATGACGGTCAGCAGAGAAAACAGCAGCGTGTTTCCCATGATTTTCCAGAACAGCTGCGATTTTGCGAAATTGAGGTAGTTTTCCAAGCCGATGAAAACCGGGGTACGCATTCCGAGTTCGAACTGGGTCAACCCGAGGTAGAAGCTGCGCAAAATCGGAAAGACGGTGAACACGAGCAAGAACAATAAGGCCGGCGACAAAAGAGCCCAGGCCTTAATGTTGGTTTTTACGGCGCGAGTAAGTATGCCGCTATGATAGCTTTTCATGGAGAGCCTCGGTTGGAATATTTTCCGCCGCGGCGGTGTCGTTTCCAAACGACCCCGCCGTCATGCAAATTACTGGTACCGCTTCAGGGCGTCTTCCGCCTGCGCTTGAGCTTTCTTCATCGCTTGAGCGGGGGTAGCTTCCCCGGTGATCGAGGACTGGATATTGTCGTTGAGTATCCGCCACATCTTGGAAGCCTCATAGGTGGTCAGCTCGGGTTTGGCGTATGGAATCTGCTCGAAAGCGACCTTGGCCTGAGGGAGACGTGCCCAATAGTCCTTTATGAGTTTGGTTTCAAACGATGATTTTCGGGGAGCGACGTACCCGGTATCCAGGTTCCACTGGGCCAGCCGTTCGGCGGAAGTCGCGAACTTGATGAATTTCCACGCGGCTTTCTGGCGGGCCGGAGCTATGCCGCTGGTGATGTAGAAGTTGCCGCCGCCGGTCGGTGCGCCGATCCGCTTCGAGCCGGGAAGGAAGGCAGTCCCGAACTTGAAGGTAGCGTTCTTGTTGATGTTGGTGAGGTTGCCCGTGGTATGGTAGATCATCGCTACTTTGCCGCCCAGGAATTGGCCGGGAAGGTCGGTCCACTGCACGATGCCTTTCTGCATGACGCCGTACTTGTTCTGTAGATCGACCCAGAATTGCAACGCTTCGGCGTTTTCCGGAGTATCGAAGTACACTTTCTTGCCGTCTTCGCTCATCAAATTCCGTCCATCGACGGAGTTTTGAAGGGCAAAACCGGTGAAAGCCCACTGAGCGGAACCGGAATTGAGCGCAATGCCCACGCCGTAGCGTTCATAATTGCCGGCGGCGTCTTTCTTGACCAGTTTCTGGGAGTATTCGACCAATTCTTTCCAGCTTATCGGCGCCTTTTCAGGGTTCAGCCCGACCTCGGAGAAGGCGTCCTTGTTGTAAAAAAGAACCATCGTGCTTCTCTGGAACGGGATGCTGTAAATTTTGCCGTTGACGTACGAATCCTCCATAAATCCTTTGAGAAAGTCATCGATATACGCTTTTCCAGCGTCCCCGTCGGCTTTGATGAAATCATCGAGCGGCATGGCGATTTGGGAACTCGCCATGGAAAAACGCTGCGTGGCGAGGTTGATGAAGAAATCTGGGGGATTCTTGCCCTGGATGGCGGTTTGAATTTTTACGACCGTATCGTCGTAATTTCCGGTGTACACAGGCTTGATCGCGATGTTGGGGTTTTCGGCCATGAAATCGGCGCAGATTTTGTCGATGAGCGCGGTGAGCGGTCCACCGACCTGAACGGGGTAGAAGAAGGTTAATTCCATCTTCGCGTCCTGCTTCGGCTCCTGGGAGCCTGCCGCGCCGACGAAAGACGTCGCGGCCACAAATAGGAACAGGGCAATCAAAATAAATCTTTTGCGCATGTGAGCCTCCTCTCTTGGTATAGGTAATACATACCTAGTTCACTGAGTATGATACAATAATTGAAACGTGTCAATTTTTTTCGGCAAACGCAAAACCACGAGAAGTCTCGGGTAAGAAAAGCGGCGAATGAACTCATCCCGCAGCCATTGAGACGCCACGTTCCATCACGTTCCATGAGGCCGTCCTGTCGTTTTTGCCGAAGCGGCGCGCGCGTCCTTCACGCCTATACCCCTCAGAAATCGATGCGATTTTGGCGAGAGCATTTAGCCGCGATAAATCCGTTAAAGCACTTTATATTACTTTTTGATACGCTATGATCATTTTTCTATATGGAAAACCAACAAAAAAAGTTCATAACGCATCAAAAATGATTATAACATCTTGAATAACTTTTATTATTCCACTAACAAATTCACACGGAGGCACTTAATGAAACGATTCGTATCGGTTTTTCTGTGTATCGCTGCTTCGTTCGGATTGATTTTCGCCCAGACGACCAAGGACACCTCAA
>Ga0172379_10012037_pt1 | contig 10191 bp, 18 predicted proteins | sample GrowelOW334metaG_FD_119756 | JGI IMG/M metagenome (GOLD analysis project Ga0172379, IMG submission 119756) | Groundwater microbial communities from an aquifer near a municipal landfill in Southern Ontario, Canada - Groundwater well OW334 metaG | ecosystem: Environmental > Aquatic > Deep...
AGAAGTTGAAATGGATACCTTATATCTTCTTTGCAGTATGCGGTCTGTATATCTTGGTACTGTTCGGTGATTTTATGGGATTCCAGATTAATCAGAGTATATCCCAAATAGTGAAGTTCCTGGTAGGTAAATAAAATGAGGACACCGCCCGTCAATCCATTTAAAACAGAAGAATCTCCGAAAGCAGAAGCCCAGCCGGAGGAATTAACCTTGCCTCCTATGCCTGATAGGGTAGAGCTACATATACCTAAAGCAGAGCCAAAGAAAGTGGCAGAAGAGGTTATAGAAGGTAACGGGCACGATGTCGAAGCTGGTAAACAGGCTGTCTCACTAACGGAGGAAGAAAAAGAAGAAGCAAGGAAACAGAAGGCAGAGGACGATGAGCTTGCCAAGATGCGTGAAGAAGCAGAGGATGCCAAGATACCTGGCTCCGGCTCGCTCTTCAATGTAAAACAGAAGCATCTGCCAGAGTTTACCCGGCTAAACGAGAGGGAAGTTTTTACATTTGCAGTAGGTAATGTACAGGATTACGTATTGAGGCGTGCTGACACAGGTGAAGAGACCAGTGTGTACGAGAACTTCCGTGACTCCATATTCAGGCTAAAGATATCACTGAAAGGCGAAGGACGTGCGGAGAATGTCGCAGTCCGTCAGGTAGATGCAGAAGAAAAAGCCAATGCTGCAAGGGGATCAATGAATGGTATCTAAGATTCCCGAAGTCGTGATCATACCGGACAGTCAGGCCAAGAAACTGTACGGGATTGATCCGGTCATTATTACCCGTGATGATATGACATCTATCACAGGCTGGTATAAACTTGCAGTAAATCACGATATGTTCCTTAACGAGAAAGAATTTAAAAGCCGTGAGTTATACGTAAAGTACTGGATCGTCTCAATGGGGATGACGGAGTATCCGTTTATGATCTTCTACGGTCTGGAAGGAGGAGGGAAGTCGATGGGCATGGGTGTCACTGCCCACCGCTTGATTGACCACTTCGGGCGCAAGGCTACACTGGACTTTACCCCGCCGGAAGGTGAGTATTACAGGCCGTTCAATCCTGTTATTAAGAAGCAACAGTCTATTGAAATGTTGAAGCTAATTGGCGATCCTCAGAATTTAATACCCAGGTTGGAAGCGGAAATAATAGAGATTAAGAAGAAGCCGCCGTTCCAGAACTTTTATGATGAGGATTTTGTAGATAGGATTCAGAACGAATTAACACGCTTACAAAGGACTGAAAAAGAACTGACTGCACAAGGCAAGGAAGTCCCGCAGGAAGAATATGAGAAGTTGGTCATTTATAATGCGGTATTCGCTCTCGATGAAGGCGACTCCTATGGCGATATCCAGTCACAGACCAACCTCATTAAATTGATAGGCAGAATTGCTAGACGGCGAAGGCACACGCATACTACAATCCTGATGGCCTATGTAGACCTTGCAGATGTCCCTGAAAGGATAATATTAAACAGGGCTACCCATCATGTAATGTGTGCCAAGAACTGGGTATATGAAGGCTTCTGCTCATATAGGGTGAAAGATGTGCGTCCAGGTGGCAGTGGGGAGACCAAATTCATGCACTTGCGGCCAGGAGACTGCACGCATTTGTGGAAGTCGCATAACTTAGTATCAATCAGTCACGATGTCGATATCCATTTCGGCAACAAGGGAGCAAAGAAAAAAGTTGCCGTAAAGGAGGAAAAATAGATGGGATGGTTCGATAAACCAGGAGGAGGGGGAATACCTGCTGAGCCAAAGGCGCAGGATGTTGGCATAACGCCGAAGGGACAGGAAAAGATAGACAAGGGGCTTATCTCTGGTAGGTTATTTGACACGCTGATAGCAGTCAAGAAATGCCAACCTGCGAATGTAGACGAGGTAGCAGGTGAGTTACGTGTAGAGACAAGGAAAGCCAGGTATTATATAAATTGCTTGCTTAGTAGTGGGTGTTTAACAAAATTATGAGAGACTTCTTGGGCGCAGTCGGAAAGTTTCTTGGTTATGTTGCAGTATTTGCAATCGGTGTGGTTGTGGGATTCTTTCTCTGTTTGATAGGTAAAATATAAAAGTATGAAGGAGTAAAGTATGTTAAGTGTATTCAGTTATTGTGTTACTTGCGGAAAAACGGTATCTGTAAAATTCCTGCGTACCGTTTACTTAAGGACAGCAGGAGGCAAGGAAAAGATTAAGGTCTGTCAGGATTGCAATGCTGCCTTGCAAACTCCAAAAGGGATAAGCGAAACATTTAAGGGCTTAGGTAGTTTAAACGGCGTGTAAAAACGATATTAAAGTAAGGAGAAATTAAATGAAGAAGCCTTTTGTGTTATTAAGAGATAGTATTGAATTTACGCTGTCATGGATGGTTCCAATATTCATAATATTTTACTTATTGGTAAGGGCAAATGAGGTATGGGCATTTTGGGAAATACCCAAGCTGATTTACACGGCAGATCATTTTATATCGGATTGTGTAGAATTTGCACTACTTCTAATACTATGGGGAATTGCTTTTATTCCTCGAATAATAGATTTCATAAAGAGGAAATACGAGTAGCAATGAAAAAGCACTGGAAATCAATAGTAATATGGATATGCGGGATATCCTTGGGCATAGCTATTTCGTACTTTATGGGGCTTGCAGTGCTGGCTGTCATGGGCACTAAAAAGGTCTCCTATACATTGGATGTAGGCAATAACTGGTGGATCGCAGGAATGATATTCTTTTTAATGGTTGGCCTGGTTGTAGCCGGATACTTCTTAGGGAGGAAATTGGATGGATAAACTCGATAACGCCAAGATATTCTTAATCAGGAAGTCCATTGAGCGATTTCCCGACAAGGTTACTAAACAGTCCATGATGCCAGGAATTAAAGATGGACTGTTTAAGGATATAGCGAAATATGTGCGTAAGCATAGTCAAATGCCCACACTTGAAGATATAATCGGTAGATATAGAGACAGTGAATATTTCGTTGATACCATAAAGATGGTAGGCATAACGATTGAGGAAATGGAAGCTATAACCAAGGACTTACTGGGCATGAATATTGAAGGTTATCAGGAACCTGAAAGGTCAACCATTCCGAGGATAGGCCGCAATGAACCTTGCCCCTGCGGGAGTAAGTTGAAATACAAAAAGTGCTGTGGTAAATAAGAATGTACAAAATGGATCGTGTGCAGGTATTAAACCCAAAATCTCATCGTTGGGTTTTGATAGATACTAAGAACGGTAAAATACTTAAGCATAGTCGGACAGAGAAACCATACAAAGGTGTCCGTATTATGAATAAAGCGAGGTAGAAATGGAATTTACAGGTACGTGTCATGCCATCGAGTTTATAGAGGAATGGTGCATGGGCCTTGTGCAAAAAAAGCACGCACGCCTTTTGCATGATTCAAGTAAGTATCTTAAGAAACCGGATGGGCGTGTTGATTACCCTTCCAACAAGTTCAATGTTAAACAATACCATGTAGAGGTAAAGGACAGGGATCAGCATGAAGAGGAAAGGAACTATCAGATATTTGTGGGTAAGTCCTTTGAGGCAGTAGAAGTAGCAGCCAGGTTCTGGTATGACCGCAGGATTGATAAGGCCGGGGTCAGAGTTACTAGGCAGGGGCTGAACCTCATTCGCAAATCAATGACAGTTGTTGGAAAACTGCGTGAATTGAATATGCAGATCACCAAGAACGGGTCGGATGAAGTTGACCTTGACCTTGTAAAACAAATCCTTGAGATGGCGATCAAAGCAAAAACGGAAAAAGACACAAAGATTGAAATCGTAACGGAATAGTTATGAAATGGATACTCCCAGCCGTTCTTATATTATCTATCGGATTAGCTATATTATTTCGTGTCGTTTTGCCGTTTGGCAACGTATTCAACGATGGTGTCCAGTTAAACACCCCAGACGGCTACCTGATGGTAAGGTACGCTGACTGCTGGCCTGATATCCCAAAGTATGATTACTTCTTAGACTACTTTGAAGGGTCAAGGGTAACGATTACGGTATGGCCTACCGTCATTGCCATAGTTGCCCGGCTGACCGGATTGACTAATATGGAGTCGGCAGCGGTTTTGCCTCCCCTTCTTTTCCTTTTAACCTTGATACCTGTATATGTGATAGGCCGTACTCTGTTTAATAAATGGACTGCGGTAGGTGCAGTGGCTATCTTCTGTTTGCTGCCAGGTGATCTATTAAACCGGACAATGCTGGGCGCAGCGGATTACCACGCCTGGGAGATATTCCTTGCAGCGAATGTCATGTCGCTGGTTATCCTGGCGATCTACAACTATAAGGATGTTGTACACTGCGTAGCCTACTCCGTCAGCGCAGTTGTCCTTTGGCTGGTATATTGGGCTTCTTGGCCCGGTGCATTATGGCTCGTGTTCGTGTTGGGCATTGCTTTTGCAGTGTGGCTGTATGTCACCACGAAAAGACGAGTGCTCTGGATTCTATATACTGCTGTCTTGGTGTGGATCGCCGGGATGGTATTTTACTTTATGCCAGTTAAGGCGATGTTTTATCTTAATGAAATGATCAAGATGTTCTCACTTAACCTTGGTGCAACAGTGACGGAAGAGATGTCGCTGTTCTTTTCCTTTGGGAAGTTTGACCTTAACACATCCTGGTTGTATTTTGGCGTGACCCTTTACTTTGCCCTGATTGGACTAGGATGGATGGTTTACCGCTATGTGAAGGAACGCAAGGCAGTAGACTTGGTATTCTTGATATGGACGTTGGTTTCACTGGCGATGATGATTTGCAGGCGAAGGTATGATTATTACTTTGCAATCAATGCTGCCATAGTAGCTTCGTTTGTTATGGTTGCAGTAGCGCAGTATTTGAGCATCAGTAAGGCTAACAAGATAAAGATAGCAGTAGTGGTGTTGATGGCAGTGTGCCTCCCGTTGATCCGGGCGGACGTTTATATTTCGACTGCGGATACCTATATGTCACAAGGATGGCGAGATGCTACGCAGTTTCTCCGTGCTGAAAAAGAAAAGTACGATATGAAGCAGTATCCTTACACGATGAAGATAATGGGCGTAGAGGTATTTAACTGGGTTTCGTATAACGTGGAGCGACTGGACTCATATTATACAGGCGACAAGTACAATTACGGTGTATTCTCATGGTGGGACTATGGATACTGGATCATAGAGGAGTCTCATCTTCCAACTTACTGTGAAGGCTCTGAAAGAGACCTAGAGGGTAGCATATTGGTGGCAACCGATCCAGAAAGGGCACTGGCGAGCCTTAGAACGCTAAAAATGCGGTATGTGGTGGTAGGCCAAGAGATGCTAACCACCAAGTGGTATCCTATTTCTAAGGGGAAGATAGCACCTGCATTGGAGATGAGTGTGACTTATGGGACTTCGTTGCCTTGGGGAACAGTAAGACAGGAGGATACGTTAGTTTATAAACTGGTCAATGCGGAAGAAGTCCAGGGTTTCAAGAGGGTTTTTCTATCAGAGAATGTTACGGTTTACGAGGTGATGAAATGACAAGGATATTAATGGCGATTCTACTATACCTGGTAATCTTAGTAGGAACAGTCCCTACCCAGGCTGCGTCCACTTTACTGGCAGGCGTTACAGGCGGTGGAAATGCAGGCAATACGCTTGCTAATTATGTTTGTATATCCAGATTCCAAGCAACTGCATCCGGGCAAGCAACTGAAATCCATGTGTACGGCGGTGATGGACGGTCAAATACCAAGGTTGCACTGTACTCCGATTCCAACGGTAATCCGCTGACACTGTTAGCGAGCGCAGAAGGTACATTATTACCAAGACAAGATAACTCCGTAGTTATTAATGCGGTTGCAATCACGCAGGGATCGTATTATTGGATAGCAGCCATAGGTGCATTGGCAGGGTACTGTACATACAATACCAGTGGAGCAGGCGGAGTAAGACGTTTTGCAGCTAAACCTTATGCGTCATATACCTATCCTGCTACATGGAATGATGCTGGATATACTCGTGACGCTTATCTGATATATTGTGGAGTTTATTCTGCTGACGGATTACCGCCCGAACCTGCGCCTCTAACGGATACTGTAGTCTGTATGGGCGATTCTGTGACGTTCGGTTATCCATCGGGAGGTGCAACATCTTATCCTTATGTGCTCCAGCAATGTTTGCCCACGTATACAGTGACAAATAAGGGCATAAATGGTGACAGGACAGATCAAATGCTGGCAAGGTTTCAAACGGATGTCCTGGCAGTTAATCCAAAGTACGTGATTATCTGGGGAGGAGAGAATGATATCGCTCAAAATAAAGTCGAGGCTGATATCTCATGGGTAACAACAAATCTGTCGGCTATGTATTCAGCGGCCCGGACAGCCGGAATAAAGGTCATCGCTATTACAATAATACCGATGAAAGGATGGGTAGGCTATACCGAATTACGAACACAGCGGATAAAAGAGATAAATGCCTGGATAAAATCGCAGCCTGTGGACTACGTGATTGACATCTATACTCTACTTGATAATGGTACAGGTGCGATGTGGTCGCAATATAGATCAGCCGATTATGCCCACTTGAATAATCTAGGTTATGCATTCACTGGTGCTCTCGTCTATGGTACAGTGTGGAGTCCGTCATCATCCTTGGAATATAGAGTGAGAGCACTGGAACAGGTTGTAGGGAAATGAAAGCAAAAGAACGGCCTAAGACTATATCAGGGACTACACACAAGGTAACTACGGGGTGTGGGTCTCTCTATGTCACAGTGAACATAGATGAAGGCGAAGTATTTGAAGTTTTCGCCAAACTTGGGAAGGCTGGCGGATGTTCTGCCTGTACTACGGAAGCGTTGACACGCACGATTTCAATAGGACTACGGGCAGGGGTGGATATCAGTGAATATTTCAAGACACTGAAAGGTATAAGTTGTAATGCGCCAGGGCTTGATGGCGGAATTAAGATTTGTTCATGCCCGGATGCTATAGCGCAGGTTATAGAAGGATATTTGCCAAAAGAATGATTACCGTTGTGATCCCGGCCTACAATGAAGGAAAACACATCGCTGATGTAGTTAAGAAAGCATCAAAGTATGCCGATTATGTTGTAGTAGTCGATAATAACTCGACTGATGACACGTACCAGGCAGCTTCGGACGCAGGAGCTATAGTTGTATCGGAGATGGTACAAGGTGCAGGCGCAGCTACAGATAAAGGGTTCCAGATAGCCAAGGAATTATTAAGCGATGTGGTTATTACCATAGATGGTGATGGGCAACATAACGCAATGGATATTCCTTATTTAATTGAGCCAATCTTAAGGAATGAGGCAGACGTAGTGTTTGGTTCACGCTTCCTTGGGCAGAGAATGGTAATCCCATCCTACCGTAAGTTTGGCATTAAACTAATTACACTGTGCTGCAACCTGTTTTCGGGAGAGCAGCTAACCGATGCTCAGTGTGGATTAAGGGTATTCAGCAAATATTCGTTACTTACCTTCAGGCTTGAGGAGCATGGGTATGGCATAATGATAGAACAGATAATGAAGGCACGTAGCCTCCATCTTAGGGTGAGAGAGATGCCTGTCCAGTGCCTATACCGTGACTTTGAAAACGATTCTGGTATGAATCCGGTCAAGCAAGGTATCCTAACGCTTCTCTGTATACTAAAATGGAGATTCAAACTTTGGGTGTAATATGGGGATATTCAATTTCAGAAATAATAAGATGTTTGGTAAATCATTTTTTGTTGTCATCTGTTGTGGGCTTGCTGGCGTACTTATTGACGCAGATCATCTTATCGCATACTACTCTCAAATTGAAGGTGGGCGTTTTCTCCATCTTCCAGTTCTCGTTCTTGGTTGCCTTGTGTTGTGCAGTCTTATCGCATATTGCGGAGGATTACTTCTTAAGGATTTATTAAATGAAAGAAAAGTGCACTAACTGTCAAAACAAACTAGTTAAAGGGCGACATGGCTATACCTGTTACAATTGCGGTGCTCTATATGATCTTAAAATGAAGGTAATATGGGAAGGCAGAAAACAGAAGATTAAATAACTATTGATTAAATAGTAATTAGTAAGTATAATTATAGAATAATGCAAATATTGAAACAGCGCAAAATCGGCACATTCATGGGTATGATCAAGATAATAATAGGTAATATAAGCCCCTACGCTTCCTGGCTCTCGTTGGCATTGGTTGGAGTAATGAGTTTCTATACTACAATCAATCCGTTATTTATAGAGTGGTTTGGGCTGCCACTGCCGTTCTGGATATTCTGTGGCATACTTATCCTAATTGTATTAAGCATGGCAGTAGTGGAGTGGGTTTTTATGATGCCAAGCTATTTTAAAGCTGGTAATCTACAGGCGTGGGATGCAGGCGGGCCGCTTCAGGACAAAATCACCCAAATGGAACACGATATATCGCTTATTAAAGAAAAACTGGGGATAGGAGATGAATAGCGTGTTGCCTGTGTGGGTATTCCAATTAGGCGTATATTATATGTTATTTTTATCTATATTAGCAATACTTTCTATTGCTGTAATGATAGTAGTGGCTATATATGACAAGAGTGATAAGATGTTCAAAGGGAAACATAAAAAGGTTATGGATAAGTGAATAAAATTACAGTAAGGCCGTTCAAACATGACGATATAGAGACCTATCGTGGATGGGTAAACGATCCTGCTATTGGCAGGCTATTGGGCCGGATTGAGCCAGTTACAAAAGCAGAGCACGAGCGTTGGTATGAGAGGTTAATAGATAATATCAACGTCCGTGTGTTTGCCATTGAAGTCAACTCTGAATACATAGGGAATGTGTGGTTGTGGAATATTGAGAAGGCACATAGAAAGGCCGAAGTCAGGATCGTAATAGGCTTAAGGCAAGGCCAGGGATATGGAACACAGGCATTGGATATCATTACCAAGTACGCCTTTGGGAAAATGAATCTTAACAGGCTGTATGCCTATGTATTTGATTATAATAAACGAGCGCAGAATGCCTTTGAAACATCAGGATTTATAAAAGAAGGCTTTTTAAAGAGCGACAGGTTCATAAATGGCGAATACGTAGATACTTATATAATGGCGAGGGTAAAAGAATGAGTAAAGGCACGTTGAATTTACTGGTTGGTATATTTATAGTGTGGACTTGCGGCGTATTACTTTTAGGTATTTGGTTAATGAGTGTTTTTCCACACGAGCATTTCTTAGCGGACTGGTTCCCTTTCTTGGTTGGTTTTGGTACTGGAAATATTGTCTTGGGCATAGTTAAAATGGTCAAAGAGCGCAAATTAAAAAGGCAGGTAAAAAGTGGAATTTGACCGCCAATCAATAAAAGACGGATTAAAGCTATATGATTTCCCTATCAACGTGATAGTGGAGACAAGCTCATATTGCAACTTGAAATGCCCCATCTGCCCCAATCCTTTTATGAAACGTAAAAAGGGTAATATGGAGTTCAAGGTATTCAAGAAGGTGGTTGATGAAATCGCACAGGTTAAGCCGGATACTACGCTCTGGCTGGCCTTACTTGGCGAGCCGTTGATAAATCATAGCCAGCTTATAAAGGGCATACGCTATGCCAAAGATAAAGGGTTAAAGGATGTCCGGCTGAATACTAACGGCTTGCTTCTGAACGAAGAGATATCCAGGAACCTAGTTGATGCTGGTCTGGATTATGTATTGATAAGCGTAGATGCCTACCAGCAAAGTACTTATGAAAAGATCAGGGTAGGTGGTGCGCTTTGGAAATTGGAAGAGAATGTGCAGTACCTGCTTTCAATTAAAGGTAAGCTCAAAGTTGTAACACAGTTCATAGTAATGGAAGAGAACGAATCGGAATTAGAAGAGTTCAAGTTATCCTGGTTGGAAGCCGGGGCAATCGTCAAGGTAAGGCCGAAGCTCAGTTGGGGCAATACCATTGAGGCCAAGAATTTGAACTTGGAGCAGAAAGACCGGACGTATCCCTGCCCCTGGCTGATGAGGACGGTATCAATTCAATGGACTGGGCGACTTGCTCAGTGTGACTTCGACTTTGAAGGTGAGTACAGCCCCGGTGACATTAACAAGCAGACAATCAAGGAAATATGGGACGGTGAAATATTGAAGCGCAGGCAAAAGCACATTGCTGGAGATTTTACGCATCCACTTTGCTCGACCTGCAAAGATTGGCAAGTAGGATTGGCAGTATATTACGGAGAGAAG
>Ga0172379_10012038_pt1 | contig 10191 bp, 13 predicted proteins | sample GrowelOW334metaG_FD_119756 | JGI IMG/M metagenome (GOLD analysis project Ga0172379, IMG submission 119756) | Groundwater microbial communities from an aquifer near a municipal landfill in Southern Ontario, Canada - Groundwater well OW334 metaG | ecosystem: Environmental > Aquatic > Deep...
AGTAAGTATGGCACATAATCTTGTTCTTGGCAAGCCCTGATTATTCAAGCAATTAAGCCATTAGTTAACAATTTTTATTTAATAAAATCAATTTTTGGGTGGTTGGGGTCAACAAGGTGGGGGAACCAACCGGTTAAGGGAATAAAGAAAAAGGGAAAAATGATGGTTAGGGGATACAACCACCAACTAGGTGTTTTGGCATTGCGTTCTTCGGGTACGCAGTAGGCCGGTAAATAAATCATAAGGCCGTAAACAAAAATCCACATTCCAAAACTGCCCCAAGATCCGCTAAACATTCCTTCGGCAATAGTCCCGGTTATACCGAACAATAAAAATACCGCAAACGGACTGAATTTATAATAATGTAAAATTACCGCCCAAGCCACAAACATTGGCGCAATAACTATTACGCTGTGAAAAAATATTACGTCCAAATAGTTTGCCGACGCGGTAATGTAGGCGGAGCCAAGGGGTGCACCAAAGACAGGGGCTAAATTAGTCATTATTGTGGTTATGGCTTCCTCTATTAATATGAGGAAGGTGGCAAACAACACAAATTTAACTTGCCATTTTAGAGGGATTTTTTGGACAAATTGCTTTACGCTATCGCGATGCTTGTACATTAAATTTCCGCCAAATACCACCCAGAGCAAAATTAAGCCCCAAGCCATAAATATAGTGGCGCGCTGAATTGGGTGTTGCCACAGCAATACGGTAATTACCGTAGAGGAAAGCAATATCCATGCCCCCAATACCCTAATAAATATTTTTTTCATAAAATAATTATACACTGTAATTTAAAATTTCCAAAAAATAAAGGCCAATTTTCTACATTTTAGGTTGTGGTATTTTTTTTGAATTGTTTTAAAATTGGAAAATATAAATCTTTTTCCGGATCAATAATAAATTTATTGTAAGTATTTTTAGTGGTAAATTTAATAAATTTTAAATCGCGACCAATCACCATGGGGGTTTGTTCGTTGCCCTCGCCCATAAGTAAAACCGCCATGGCGGAAAGCGCGTCTACAATATTGCTTTGGGTATATTTTAATTTCCGAGAAAAAATGTCTTTTTTCCCGCGGTAGTCAAAGTTAGGCTCCATACCCCAAAATCCAATGCTAATACCGAGCGTGCCCCATCTAAGTGGGCTGGTGTGGCTGTCGGTAGCTATGACGGCCAGTTTTTTTAATTTAAACTTCTTTTTTAAATAGTCGGTAATTTGCTTGGCCAGCAGGTTGGTGTTTTTAGGCCAGTAAATATAGTAGCCGTCGCCGTTGCTTTCATCTATGCCGGCAGAGGGGATTAATGTATGGTCTTTTATGGTCAGGACAATGTCAGCACCGGCCACGGTGTGTTTGGGCATACAGTAGTCCGCTTCCTGCAATATCAGCTGGTGCTTATTTTTGCCCTCGCCAATTTTTTTTGTTCGCCCTTGGTGCAGGCCTAAAATTTTGGAGGCAATAAATAACACATCCCCATTTTTTAGTTTGGGCAAGTGTTTATCAAGCACATCAAAAATATTTATTTGTGGAGGCCGAAGTTTTGGAGTTTTAACTTTGAGGAACTGCAACGGTTTTTCCTTTCAAAAGTTTAATTCCTAAATATGACAGTGGAGTGTAAACAATACCCATGGCTACTTTGTACAGCCACCAGGTAATAATAATTCCAAGTAGCGTGCGGGTTTCGTACACACCGGCAAAGGCAATGACCATAAAAATTACCGTGTCTAAAAATTGCGACCACATATTGGAAAGGTTAGAGCGGAGCCAGAAATATTTTCCGGCTGTGAGCTTGCGAAAAAAGAAGAATGATAAGACATCTTGGTATTCGCCAATGCCAAAAGCTATTAGTGACGCTAAGGAAATTCTGGCGGAAATGCCAAAAATTAAGTTATACCCCTCTTTGGCCCATAGTCCGCTCTGTGACCACGGCATGGCCAGAGAAATTAGGGAGTACAAAATAAATACGGCGGTGGCCAAAAAACCGGACCAAACAAATAATTTGGCAATTTTTTTACCGTAGACTTCACCAATTACGTCGGTCATAATAAATACAATGGGAAAAGAAAACACACCCACGGACAAATGGGAATGGAATAAAAACGGCATAATTTTTAACCCCAAAGTGTTGGCCGCAAACAGCGAAGCCAGGTAAAGGGTTAGGCACAGAGTTATTTTTTTAAAGTCGGTTTCGCTTAAATTTTCCATTTATTTTGTGTGATTTTAATAGTCCTAATAAAAAGATTATAAGGCAACCACTGATTTTTGCCAAATAGGCATAGGACTTATTTTTTCCAAAAATGAAAGCGCCGTCCCGCTCTTTCTGAAGAAAGGGCGGGGCGGCGCGTGCCGTTATTTAGTTGGTCCCTCCTTCGGGCGGTGTTTCCACCTTTGTTAGACTTGCGACCGCGTCACTTAGCGCAACCGCATAGGCAGCCAACATTGTTGTGTTCACCAGAGATCCTGGTTGTCCTTCCACGGGGAAAGGCTTGTTCCAAAATCTTTTGTTAAACTCCTCATCCAGCTCCGGGCTTGATTCAGAGTGTATAAACCTCAGGAGCTCATGGTTCGGGTCTAACAACGAGAGCTTATGTGCGAAATCGACAACGAGCTCTATCGCCGACCCTTCTTCGTTCTCGGCCATTTCCCCTCCTTGTTCCTTGTCCTTCTTGGATTTTGTTCCAAGAGATTAAATAGAATACCAAAAAAACAAAAAGATGTCCACTACTGAATCAAGACACGAAAAATATACCTATTTCCATGGGTATATTTAAAAGGGGACAGAGCCCTAAATTTTCCAAAACAAAACCACCGGCCTTTGCCGGTGGTTTTGATGTATATAAATATAGAGTAAAAAACCTAAATGGATTATGTCCGCATTTTCAATTTTGATATCATTTAACAAGTATTTCCTGCCGGGTTAAAATTTCTTCCGGACTGAAGTAGGCTTCATAATAAAACACGAAACCTGAAATTACGGCAATAAGCCAGGCAATTATAAAAATGATGGTAAGCTTTTTATGATTTTGTAAAAAGTTAACCCCTTTTTTATAGCTTTTCCATGCAAAAAACATAAAAACTAACAGCAACAGAAACATTAGCAATGCAAAGCTACCATGAAATATTGCTAAGGCAATATGAAAAGCTGAGTCGGGTTGGGTCGCGCTGTCCTTATGGCTTAGTGCCCTATAAGACATATAGCTTATATTAAACAAAATTTCATAGCCTAAAGTCACTCCTGCCAACCAGAAATTAAACTTATTTTTATAATAAGCATTGTAAAAAAGATACAGTAAAGCGACTGTCACGAATGTCTCTGTAATTAAAGTGAAAGTGCTAAACCAAGGAATATTATTCATAACTAGAGTTTATCAGATCATCTAAAATTGTCAAAGCCTTTTTATGGTGGAGACCATCGAAAAATATAAACTCGATACATGATTCACTTATACTTCTATAAATAGTTATACAAATAAATATTTAAATTACCAACTGGGATTTTCCCTAAATTTAGGATTTGAGTAGGTGCCTGGTTTGTACTATAATAAAGTCCCCTTAAGGAGGGTCCTATGCAGAGAAGTGGTGGTATTCTGGCTGTCATAACCATGATGGCCGGTCTTTATGGCGCTCCCGTAATCAACGGGAGTTTGACCATTAACGGTGCCCTTGGTGGTAGCTTTGCCAAGGGGCAAGCCTGGTCGCTTGAACTGGTGAGTCCGCACACGGATGCGGTGTTCACCTACTGTGAAATACGGAATCACGCACCCCTATGTGTGCCGAATTTTGGCAAGACAGACGCCAAGGGCGTTTGGAAAGCCACTGGCACGTTCACCCCGGACACGGCAGGCACTTGGGTCCAATGGATGGAGTTTCCATCCGGCGCAGTGTCAAACAGAATTGCTTTTACGGTTAGCGTCCCCACCTTGGGGACACTCACAATAAACAATTCGGTCGGGGGAAACTTTACCCCCAACCAAGGGTGGATACTCAAGTATATCGGAGGCATTCCGAATACCTTGGTAGAGCACTGTGCTTCGCAAGGAGCTGGGGCGTATTCTTGCCAAAGCCTAGGAACAACGGATGACAAGGGCGCATGGTACTTAGCCGGGGCATTCCCAAAAACCTCCGAAGGAGGTTGGGTGGAGTGGCTCAGGTTTACAACGGGCGACGAGTCCAACCCAATCTCATTCACCGTGGGTACGCCGGTCAGTTATGTTTTGCCTGGACTGGAGATTTTCAAAAACAGGTGGAACTTATTAAGAAACGAAGTATTTCAGTTTTATGGGTTATTAAATATTGATTCCTTATAAAAAATCAGAACTTAGTTTTTACAAAATCAATTACCTTTTTTATTTTATCTTTTGTCTCGTTAGTTATATAATTTGGAATTCTTTTTTCGGAAAGTAAAATTTGTATTCCTGTATTAAATGCACTTTTTTCAAATGAGGCCAGACTTTTGTTAAATTCTTGAGAAATTGCTAATTTTTCATCCTCTTGGAATAGTTGTTCGGTTGATAAGGAATCAAAAGCGCCATCAATTTCTTCTAAAGAAAAGATATGTTCCTTGTCGCTTAAATCTTTAATGTATCTTGCTTTCTGTGTTTTTCCTTCTTTATCGGCGTCTAAAAGGGCGATATATTTTCTACCCCAAGCTTCGTATAAAGAAATAGGTAAATCTAAACCAGATGCTCCGCGTCCCGGGTAAAAATAATAATCGGTTGAGATGTCAGATAAAATAATTTCCTTAAAATATTTGAAAGTAAAATAATCAAATTTACCTTCGGTTATCACAATATTTGGGACTAGCTCTAATAAGCCAGGTTGATAATCTAAAACATCTAGGATTGGTTGGAAATAAGAAGTTTCTGTCGGGTAACTAGAAACAAATTGCTTGTATTTATAAGCCTCAACTTCTGTTTTAGTTGCATTAAAGTCGTCATCATCTTTATATTCTAATCCCTTATTTTTTATAATATAGGCCGAATTCAACCAGATAGGGTTTATAAGGTGATGACTGTGGGTCGTATAAATTAGCCTTGCTTTCGTAACAATAGTTTCAAAAGTTCCTAAAAGACTCTTTTGAGCTGTTTGATGCAAATTAGAGGCGGGCTCATCTAACAAAAATAATATCTCGCCTGCAGTTTTTATTCTTTCTTTCCTAAATTCTGTGAAGAGAAGAAATGTAAAAAACCACCTGAATCCTAGACTTCTTTCAGATATGGCATAGGTATGGTTGCTCTCCTTCACACTCAATTTTATATAATATCTACCTCCGCTAGGTTCTTGCTCAGCCTTTGCAATAATTTCTTTCTTACTAACCTTTTGGATTTTAGTCCAAGCATCAAAAACTACCTTTGAAATTTTGCCGCCAACTTGGTTTTCAACTGCTTCTAGGGCTTGTTTGTTTGCGTCGGTAGGGTTTGATAGTCTATCCAATAAACTACTTTGTACATTATACAAAGGGTCGATTGAAGTTAAAACATCTTCAATGATAGCCAAATAATTTTTTTCTTCAGGGGTACTGGGTTGCAAGTATATTTTTTCTGGAAATTTCGATAAAAAATCTCTATAAAAAATAATTTCTGGAAATAAACTTGCCTTAACAAAATTCCAAACCTCGGTGCCGATAGTATCATCTATGATCAAAAGTTTGGATTTTCCAGTTTTTTTATACTGAACGAAAGGAGTATAGGTTCTTTTAGATTCAATAGGGTTTGAATTGGAAAAAGAATATTTTCTTTCGAGTGTGGTCTTATCAGAAATAATAAATTCTTTTGCTACAACTTTTTTTGCAACGAATTCTGTAATTTTTTTCTTATCTTCTTCTGTAAACTGCAATTCAGCTTTGATAATAATATTGCCTGTAAAACCGCCGGCAAAATTTTTAGGGATTAATAGATGCCTTTGGTCTGCAGGCACTTCTGATTCAAAATCATTAATCGCTTCCAAAATTGTTGTTTTACCAGATTCATTTAAGCCGATAAGAGTGTAAATTTTATAATCGGGCTTTAAATTTAAATCCAAAACCAGCTTTTTAATTCCTTTGTAATCTTGAATAATAAAATTGGTGTATTTCATACATTATGTACTTTAGTTTAAGTGCCTTTATTTTAGTTCTTTGCTTAATTAAAGTCAATTTCAAAAATATTACCTAATTTGCTATAATTCAGACCGATGGCAAATATAACGAAATTGCAGAGTAAGCTGGAAAAGATTTTTTGGGAGAATATTAATTCGCCTGTTAATTTTGATTTTATCAAAGGTATTTGTGAATATGTTAAAGTGGTTGAAAAATCTGATTTACTTACTGAATTTATTGAAAAAGAGCACTTAGATTTAAGGCAAACCAGATATAAAATTCCTAAGGCTAGGGATGACAAACAATACGAAATGATGGGCAGGATTTTGGAAGAGAAGCTTTATACAAATTGCTCTGAAGATTATATGGAGCTGGTTTTTGTAACTGAAGCGATTGAAGACCTTAAAGATAAGGAGACAGCCGAGGAAATTGCCTCTATGAATTTTAAAGAGCCCCATAGCCAATGGGATATAAGTCATTATGGTGTTTGGGAATTCTTAAATAATAGGCCTACCCAGAAAAATTATTATATTAAAAGTGAAAGAGTAATAAAAAATAAATGGCAAAAAGTGCATCGGTACCTAATGGGAGAACTTTCCAATCCTGCCCTACAATCCCAAATTGACCAGTCAAAGATTGAAAAGCAATTAAAGCTGGTATATGTAAATGGGATTCTTATTATTCAAGGTAAACAAATTTTAATTAAAGCCCAAAAAAGAGATACAGAGGAACATCAATTGTTAAAATATATGTTTTCCGATTCAAAATCTTAGGGAAAACCTATTCCTTATGCAGATATTGCAGAGGATGTGTTTGACGACCATGGTTTTGATTCTAGCAAAAAAAAATGGCGTAAATATTACGATATTTGCCAAAGAATCAATGATAAAATTCCAGAAAGGATCACCCGGTCAATTAAAGGTGAGTTTAAGGATTTGCTAATTGCTACTTCCGAAAGAGCGGGAACAGTCCGTATTAACGAGAGATTCCTGTAATTTAGACTTAGTCAAAGTTTCCCAAATACCGACTGCAATAATAACCCTGTAATTATTAACAGGGTTTTTTGTATGACCAAATTTAGCTCGGAGCTAATTGAAAGACTTCAAAAATTCTTTGCCGACAAATACGGAGTCGAGGTTTCTGATGAGCAAGCAGAGATGTATTTGGACTCTTTAGGCAAACTGTGGGAAGTCATTCTCCGCAAAAAGGGTTAAGTTGCGGTGGCGGGCGTACGGCGCAAGCCCCGCAGGGGCTCGCCGTACCGCTCCGCCGTAGACTTGATATATGCATATAGTTTGTAATTAATAAATCATCCATGTTGTTTAAGTTTAATAAAACTTCATATGACACAAATGCCCTTAGGAATGCCTTTAAGGCTTTGTTGGATGATAATACTCGCATTCAGGACAGGGAAAAATATTTAAAATTATTTAAAGCTTGGTGCGTCCAAATGCAAACGGATATTTTAAATTTTAAAGCTTATCAACGTAAGCAATCAAAAAATGAGAGAAAGGAATCGAATTATTATGATACAAAATACGACCCTATTATCTAATGTCAAGTTGAAAATTACTGGAAATGTAGTTCAGTACTTTAAATTTAAAAGACCTTTTCCTTTAGGCCAACGACCAAATGAAAAGAAAAGGCCAAGAAGTAAAAATACTCGTCTCCGTAAATATAATTTATTTTTAGCGAAAAGACGGATTATTGATTATGTAAATTCCAACGCTGGGGCTTACAAAGATATAACTGATAAATTATTTCTTTCTGTATTTTTAACTCTGACTTTTGCTAAAAATGTAACAGACATTGATGAAGCAAATTTAGAATTCCACGATTTTATTGGCAGGCTAAATGTTGAAGTAACTGGCGAGAAAAAAAGAAAATTAAAATATGTAGCCGTCATTGAGTTTCAAAAACGAGGCGCAGTCCATTACCACGTTATATTCTTTAATCTTCCATTTTTGGAAAAAGATAAAATTTTTAAAATTTGGGGCAATGGCTATATTGACATCCATAAAATCGCTCAAGTAAAAAATATTGGCTTTTATATTACTAAATATATGACCAAGAAAATGGATGATGATAGATTAAAAAATCGCTCCTGCTATTTAGTATCAAAAGGCTTGTTAAAACCAAAAATTGTTTACAGCCCTGTCCTCGCGGATATGTTAATTCGTGAATTTCCCAAGTCCTCTGTATCTTATGAGAAATATGACGCTCAGGTTCCTTATTTAGAATCTATGGATATGGTTAGCTTTAACCTAAAAGACAGACCTGACCTTATTGAAAAAATGCATAAAACAATTGATAAACTGCTTTAAATTAGTTTATGTTATCAGTTCAAGAATGCCGAAAACATCTAGACGGCCTAGATTTAACAGATGAGCAAGTTGTGGAAATTCGAGATTCCCTGTATTTTGTAGTTAATAACATTCTTGATAACCATTACGAAAAACAATATGACAAACCAAAGCCAAAATGAATATCAAAAAGCCTTAATCTATTGCCGTGTATCGTCTGGCCAACAAGTTTCCGAAGGTAGTGGTTTAGATAGCCAAGAACATAGGTGTATAGCTCGTGCCCAACAACAAGGGCTAGAAGTTGTTAAAATATTCCGTGAAGAAGGGATTTCTGGTGGTTTATTTGATAGACCAGCAATGAAACATTTATTACAATTTTTAGACCAAAACAAAAAAGAAAAGTTTGTTGTAATTTTTGATGACTTAAAAAGGTTTGCCAGAGATGTCCAAGTTCATTTGCTTTTAAAAACAGAGCTAGTCCAAAAGAGAAAAGTAAAATTAGAATGTTTAAATTTTAAATTTGAAGAAAGCCCCACAGGCCGATTTATGGAAGTAATAATGGCGGCGGGGGCACAGTTGGAAAGAGAGCAAAACAAAGAACAGGTTTTAAATAAAATGAAAGCCAGGTTAGAATCTGGCTATTGGGCTTTCCACGCTCCATTAGGATTTAAGTTTCAAAGAAAAAATGGTGAAGGAAATATTTTAATTCCTGACGGATTATTTTCAGATATCTTTAAACTGGCTATTGAAAAATTTAGAGACTTTGAACTTAACACCATTGAAGCAGTAAGGCAATTTATTCTTGACCAGTATAAACTTAAAGGAATAAAAAAGAGTTTAAGCCCAGAAGCAACCAAGACTATTTTAACTAATCCACTTTTCGCCGGTTACTTGGAATTTAAAAATTGGAATGTCGATTTGAGAAAAGGCAAACACAAAGGCTTTATTTCTCTTGAGACTTTAGAAGCAGTCGAAATAAGATTGCAAACCAGATTAAAACCACAAATCCGCCAAGACCTTAGCTCGGACTTCCCACTAAGGAATTATTTACTTTGCCCAAACTGCAATCGAGCAATGACCGCAAGCTGGCATAAAGGCAAATTGGGAACTCGTTATCCTCATTACTGGTGCAAGTATCCTTTCTGCTCAAACCGTAATAAAACCTTTCGCCAAGCCGAAGTTCACAAAGACTTTGTCTCACTCCTTGAAAAACTTACTCCCAAGACTCAAATTATAAAGCTAGCCGAAGCAATACTGCTTGATGTGTGGCAAAAGAGGCAGAATGGAGAAATAGGCAACCAAGAGGCAATTTTAAACCAAATCGCCCAACTAAATGAAAAGATAAATAATCTGACCAAGCGTATTTCTGAAACTTCCAGCCAAACTCTTATAAGCCATTACGAAACAGAATTAGAAAATTTACTCAAACAAAAAACCGCTGTCGAAACAGCGGGCAATGTTAACATGTATAAAACCCAAGATTTTCCAAAAGCTTTGAAGTTAGTTTTTGGGTACTTGGAACACCCATTAAATCATTGGAAAAGCCCTGAGTTTATTGAGCAAAGAACACTTCTCAATGTGTACTTCAACAAGGGTATCTCTTACAACAAATTATCTGGGTTTGGAACACCAAAACTTCCGCTTATTTTAGAAGTATTAACCCAGTCCAATACCTCTAAAAGTACTATGGTGCCTCTATTCAACGAGGCTACAGCCTATTTTACCACTAACCCCTGACTTGGTCTGCCAGGCTAACCCTTGAGGATGTCCACAGTTACAGTCTTGTCCAAGGCAAAAAATTAGTCTAAAA
>Ga0172379_10012039_pt1 | contig 10191 bp, 8 predicted proteins | sample GrowelOW334metaG_FD_119756 | JGI IMG/M metagenome (GOLD analysis project Ga0172379, IMG submission 119756) | Groundwater microbial communities from an aquifer near a municipal landfill in Southern Ontario, Canada - Groundwater well OW334 metaG | ecosystem: Environmental > Aquatic > Deep...
GTTATTCCAAACCTATCTTTGCCATCTGGATTCCAGTCAGATACCTCAATTGTAGGACACACAACATAAGACCCGGCACTGGTGCCAATGTAAACTTTACCTTCATTGAGTAGTTCTTTAAGAGTGTCAGCAAAACCAGTTTCTCTTATTACTTTTAACAAATAAAAAGTATTACCACCCTCAACATGAATGATATTTTTATCTTCAAAAAAATCTTTTATTTCTTTCTCCGTCTTGCCCTCTATGTCAAAATCCTCCATATTGTACCCATTTTCTTTTATTGTCTCGCTTATTTTTTTGAAGAAATCTATATTATTACGAGATACTTTGTATGCGGTTGTGATATGACCAATTTTCATTTGGTCTTTCGGAATACCAGTCAAAGCGTAGCCGTATTTCAATAAAAAACTTAAATCTGAAGCTAATATTAATTTCATTTATTTTGCTTTTTTAATAACTTCTAAAATTTCTGGAAAGGTTGGTTTATTGAAATGCCCCCTATTTTTAAAAATGTGAAAATTGGCAGTTGGTATTATTTTTTTAATAATTTCCGAATTTTTAAAAAGACAAGTTGTGTCGTCTTTTGAATGCCAAAGATGTAGTTCCTTGCACCTTTTCTCAATATTTTTTATTTTTTTGATGTCTGACTTAAAAGTTGAGAGCTTCTCTGGTCCTAGCCCGTCATCGGTAAGTGTTGGTGATATTATATGCAGTTGTTTGATTTTTTTAGGAAAGTTTTTTTCAGATAAATATTTCAGCAAAAATATAGCCCCGAGCGAATGGCCAATTATAATCGGGCTCTTATCTTTTATGAAGGGTAGGTATTTTTCAAACCAAATCCTCCATTCTTCATATTTAGCATTCTTGTCGCACGGCATCTGTGGGATGAAGGTTTCATATTTATTCTTGAGTTTTGGAGCAAGCCAATTTACCCAGTATTTTTTCTTTCGATACGGGTCTAATTCATAATTCTTCAGGAAACCCAGATACTGTTTTTTTGTAGCAAATGTATAACCTCCATGAATAAATAATAGTTGCTTTTTCATAAATTATTTTAAGTTTTTAATTATTTTCATCCCAGTACTAAAATTTTATACCTTTACTAATAATTTTAATTTCTTTTTTCTTACTAATTATATTTGTCATAATAACATTTGCTCAAAAATTTAGTACGGGACAGGTAAACAAATCATCTCAGTTTCTTGATAATCTCAAGAAACTGGTCGTTTCTCTCATATTCGTTATTAAACATCCCGAAAGAAGCAAAGGCGGGGGAAAAGAGAATGGTGTCGCCTTTTTGGGCATATTCGAGGGCCCTTTTTACAATATTTCCTAAATTCTTGCCAACCTCAAAAGGAATTTTTATTTTATAGTCCTTTAATAATTTATTTGTCCCAGTCCCCGGAATCAAAATCAAGGCCTTGCAAAAAGTGTTCAGGACGTTTACATACAAATCAAGATCAAGATTTTTATCTGCTCCTCCCCCAATTAAAATTATTTTTCCTTCCTTCTTAATCTCCGCGAGCGCTCGGATGCCCGCGATAGTAGCTTCCGGCGTCGTGGCATTGTTATCATTGTATATCCTTATCCCTTTGTAATTTTTTACAAATTGCAAACGCCCTTCTACTCCCTTAAAATCTGCAACTGTCTTTTTAATTTGGGCCACCGGTATGTTAAACTGTTTAGCCACTTCCACCGCGCAAGCTAGATTCTCTCTCTGATGCTCTCCTGGCACAATGAATTTGTAGTCAATAATTTTTTTTGCATCTGCCACGATTAATTTACCTTTTATGCTTTTGGGAATAATTTTCTTAACATGTGGACGAACTACCAGGATGTCTCCTCGTTTTTGATATTTAAAAATATTTGCTTTATCGGAAAAGTATTTTTTTCTATCACCCTTATAATAATTTAAGTGATCATCCATGAATGAAGTGAAGACAGAAATATGCGGAGAAATTTTCGCATCCCCGAAACCTTGCAATTGCCAGGAATCAAGCTCGCAAACTAAAATATCTCCAGCTTTTGCTTTCTCCAACAAAGGAAGTGTAGCCACACCGCGAACATTACCACCGAGATAAACTTTTCTGTCTTTCAGGTTATTAGAAAGAATTTCATATATGAGTGCAGTCGTCATCGACTTCCCTCTTGTCCCCGTCACTCCGACGATCATCACCCCTGGCGCGAGTTTGGCGAAAAGCGATACATCCATCTCGACTGGTATTTTATTTTTTCGAGCTTCTTTAATATAAATAGAGTCGAGCGGGACCCCCGCCGCTTTGATAATCATGTCCCTTCTCTTAAAATCCTTCAGCCGATGTTCACCCAAGACAAATTTAATGCCTGCCCCGTGGGAAGCTTGCTTTCCCTCAAGGTTCTTATATTTAGAAAGTGCTTTTATTGAAGTTTTTAATTGCTCTTTTGTTTTAAGATCAGTCACTGTCAAATCGGCCCCGCATTCAGCTAAAAACTTCGTATATCCAAGCCCCCGCCCTAAAAGACCTAATCCCATAACCGTTATTCTTTTCCCCCTGAAAAAGTCACGATAGTCCTTCATAAACCTATATTATCACAAAAACTCTTTATCAACACAAACTTTTCTCCGGTACAAATTTTTTGAAGCTTAAAAAATTTTGAAGTTTTCGCGCCGTCGCGCTCAAAACCCCTGCAAAAAGTTATGTTTCAACGAGTTTTATTTAATTAATTGTAGGTAAAAGTAGAAATAGTTCTTTTAAAAAGCCTTGCGCAGGAACTTAGAAAATAAAAACAGTACTCTGATTATTATTTTCTTGAGTGACGAGCAGTTCGCTGGCAAAGCTTTGCCAGATAGATTGCTTTTTAAAAGAACTATTTCTACTAAACTTGGAGCACTTTTCTGAATTCCTCCATATCATCAAAATGATTTCGCACTCCTTTGATTTCTTGATAGTTTTCGTGCCCTTTTCCAGCACAAAGAATAATATCTCCTTTTTGCGCTAATTTCACTCCTTCCAAAATCGCCTCATGCCTGTTCGCTATCGTTTTTACTTTTTTTATATCCTCCGGAGATAAATCGGTTTTCATCTGCTCAATAATCTTGTCTGGGTCCTCGCTCCTCGGGTTATCCGAAGTAAAAACAGCAATATCAGAATTAACTGCTCCGATTTTCCCCATTTTAGGACGTTTCAATGGATCCCTGTCACCCCCGCAACCAAAAATAGAAATTACCTTGCCCGCCTTTGGCGGGTTTGCCTCATTCTCGCCAGAGGCGAGCAAGTCTTTTATTGCCACCAATATTTTCTCCAACGCGTCCGGCGTATGCGCGTAGTCCACAATCACCAAAACGCCATTTTTCGAAGTGAAATGTTCAAATCTCCCGCGGGGGGGCCTAATGTTTTCTAAAATCTTTTTTACTTTCTCCATATCAAAACCAAGTAATTTGGAAGCACTCCATACCGAGAGTAAATTGTATGCATTGAATTTACCTAAAAGTTTTGAATGTATTTCTTCTTTATTAAAAGAAAGCTGAAGCCCATTAAAATCCAACTTATTAATTTCCCCATGAAAATCTTCTAGCTTATTAAATCCATAGGTAAACTTCCTCGCGTGAATGTGTTCAAGCATTGCCTCACCATAATCATCATCCGTATTGGAAAGAGCGAAGGCTTTTTCGTCCAGCATATTGAAAAATTTCTTTTTCGCTCCGAAATAATTCTCTATGTTTTTATGATAGTCCAAGTGGTCGTGCGTCAAATTCGTAAAAATTCCACCGGTAAAGTTTATCCCGGCGACCCGACTTTGATCGAGCGCATGTGAAGAAACTTCCATAAATACATATTCACAACCCTTTTCCACCATTTCATTTAGCAATTTGTGAAGAAGAATCGGATCAGGGGTGGTGGCCGGTGATTTCTCGTCATGTGGGATAACCTCAGAAGCAATAATATTTTCTACCGTGCCGATAAGTCCGGCCTTGTACCCGAGCTCGGTCGCAATTCTATACAAGAGGGTCACAGTGGTCGTTTTGCCATTTGTCCCTGTAACACCCACAAGTTGCAGCTTTGAAGACGGAGAACCATGATAAATTGATGCTATGTACCCAAGCGCGCTAGAGGAATCTTTCACTTTTAGATAAGTAACACCGTAAACAATTTCAGATGGAAATTCTTCACACAATATAGCTTTGGCCCCTTTTTCAATCGCCGATGAAATAAATTTGTGTCCATCAAAAACATTACCCTTGATAGCCACAAATAAATTGTCCTTAGTAATTGAACGTGAATCAAAAGAAATACCAGAAATTTCTGTATCAATTTTACCCCTAATCTCTTCTACTTCTATTTCTGATAATATATCTTTAAGATTTTTCATTCGGCTTTATTAAAACTTCTTGGTCAATTTTTTTGAATCTTTCGGTTTCCTTTCCGTCTAAAATAATATTTTCTAAAAACATATGTTTCGGCCTTGCCCAAATCACTCCATCCTCAAGATGCATATATATGACTAAGTGTTCTTTCGTTTCACTTTCTAGCGCCTCGAAGAGAACCTTCACCTTGGTTCCCTTGTAGTGCTCATAAATTCCCCCCAGTTCTAGATTTTTCATAAAAACATTATACCTAAAAAATGATTAATTCGCGTCCTTAACTAACAAAACGTTAAAACAATTTTTGCATCTCATTTTAATTAATTTCCCTTCCTTCGATTCAATTTCATAGCTACACCTTGGGATGCAACTTCTTTTTGTTTTCAACTTAAAATCATACATTGCCTGCATCGCCCCCATTAAAGCATAATTCGATAAATCAATAAAACATTCCGTAAGGGACTCGGATTGTTTGCCCCTGATAACCTTGCCGCCACTTTCAATATCCCTAATTTTGTGCCCAATCATTTTTTTTGTTAAAGAAATTCCATTTTCAAGAAATTCACTTTTGAAATGATTATTTTTATCAACCATGATTCCCAGTGCTTCTTTTTGCAAAACAATAAATTTTTTTATTACTTCTGCTTGAAGTTTTCCAATTGGTTCCGGTATTTTTTTTTGGTATTTTAAACTGTATTTTTTCATAGTTTACAATGCGCTAACTTCTAATAATTCTTCTTCCAAAATTTTGCTTATTTCATCCGTAGTCGATGGTTTATTAAAAAGAAATCTGCCTCTAAATTTTTTCCCAGCTAAAAACATCGGCACCCACAATTTATCATCCGGCCACATCCGAGAGTATGGAATGTTCTCAATATCAAACCATTGTGGCTTCATTTCTTCAGTTTCCGTCGGTTCACCTTTTTCTATATCCGCTGTAAAAAAATGACACTCTATTTCCCTGGCGCTATCCTCAAACTTAAAATCAATAATCCCGATTTTCTCTACGTTTGTGATTTCAATACCCGCCTCCTCCCTCGTCTCCCTTTTCACGGATTCCAGAAGAGTTTCCAGCTCCTCCACTTTTCCGCCAAAGCCGTTCCACGTTCCCAATCCAAAACCACGCTTTTTTAGTCCTAGCAATATTTTCCCATCCTTCCGAATTACACAAACTGTCTGCAATTTTTTCATAAATTAAAATAATTTAATTTATTAATGATTTGCGATGCTGGGGGGCGTTTATCATCCCGCATTTTTTCCATTTATACACTTCGCCAGTAGCCGGGTTGATCGCTCCACAGGGACAAGGATCATTGCGCCCAATGTCCAGTTCCGCTTTTACGTTTTTTGTATCCGCGAATTCTTTTGGTTCTTCTTGGTTGGTAATCAATGTCTGTTTCGGTATCGGTTCTTCTTCTTTTGTTATTTTTACGACATTTTCTGTATTGATATTATTAATGAGCGAAAAGACTTGTTCCTTGAAAGCCTCCTCCATTTCCCGAAACATCATCAACCCATCTTTTTTATATTCTACTATCGGCTCACGTTGCCCATATGCCCGCAAATTTACCGAGGAGCGCAAGTAGTCCATCGCCTCTAAGTGTTCCATCCAAAGTGTATCATTTGCATAAAAAGCAATTCTTCTCACGGTCTCAAAAAATGCTTCATCGCCCAATTTTTTTCTTTTTTCTTCAACCACTGCTTCTCCTCCTTCCCTGCCCTCTGTTATATTTTTCAAAATGGTTTCGATTTCCGTCTTATCCGCTCGTAACATCTTTTGTCTTCTATCGTATATTATTTTGCGCTGGTGATTCATCACGTCGTCGTATTCGAGAGTGTTTTTTCTGGCATCGAAATGAAATCCTTCGATTTTCGCTTGTGCTCCTTCCAGGGTTCTATTGATGAAACGATTTTCAATTGGCATGTCCTCAGGGATACCGAAACGTCCCATCATGGTTTTAATTCTCTCCGAACCGAATACTCGCATCAAATCATCCTCGAGCGATACATAAAAAATGGTTTCCCCCGGGTCTCCTTGTCTACCGGAACGTCCGCGAAGCTGGTTGTCGATTCGTCTCGCTTCGTGCCGTTCCGTGCCCAGAACGAAAAGCCCGCCGACACTTTTTACAAATTCATATTCCTCCGGAATAAGCGGATTGCCTCCGAGTTTGATGTCGATTCCTCGACCAGCCATGTTCGTGGCAATGGTCACCGCCCCACGCTTGCCAGCTTGAGCAATTATTTCTCCCTCCTTCTCATGGTTCTTTGCGTTCAAAATCGTGTGCTGGACACCCTCTTGCCTCAAATACATGGAAAGGAGTTCATTTTTTTCGATAGAAATAGTACCGATCAAAACAGGCTGACCTTTTGCATTTAATTCTTTTACCTTCTTCGCAATTGCTTGGAACTTACCCTTCTCTGTCTGAAAAATAAGGTCTGAGTGGTCAACACGGACAACGGGACGATTGGTGGGAATTACGATAACGTCTAGCCCATATACTTTTATAAACTCTTCTGCCGAAGTCGCCGCCGTACCGGTCATCCCGGAGAGCTTTTTATAAAACCTAAAGTAGTTCTGAAAGGTAATAGAACCTGAAGAACGTGTCTCTTTTTCTATTTTTACCCCTTCTTTTGCCTCAATGGCTTGATGAATGCCTTCGCTCCAGCGACGCCCTGGCTGGAGACGTCCGGTAAAGGGGTCAACGATAATGACTTCTCCTTCTTTCACCACATAGTCTTTATCCCGTTCAAAAATAGCTTGCGCTTTTACCGCTGTCTCGAGGTGATGTACATATTTAATTCCTTTTTCCGTATAAATATTTTGGATACCCAGAAGTTGTTCGGCCTTGGTAATTCCGGCATCCGTCAAAGATATCGCTTTGAATTTTTCGTCCACCTCATAATCCGTGTCTCGCTTTAGTTGCTTCGCTATCCGGTCAAACTTTGTATAAAAATCTTCCGAATCACCCGCTTGCGAGGAAATAATAAGCGGGGTACGTGCTTCATCTATCAAAATCGAGTCCACCTCGTCGACGATGGCGTAGTTGTGTTCTCTTTGCACTAAATCTTCCACTCTAGTGACTAAATTGTCTCGTAAATAATCAAAACCGAATTCATGATTTGTCCCATAGGTCACATCCGCTAAATACGCTTCCTTTCTGGAACATGGTTTCAAAAAATCATAAACAACCTTAAACTCCCCTACCTGGTCTCTCTCTTTGTCTTCTTCCTTGTGCGTCTGATCATAAAGATAAGAAACATTTTGTGAATTTATAACTCCGACAGAAAGTCCGAGGAAATTATAAACCTGCCCCATGAGCACGGCGCCGATACGTGACAAATAATCATTCACCGTGACGATGTGCACCCCGCCGCCCGAGAGCGCATTCAAATATGCTGGAAGCACCGCCACTAAGGTCTTTCCCTCTCCGGTTCTCATCTCGGCAATCTTGCCCTGGTGCAAAGCAATACCTCCCGTCAATTGAACGTCATAATGTCTTTCTTTTAAATTTCTTTTCGCCGCTTCTCGTACCAGGGCAAAGGCTTCAGGCAGGATATCGTCCAGTGTTTCCCCCGTTGACAATCTATCTTTCAATTCTTTCGTTTTCTTTGGAAAATCGTCATCAGACAATTTCGAAATTGCCTCCTCAAAAGCATTGGTTTTTTTCACCAATCTTTCTGTATTTTTAAGGAATTTGGAACTTTCATCTCCGAATATTTTACTATATATACTCATATCGTTATATATTAGCACAAACTGCGTTATTCGTGAACGACAGCCCTAAACTAAAAAATCCCCTTCAACCGAAGTCGAAGGAGACGTTTTAGAAGTGGGAAAAAACTATGCTCGCTTCTTTCCCTTTTTTGCAACTTTCTTTTTTGCAACTTTCTTTGCCTTCTTTTTTGCTGCCATATTTTTTGTCGCGCGCGCGAAATTAAATTAGTAAATTAGTTTGCAATAAACCGACCAAAATATTTATTGCTTCGAACTACTTTAATTATCTCGCATTCGGAAACCAAATACAATACTTTTTCGTCAAAACTGTGGATAACTTTTGTTTCCTGAATTTTTGGAAAATTATTTTTTACGACGAATTAATATTTTTTAACTTAAAATTTTACTTCCAGACATTTCTTTCGGTTTTTCCATCCCCAGAATAGCTAAAACAGTCGGCGCAACGTCAATCAATGATCCAATGGGATTTTGTTGATATAAATTATCTAAATTCTTTTTGCTCGAGTCCTTAAATTTATCACTGATAAATATCACTGGCACATTTGCGGTCGAATGTTGGGTATCATTTTCCCCTGAAGATGGATCAATCATCTCTTCTACATTCCCATGATCGGCGGTTATGATAATTGTCATTTTAGAAAGATCGGTCTCTTTTACTATTTCCTCAATTGACTTATCTACGATCTTTAAGGCTTTTTCGGCCGCAGAAATATTTCCAGCATGAGCTATCATGTCTGTACTGGCAAAATTTACCACCATTAGGCTAAATGACTTATTGATATTTTTTAATATACTGTCTGTAATTTCATGAGTCGACATTTCCGGGTGCTCCAAATATCCTTCGCCCATGAGCGGTCGCGATTTGGCAATAATCCTCTCTTCCCCGGGATAGGGTCCGAGCTTACCGCCATTAAAAAAGTTTGTCACGTGAGCTTCTTTTTCTCCCTCGGCTATTCGAATTTGTTTCTCTCCATTTTTACTTAATGTTTCGCCGAGAGTATTCAAGGGCACCTCCGGAGGATAAGCGACCCGTACTTTAAAAGTGTCATCATAATTCGTCATAGTAGCCACGAAGAGATTCTTAAAAACGTGCCCTCTGTCAAAACCTTCAAAATTTTCAAAAATGAAAGGTGAAACTATTTGTTTCATGCGATCATTTCTAATATTAAAAAATATAACGGCATCGCCATCTTCTATTTTTATACTTCCTCCCTTGTCATCCACTAAAGCAGCAGGCACAATATCCGCATCGTAAATTCCTTTTTTGTACGATTCCTCTAAATAATCTTTCGCTGATTTAATTTTTTCTCCGTTCCCGTGCACCATCACGTCCCAGGCTTTTTTAATAAGTGGCCAATTCTTCACCCGGTCCATCGCATAATTGCGTCCACCGATAGAGGCAATCTTCGCCCCCGACTTTTTAAGCGCTTCATCAATCCTCACTAAACTTTTTATTCCTTCTTCGTGCGCGCTGTCTTCTCCATCTGTTATCATGTGAACACAAATTGGAGAAAATTTATTTCGAGTGAAAAAATCAAGAAGTCCGATAAGGTGCCCCTCGTGTGAATGTAACCCACCTGGACTCACAAGTCCGACGAGGTGAACTTTCGAATGATTTTTTTTTACATGCTCCAGCGCTTCTTTAAACACCTCATTTTCATAAAATTTTCCGTCTCTGATTTCAAAATTTATTCGGGCTAAACTCTGCACCACCACCCTACCTGTTCCCAGGGCACCGTGCCCGACCTCACTATTACCATAATTGCCCCACTCCAGTCCCACCACCAATCCCGCCGCAACAAGGCTAAAAGATTTATAACTAGAAATTAAACTATCCAAAAACGGCATATTTTTTGCCGTCACTGGGTTCCCCGGCCCTCTAGGAGCCAGACCAAAGCCGTCAAGGATTATCAATATGACCTTTTCTATGTCAGATTTTTTCATTACTCTATCTTACACCACCACCTCCCTACTAATCCACCCTCGGGTGGAAGTAATGGTGACTTCTTTCATTCTGTTCGGCACGATATGGGAAGGAGTGTAAACTCTCATTAAATATTCTCCTTTCGGGGTCAACATAAAGTAGCGTCCATGTTCATCGGAGACGGTGAAA
>Ga0172379_10012040_pt1 | contig 10190 bp, 12 predicted proteins | sample GrowelOW334metaG_FD_119756 | JGI IMG/M metagenome (GOLD analysis project Ga0172379, IMG submission 119756) | Groundwater microbial communities from an aquifer near a municipal landfill in Southern Ontario, Canada - Groundwater well OW334 metaG | ecosystem: Environmental > Aquatic > Deep...
AAGCTCCGCTCTACTAAACAATTTGAAGAAGATATTTTAAACGGTATTAAGTGGCTTGGTTTGAGTTATGATGAACTTTATTATCAATCGCAACGATCTGAACTTTATAAAAAATATCTCAACCAACTTCTGACGGAAAATAAAATTTATATTTCCAAAGAAGAAATAAAAAAAGAGGGAGATAGGGGAGAGGTGATTAGATTTAGAAATCCCAACAAGAAAGTCAAATTTACTGACTTAATTAAAGGAGAGATAGAATTCGATACTACCGAACTGGGAGACTTTATCGTGGCCAAAGATTTAGAGACGCCGCTTTATCATTTCGCTTCTATTGCTGATGATTTTGACTTAAAAATTACCCATATAATAAGAGGGGAGGATCACATCTCTAACACCCCACGTCAGATTTTAATGTGGGAAGCTTTGGGCGCACCTATTCCGCAATTTGCTCACCTGCCGCTGATTTTGGCGCCAGATCGAAGCAAGCTCTCTAAGCGCAAACACGCCGCTATTGCCTCGCTCAACAGCTTCATCACCGAAGGTTATCTACCGGGAGCTTTAATCAACTTTGTTGCTCTACTTGGCTGGTCGCCGCAAGGTGAGAAAGAGTTAGCTAATCCGAATGAGGAAATTTTAAGCTTGGCTGGCTTGATTAAATTATTTAAATTAGAAAAAGTGCAGAGGAGCGGCGCCATATTTAATGTTGAAAAATTAAATTGGCTTAACCGCGAATATTTGCGAAAACTTCCACCAGAAGAATTCCTGGCTAAAACGGAACCGTTTCTGCTGGAACTCAAAACTCTGCCAGCCTTAATTCCAGTTTTACTGGAAAGAATCTACACGCTTGGCGATCTTAAGAAAATGTCCGATTCCGGCGAATTAAAGTATTTTTTCACCGCGCCCACTTATGATAAGGAGCTTCTCAAGAGTCAGGTCTTTATTCCAGAAATAATTAAATTATTAGAATTAATCTCGGAAAACAACTTCACAGCCGAAAATATTAAAGCTGCCATCTGGGATTTTGCGACAGAGAAAGGAAGGGGCGAGGTACTTTGGCCGATGCGCATCGCCCTCTCAGGGCAAAAACAATCCCCAGACCCTTTTACCATCGCTGCCATTATCGGAAAAACTGAGACTCTCAAGAGGCTAAACCATGCCACGACGCTCTAAGCTGTGGTTATTGTTGCTTTTACTACTTATCCCACTTTTTCTGCGAGCCCAGACAGCTGAAGAACTTCAAGCTCAGATTGACCAACGGAGCAAACAAATCAAAGAGATAGAGAAAGAGATTGCTCAATACCAATTGAGCCTAGCGGCTACCACCAAGCAATCAAATACCCTAAGCGGAGAAATCTCGATCATTAATACCACCATCAAAAAGCTTAACGCTGATATCAAGTTAACTGAGACAAAAATAGAGAACTCCCAACAAACCATTCAGAAGCTTCAGTTAGACATCGGTAATAAGGACAGCTCGATCGAGGATAATAAAATCTCACTGGCCGAAAGTTTGCGTCTCTTGGCTCAAGAGAAGGACGACAATCTATTGGAAAGGGTCGCTAGCGAAGGATCGTTTTCCGATTTTTGGGTCAACCAAGAAAAAATAAATAGGTTGGAAGAGGGGATTCATGACCAGATGGCAATTTTGCGCAATTTGCGAGCTGATTTAGTGGACAAGAAAACTGCCACCGAAGCGGAGGAGAAAAAACTCTTTGCCCTGAAGAGTCAACTGGCTGACCAAAAGAAGATTGCCAACAGTAACTATAAAGCCAAAGACGAGTTACTCAAGCAGACCAAAAACCAGGAAGCGGGTTATAAACAGCTCTTGGCCAATCGCCAAGCCAAAAAGGCCGCTTTTGAAAAGGAACTTTTTAATTTTGAGTCACAATTAAATATTAAATTTAATCTCTCTGAGTTGCCAAACGGCAAGGGGATTCTAAGGTGGCCTTTGGACGAAATCCGGGTTACCCAATACTTCGGCAAAACTGTTGATGCCAAGAGGCTTTATACCTCTGGTACTCACAGTGGGGTAGATTTTGGAACAGCAATAGGGACCCCCGTTAGGGCGGCTCAGAGCGGGATTATTAAAGGTACTGGCAATACTGATACCATTTGTCCTGGAGCTTCTTACGGAAATTGGATTTTAATTGAACATAATAACGGCCTTTCCACTCTCTATGGTCACTTATCACTAATAAAAGTAAGCGCTAGCCAAAAGGTCAATGTCGGTGAAGTCATCGGTTATAGTGGCAATACTGGCTACAGTACTGGACCGCATCTCCATTTTACCGTTTTAGCTAGTGAGGGAACAAAGATTATGGGCGTCCCCAGCAAGGTTTGTAAGGGTACTTATACTATGCCGGTGGCCGATCCCAAGGCCTATCTCGACCCGATGGTTTATTTATAATATAATATTAATGACTAAATTATTTTCATGAACAAACAACAGGGGATCATTAAACTAATCGTTCTTATAATTATCGGCATTTTAATTCTTAGTTACTTCCGAGTCGATATTCGTCGAATTGTGGAATCAGATATTGCCCAAAAAAATTTAAATTATGTTTGGGGCTTGGTTCAATATGTTTGGCATAATTTTCTCGCCGCCCCGGCCGCTTGGATTTGGGATAGAGTGGTGGTAGACCTTCTTTGGTCCAATTTCAGTGGTTTTATAGACCGCGCTGGGAGCAAGTTGACACCTACTCAATAATATGGCGTTGTATTGACAAGCGGGCTCGACTATGCTAAGATAGACCCAAATGGCTAAGTAAAGCCATTTTTTCGTTCAAAACCATTTATACTGCACTCTTACAAATAAGCTTGGCGGGCTTCATATTAAACCCCGGGGCGGCTACCAATTCAAACTTGGCTACCATGGCTCCGGTGGAAATCATTCAGGCTCCTGTGGCGCAAGCCCAAAGCTTGAATGAGGTCATTACGGATAAAGCGAGGGAAAACGGAGTTAATCCCACCCTGGCGAGCAAAATCGCTTATTGTGAGAGCACGGATCGTCAATTTAATGATTCGGGTAAACCTCTCCAAGGCGAACGCAATCCTAAGGACATCGGCCTCTTTCAGATCAACGAAAAGTACCATCTCAAGACCAGTCAGGACCTTGGCTACGATATCTATACCACTGAAGGTAATATCGGTTATGCCATGTGGCTGTTAAAGAACGAAGGTTCACAGCATTGGGATTCCAGTAAACCTTGTTGGGGAAAGAAGGCCTAAACGAAAAAATAAATCAACATGACAAATATAACAATGATCCTAACGACCGCTAAGACCTTGATAGTTGCTATTGCTACGATCATTTAACTCAAAGGGGGATAACCCCGGCAGAAGGCCCGCATCAAGCGGGCCTTTTGTTTGTTTAATAACGTCGTGAAATCTATGTTGTGCGACGTAGTATTTTAAGTTAATAAATCACTTAGACCACTCTCCCCCATAAGATTGACGAGCATTTTTGGTTTTGGGAATTGATTTAATTTCCAGAGATTTACGAACCCGAAAACTGGCCGGGGTGCGGTAGGCCGGTCGACCAAGCCGCTTCCCCACTTTGGCGTAATTTTTCATTTTTTAAATAGGCTAATGTTTATGGCCGTCTATCCCCTCTTTGTCATCAATTACGCCATCAGAGAGTAATAAAATTCGATCAGTCAACCGCGCATATTCCGGTTCGTGAGTCACCATCACAATGGTCTGACCTTCACGATGAAGCTCCAAGAAATAATCCAGTACCACTTGTGAGGTATCGGCATCAAGATTGGCCGTTGGTTCATCAGCAAAAATGATTTTGGGATCATGAGCAATCGCTCTGGCAATACTAACTCGCTGTTGCTCCCCACCAGAGAGTTGACTGGGAAGGTTGTCTAGCTTAGGCCCCAGACCAATTTTTTCTAGAGCTTTAACAGCCATATCGCGGGCCTTCCTTTTAGTCAAACCTTGCATCAGAAGTGGTAACATCACGTTCTCTTCGGCATTCATCTCCGGCAAGAGAGCATAGTCTTGAAAAATGTAACCCAACTCTTGTAAACGAAAACGTGTTCGTTCGGTTGGATTGAGAGCTAGGACATCTATATCGTCGATTAAGATTTGGCCACTATTAGGATGATCAAGAAGACCTAATTGATATAACAAAGTGCTCTTACCTGAACCGGAACGACCGGTAATGGAGATAAACTCGCCACCTTTAACTCGAAGATTAAGTTCTTTAAGAACAACTAGTTCCTTTTCACCATCGTGGAAACTTTTAATTAATTTATCAACTTTAATCATAATATTTAACGGCCAAGAATGGCGTCAAGGGTATTTTGTCTAACCACTAATTTAGCGGGAATAAAGCCAGCAATAAGAGTTGCCACTAAAAGTACCAACCCTCTAATAAGAGTGCCGAAAAGCGGGGCATTGAGGCGTCCATCACTAAAGGGGAAGTTTATAGGGTTAGCATCAAAATAAGGTTTTAATCCCCCATAGAGGATAGCAAGACCGAGAATGATTCCGATACTAGCGTAAAAGAGAGACTGAAGGACATAGGAAAACTGGATGGCGGTAGAGTCTATTCCTATCCCCTTTAAAATACCGATATACTTACGACGAGTAATCGCGTTGACGAAAATAACAATAAAGATAGTGATTGTTGCGACCGCCAGACCAATACTGCCAATAATATTGCCGAGCAAAGCAAAAGTCGCCTTCATATCCTTCACAAACTTTGGTTCCGCTTCTTCCCAAGTTTGAACTTTGGCATAACGATCAACATCGTAAGCCAGTAGGGCTTGTTTAACCATTTTAGGATCAACCCCCGGCCTTAATTTGATAGCAATTTCATTAACCGAATAATCATAGCGGCCCATTAGATTGCGAAGGAGCTTATCGTTAACGAAAACTCTCATATCAATTTCATCGGCTTTAGTCTTGAGAATCCCCTTGACTAAATACTCTCTGGTGGAACCATTAATGGTCATCCTGATTCTGCTGCCAATGCCAACATTTTTAAGCGTCTGAAAGCCTGGTGATTCGATGGGTAAATATTGACTGAGCTTGTAAGCTCCGAGCACTACCACATCTCCATCATCTTTTGATAAGAATTCTCCTTCTATAGTTTTAGTTCCGAGACGAGTAACGGCATTTTCCTTTTCTGGATCTATCCCTACAATAACACTACTGACGCTGTTACTGGTCTCATCAGTTTTTCTTAGAGTTTGATAGTTTGCCTCCAAGGTTCCCCCGCCAACGTAACGGGGTGTGGCCGCAGCAATACCAGGTTGATTATTAATGATTTCCAAAATTCTAGGAGAATTCTCGATGCTGGTCTTCTTCTCCAAAGTTGAAATAATCAAATCTCCAGCAAAGAAGGTCCGATTAACTTCACTGGCGCTTTCAATTAGCCCGACCAAAATACCGGTGACGACAACCAAGTTGAGAAAAGTTAGACTCATGACAAAAATAATCAGAGTCGTGGTCCACCAACTCCCCCGCTTTATCTGTCGAATGGCCATAAAAAGACCAATTCTTAGAGAGGTAAGAAAATATCCTATATTTGCTCTCATAATTTTGCCTCTATCATAACATTTTTATTTATTTTTGTTTTAAGGACAATTAACGGCTCTAGTGTAGCCAGCCGCTTCAGCCCCTTCCCTATTGGCAAAAAAGATTCGATTCTCCGGCTTTATCCTCTCCCCCGCTTTACAGCCAATAGGGTAGTATTTGCTACCATTTTTGGAAGCCATAAAGCTTTTTATTGCTTGGGTAGTGGCAGTTGGACCAGAAGACATATTAATTGGCATATTGTCAATTCTGATTGGTGTTTTAGCCCTCAACAAACTAATTCTAAGGCCAAAACCAATGACTAGAAGAGTCGAGAGAGCAATGATTGCCAAGAGCTTGATTTTATCAAGCAAATAGTATATATTCATACCACTACATTATGGCACATAAGAAAGCGGGCGGCACAGCTAAAAATTTACGTGATTCCAACCCAAAGTACTTGGGGGTTAAACTCTATGCCGGCGAGAAGGCGGCCCCGGGTTCTATCATTATCCGTCAACGTGGTACTAACTATGTGACGGGCACCAACACCAAGATGGGCAAGGATCATACCATCTTTGCAATCAATTCCGGTAAGGTCCAGTTTGTTAATCGCCGTAAAACTAATTACGACGGTCATTTAAGGACAGTCAAACGAGTTGATGTGATTTAAATTATAGTGCTTCTACTACTAATGAGAATTGCCCGACCTGGTCGGCAATTTTTATTTTTACCGAATGCTCACCAACAGATTTAATTGCCTTATCAAGTATGATGGATTCTGGTGGGAAGTTAATCCCCTGCTCTATCTGAAGCTGTTTAGCAATTTGATCCGGATGAATTCCAGCGAAGAGATGGCCCTCGGGATTAGCCTTAGATTTAAGGTGAACTTTCAGACCTTTTAGTCCCTCAAGTTGTTTGGCCAATAAGACTCCCTCTGGCTGTTTGGTAACTCCGACTTTCTTTTTCAATTCTTCGAGCTTCTTAAGATTCTTTTGGTCAGCCATCATTCCCAACCCGCGAGCGATGATAAAATTGCGGGCATAACCATCAGCTAACTCTTTAACCTCATATCTCCGGCCTACTTTGGCCACATCTTTGAGTAAGATAATTTTCATTTTATTTATGTTATCTCTTCATTGCGCTTAACACCTCAATCGCTTTGACAATTTGCTTATCCTTGGCAGTATCTTTATTCTCCTGTTCTTCCTTGACCTCAACATCCGGATCTAAACCATTATGAGAAATCGAGATGCCGTTGGGAGTCAGCCAACGAGCAACTGTGACCTTAAGCGAAGTATCGGGCGTCACAGATATTAGTTCCTGGACCGATCCCTTGCCAAAAGTCTTCTCCCCTACTAAGGTGGCTTTACCATGTTCGCGCAAAGCTCCGGCCAAAATCTCGGAGGCCGAAGCGCTGCCACCATCGATTAAAATTACTAATTTGAGTTTATCGGTGAAAATATCATAACCGCGACTGCGATAAAACTTCTTCTCTTGGTCGGCTCCGCGCTCTTCGATGGCGACGACCTTACCTATGGGCAAGAACCAGCTAGCCGTATCCACCGCCGCGTCCAAATAACCACCGGGATTACCTCGCAGGTCAATGATTAATTTGTCACTATTAGAATCAACGAACTCACGTAAAGCTCCTCGGAAAAGTTCCGCCGAAGTTCCGCCGAAATTATAATATTTGATTAAGAAAACTTTGCCCGGTAGCACTTTGGTTTCAATCGTGGGGACGTTAATCTGAGCTCGAATAAGAACAAATTCATGGGGTTCATTTTTGTCGCCTCGGAAAATTTTAATCGTCACTTTGGTTCCCACCTCACCTCGAATCAAGGCAATCGCCTCGCTAACCGGCATTCTCGCCACCACTTTGCCGTCTATTCCCATAATCTTGTCTCCAGCTTTGATTCCAGCCTTGTCCGCTGGAGTATTCTTGAGAGGAGCAATCACCGTTAAAACGCCTTCACGGGAACCGACCTCCATTCCCACCCCCCCGAAATTACCGCTTATTTCTTCGTTAAACATTTTATTTTCTACCGGCGGCAAGAAAGTGGTATAAGGATCGTCAAGTGAATCAACTAGTCCAGAAATTGACCCCCAAACTCGTTTCTGAATTCGATCCGTACTAGTGGCAGAAGCCGAAGCCTCACTGCTGGTAGTAGCATTAGCATCGACAAATTTGTCATCAATCAACTGCCAAGCTTTCCAAAAGGGGGCAAAGTCAACCTTCGCTGGTAAGTTCTCTTCCTTATTGAGAAGGTCCGTAATCTGAGCTACTTCCGGCCTGCCCTGATAACCTAAAGTAACTCCTAAAACAAAAGCCAGTAAAACGGAAAAGGCGACCAACAAGATGATAATTACTTTTTTGGTGGTCGCTGGCATAATATCACTAAATTATCGCAAACTGGGCTCTGGTGGTCAAATCAGGCTATGTTATAATAAATTATGCTTAAAAAATTTAACTACAAAGATATCCTTTGGATAGACCTCGAGTCGCCCACCGAAACAGAACTTAATGAGTTAGGCGCCACTTATAATCTCCACCCGGTTGTCCTGGCCGAGTTAAACGCCCCTTCTGCTCGTTCTAAGGTCGACCTCTATAATGATTTTATATATCTAATTTTCCACTTCCCTGACGAGACTAAAACTCAAGAAGTAGATTTTGTGATTGGCAAAGATTTTATTATTACGACTCACTATGAAATGATCAACCCTCTTAACGACTTCGCCAAAATCTTTGAAACCGATTTCGTCTTGAAGAAAAGCCAAGAGAAATTACATGCTGGCTTTATTTTCTTTTACATCATCAGAGAACTCTATAATTCTCTAGAAAACGACTTGCATTTGATTAACGACAAGTTAAAAAAGGTCGAGAGCGGCGTCTTCTCTGGTAAAGAACGAGAAGTAGTTAAGCAGTTGACTGAGATTAATCGTGAATTACTGGATTGCCAGTGGACCCTGAGACCTCATGAAGAAATTCTTGCTTCGCTCCAAATTGCCGGTGAGGAAATGTTTGGTAAGAAGTTTAGTTACTATCTTCGTGCTATTAGTGGTGAATACGAACGCATCTGGAGTTTGGTAGAGAACAACAAAGCCACCTTCTTGGCTCTCCGCGAGACCAATGATTCTCTTCTCTCCATTAAAGCTAATGAGATTATGCGCTTACTTACCGTGGCCGCTTTCGTCTTTTTGCCAATGACGGTCATTCCCCAAGTTTTCGGAATGAACATTCAGATAATGCCGTTCCTCACCCATCCGAGCGGTTTCTGGATTGTCTTAATTCTTATGGCGGCAGCTAGCTTCCTGCTCTACTTAATCGCTCGTCTGAAAAAATGGTTCTAAAACTTTACAATACTCTCACGAGAACTGAAGAAGAATTCAAACCCCAAAAAGATGGGGTAGCAACGATGTACTCCTGTGGCCCAACCGTTTACGATTATGCCCACATCGGCAATTGGCGCACCTTTATCGTCAACGATTTGTTACGACGAACTTTGCAATTCAACAGCTTTCAAGTTAAGCACGTTATGAATATTACCGACGTAGATGATAAAACGATTAATGGCAGCAAAGCGGCCGGAATACCACTCGCCGAGCTGACTAAAAAGTACGAGCAAATTTTTATCGATGATTTGGCGGCTTTAAATATTCTCCCACCTACTACCCTCACTCACGCCACCGAGTTTATCCCACAGATGATTGCATTGATCCAAAAGCTGATAGATTCCGGCCACGCTTACCAGACTAGCGATGGCGTTTACTTCAAAGTTTCCTCCTTTGCCGATTACGGCAAACTTTCCAAACAACCAATTGAGGCCACCGATAGATCGGATGACGAGAGTCACGATAAGCAAGACAGGCGCGACTTTGCGCTCTGGAAATTTCAAACCCCAGAAGACAATGGGAACGCTTGGGATACGAACTTTGGGAGAGGTAGACCTGGTTGGCATATCGAGTGCTCGGCAATGTCGCAAGATGTCTTGGGGCAAACTTTGGATATCCACACCGGTGGTTCCGACCTCATCTTCCCCCACCACGAAAACGAAATTGCGCAGTCGGAATCCGCTACCAACAAAACTTTTGCCAACTATTGGCTCCACACCGCCTTCCTCCAAGTTGACGGGCACAAAATGTCCAAGTCCTTAAATAATTTTTACACCCTCAAAGATTTAGCGACCCATAACATCTCCCCTCTCGCCTACCGTTATTGGTTGCTGACTGGTCATTATCGCTCACCGGTAAACTTTACTTGGGAAGCCTTGGAAGGCGCACAAACCAGATTAACTCGACTCAAAAATAATCTTGCCTCCTTACCCAACGACGGAAAAGTTGACCTGGATTTGCGAGAAAAAATTTTGGAAAAAATTAATGATGATTTGAACTTCCCTCAAGCGTTAGCATTCATCCCCGACGACAACAAAACGATGTGGTTAGAGTTTGATAAAATTTTCGGTTTGGATTTAGATAAAATTGAATCGAACAAAGAGATAGAAATCCCTACCGAGGTCACTGCCCTACTCGCCGAGCGTGAACAAGCCCGCCAAAATAAAGATTGGCCACGCGCCGATCAACTCCGCCAAGAAATCGAAGCTAAAAACTTCATCATTGACGACACTGACCAAGGTCCTAGACTAAAACCAAAAAACTAGTAC
>Ga0172379_10012041_pt1 | contig 10187 bp, 10 predicted proteins | sample GrowelOW334metaG_FD_119756 | JGI IMG/M metagenome (GOLD analysis project Ga0172379, IMG submission 119756) | Groundwater microbial communities from an aquifer near a municipal landfill in Southern Ontario, Canada - Groundwater well OW334 metaG | ecosystem: Environmental > Aquatic > Deep...
AAGAGGATCCCCGACATCTGTCCGCAAAGTCCGAGCCACACGACGTTCCCTTCTTTGTTTCAACACTCTAGCGTAATATGGGCAGAAAGATTGCGTGAGAAAAGCCCTGCTGACAGAAAGCTTGCCAATATCGTCATGAACAGCTAAAGGAGACTCCCCTGAATGAAGCGAGACATTACCCGCTGCCGATTACATATTAAAGGATTACCATGAACGAATTAAGATACGAAAAGATTGCCAAGGAACTCAACCTGTCCCCTGACCAGGTTCGTGATACGGCCCGACTATTTGCAGAAGGGGCGACGGTTCCCTTTATTGCCCGCTACCGCAAGGAGGTCACCGGTTCCCTCGATGAAGTAGCCATTACGGCCATCCGGGACCGCCAACAGCAACTGGAAGAACTGGAGTCTCGCCGCGAGGCCATTCTGGCGTCGCTGACGGAACGGAATCTCCTGACCGACGAATTGCAGGGAAAGATCGCGGCGGCGGAAACTATCTCCGTCCTGGAGGATATCTACCTGCCCTTCCGGCCCAAGCGCCGGACCCGGGCGACCATCGCCAGGGAAAAGGGGCTGGAACCCCTGGCCCTCCGGATCTTTGCTCAGGAAGAAATGGACCCGGAGATCGAGGCCGCAGCGTTTATCGATCCGGAAAAGGGGATCGAATCTGCCGAGGAGGCCCTCGCCGGGGCGAGAGATATTATCGCCGAGTGGGTCAATGAAGATCAGGAAGCGCGGGCGCGGATGCGAGCCCTGTTTTTTGAAAAAGGTGTCCTCCGGTCCCGGGTGATTGCCGGCAAAGAAGAGTCAGGTATTAAATACAAGGACTACTACGAATGGGAAGAGGGGATCGTAAAGGCGCCGTCCCACCGAGTCCTCGCCATCCGCCGCGGGGAACGGGAGGAGTTCCTGTCCCTCCGCATCCTTCCGCCGGAAGAAGACGCCTTGGCCATCCTGACGGAACTCTTTATCAAGGGAACGACCGCAGCCTCCGAGCAGGTACGCCTTGCCGTCCAGGACAGCTACAAGCGCCTCCTGTCCGGGGCAATGGAAACGGAGATCCGCCTCACCTCAAAAAAAACGGCCGATGAAACGGCGATCCAGGTGTTTGCCGACAATCTGCGCCAGCTCCTGCTGTCACCCCCGTTGGGGCAGCAGGCGGTTCTGGCCGTCGATCCCGGCTTTCGCACCGGTTGCAAGACCGTCTGCCTGGATCGACAGGGAAAGCTTCTTCACCACGAAACCATCTATCCCCTCCTTGGCCAGAAAGGCCGCGAGGAGGCGGCGACAAGGATTCCCGTCCTCTGCAGACGCTTCGCCAGCGAGGCGATCGCGGTGGGGAACGGCACCGCGGGCCGCGAGACGGAGGCCTTTCTCCGGACCCTGGAGCTTCCCCGGGAGATCCGGATCGTCATGGTCAACGAAAGCGGGGCCTCGATTTATTCTGCTTCTCCGGCGGCCCGGGAGGAGTTTCCCGATCAGGACGTCACCGTCCGGGGAGCAATATCCATAGGACGACGGCTCATGGACCCGTTGGCGGAACTCGTCAAGATCGAGGCGAAAGCCATCGGCGTCGGCCAGTATCAGCACGATGTGGACCAGGGGGAGCTGCAACGCCGCCTCGACGATGTGGTAGTCAGTTGCGTCAACGCCGTGGGCGTCGAGGTCAACACGGCAAGCGCCCAGCTCCTCTCATATGTGTCGGGACTGGGGCCGGCCCTGGCGGAAAACATCGTGAAACATCGGGACGAAGAGGGACCTTTTCGGAGCCGGGCAGAGCTGAAGAAGGTCCGCCGCCTGGGGCCCAAGGCCTTTGAACAGGCGGCAGGATTCCTCCGGATTCGAGACGGCGCCAATCCCCTGGACGCCAGCGCGGTCCATCCGGAGAGCTATCCCATCGTTAAAAAAATGGCCCTTGATCAGGACTGCTCCGTTACCGACCTGCTTGCGGATGAGGCCCGGCGGCAAAAGATAAAACTGGAACAATATGCAACCGACAAGGTCGGCCTGCCCACATTGCGGGAGATCCTCTCCGAACTGGCCAAACCGGGGCGAGACCCCCGCCGGCAATTCGAGAGCGTCGTTTTTGCGGCGGGAATCGAGAAAATCGGCGACCTGTTGCCGGGGATGAAACTGCCCGGCATCGTCACGAATATCACCGCCTTCGGGGCCTTCGTAGATATCGGCGTCCATCAGGACGGCCTCGTGCACCTAAGCGAGCTGGCCGATAGCTTCGTGAAGTCACCCGGAGACGTGGTCAAGGTGAGTCAGCAGGTAGAAGTGACGGTTCTGTCCGTCGATATGGAGCGCAACCGGATCTCCCTGTCTATGAAAAAGTCACCAGGGGAAAGGGGCGATAAATCTGTCCGTTCCCACACTGACAAGCCTCAAGCCGACGGGCGTCGTACCGAAAAGGCCCAAACCGACGAGAGCAGGAACCGGCCGGGCACCCCGCACGGAACAAACCGCCAACCCCGTCCGGGACAGAACAGGCCGGCCAAAGAAGAACCGAAACCCTTTCACAACCCCTTCGCCGACGCCTTCCGTAAAGACGGGATTAAGCGGTAATTAATCGAATCCCTGATGGTCGAAGGCTATAATTTTAAAGATATTCCACGAAATTCACCCGCGCCGGCCCCGCTACATGGAGCGAAGTTGGAGAAAATCCTGCAGATAATTAGCGAGTGGCGGACATTTTTTAGGAAATCTTTTACTTGATAAATTTAAATTATACTGTATTTGTATAGCGTTACAAAATAATTTAGCGAGACATTCTGCTGGACATTTCAGGAGACAAAATATTGTCTGATAATATCAAGGAACGTGCAGAAACCTCACGCTTCGGCCTATTTACCTTTCAAGTCGGCGTAGATCAATTTGTGGCGGCACAAGACCCTTGACGGGAATGATTGTTAGGTGTAGCGTCCATCAGGTTTGCGGCAGATTTCGGCAGCACCGGGTTCCATCTTTTCATTAACCGGAAAGGAAAGAACCATGAACGGAAAAAACAACGGACCCCGCTTTTCGGATTGAAGAGAGCGGGGTTTTTATATCCAAAGGCAAAGGGATTATAACAGGTGAGCGAAAGCAAAAGCAGAAAAATCGAAATTACCTTGGCTGGAGAAGCCGTCCAGGATGGCAGGGTTTCCGTTTCGCTCTTTGCCAAGACATTACAATCTGTTCAAGACATTGTATTCCAGATAGCAGGAGCCCGGCTCAAACGTGAAATGAAAGGGCCTATTCCAGCGATTATTAAGGCAAAATGCGAATTATTTCTAGTAAAAACGGAGCCTGGAAGTCTGAACGCTGTTTTGGAATTACCGGGAAAAGAACTAACGCTCTTTCCTGAGGAAGATGATTTTTCAGAAGAAGTCATTGAGGATACACAAAGGGCTATAGATGCCATTTTAGAAGTTGATGATGTAAAGCTGGAGCAGGTCCTGCCACAACCCTTCTTGCGACAACGAGTTGTAAGCCGCTTTCGCGCTATTGCCCCGGCAGACGGTTCGGACTATCGCCTTGCTTTTCGTTTTAACGGCGGTCCACCTAAAATACTGGTCCGTCCATCAAAGGATGCCATATATAAACTCGTATCAATACCAGATGCTTATAAAAAAATTGCCGAACCGACAATCAAGTTTGTTGAAGCAAAGGGCATGGCGCAGATGGAAGATGGGGATATAAAAAATTGGCTCGAAACTTACGAGGTGTCGGAACTCAATCTTGACCCCGATCATGTCTGGAGACCCCAAAAAATCAAGGCAAGAGGCAAAACATTTCATCTTATCCACCATATCGCTTGCGTAATCGAAAAGCAGGATGATCTATTTTATTCAGAAGATACCAATCTTGGCATCATCGCCTACGGTGAAACCCGCGAAGATGTTATTCGTGAATTCTCTAACGAATTTGAGGTTCTTTGGGATGTTATCGCGCAGGAAGAGGACAATCTGCTTACCCAAGACGCCTTATTATTAAAAAGGTATCTATTACAGTTGGTCAGAAAGGTCGATATGCATGGCGACACGGAAGGCACGGGAGATCAAGGCAGGGTTAGTTAAAAAAGGTTTCAAAACGACCCAGCGCGACCATACATATTTGTTTCTTTATGTAGGGGACCGCAAATCAAGAATTCATACAAAAATCAGTCATGGCATCAAGGAGTATGGAGATAATCTGCTATCCCTCGTTGCCAGAGAACTGAAAATTTCCCCGAAACAACTCGACGATTTATTGGACTGTCCTTTGAGTTATGAAAGCTATCTTTCCGTCTTGAAGGAGAAAAAAGCTCTTGAAATCTAAGATTTAATTATTACCAATAAAAAGTCCTTCGGCAGGGGTAAAATCGCCTAAAGCCTTTTCCCCTTTGAAGTTAAAAAAGGCCGATGGCTTTGTTCTGTAGTGGCCTGAATTGTGGAAATCAACAACAATTATCTGTCACAGGTGTGGACGGAACTGGTTTGGGATGGGAAGTATGACGAATACGACCGGCGGCGGGAGGTGGGTGTTGCTGGATCGGCCATGCCTCTGCCGAAGATCGAGGCAGATCCGGGGAATCATTGACCGCTAAAGCAGATGAACCCGTAAAAAGTTTAATTCTGCCACTTCAAGGAGCAATCATGAAGCAACGATTATCTGTCACGATCTTACATTTCTTTATCTTTATTCTTTTGTCCGCTCCTATTACCGTCTGGGGAGCCAGCGCCGACGCTGCGGCGCCGGCAAGTTTGGATATTCTGACGATAGCAGCACAGTCCGTGCGGGTCGGCGACATCGACATCAGTTACCGGACAATGGGGAGCGGCCATCCGCTGCTCCTTATTACCGGCTACAGTGCGACCATGGACATGTGGGATCCAGTAGTGCTCAAAGAGCTGTCATCCCGTTACCGCGTCATTGTCTTCGATAACCGGGGAATCGGCAAAACGACGGCCTCGGATCAGCCCTTTACTATCGAGCTTTTTGCCGAAGATACGGTTGGCCTCATGGACGCCCTGAAGATAAAAAAAGCCCATATTCTCGGTTGGTCCATGGGGTCTTTCATCGCGACGGAGGCTACCCTGCGGCACTCGGACCGGGTGGGGAAGCTGATCCTTTATGGGGGAAACTGCGGTTGGCGAAGCAAAGAGGTCGTCCCGGCAGCACCGGAGGTGACCGAATCGCTGACGAGCCTCTCGGGTACCCCTGCCGAAAGGTCGCAGCGTCTCGTCCGGGTCTTCTATCCGGAAAAGTGGCTCCAAGATCATCCGGATTTTCTTAAAAGCCTGCCCAGGCCCAAAGCCCCTGTGTCCCGCGACAGTATCACCCGCCAGAGCCAGGCTATGGGCGCGTGGACCGGGACATGCGGCAGGATAGGCGAGATTACACAATCTACTCTCGTCATCACCGGCACGGAAGACGTCGTTGTCCCTCCTGCCAATTCCTTGATGATGGCATCGCGAATTACCGGTTCCTGGCTGATCAGGCTGCCCGGCGGTCATGCCAACATGTACCAGTATCCCGAGACCTTCAGCCGGTCTCTCCTTACCTTTCTGGAAGCGGAAACGGAGTAGAAGCGGCATCCGGGAAAAGGGTCGCAAATATTTTTTTCAGGGAGAGGTAACAGTGCCGGGGCGGGTTGGAAAAATCGTCGATCTTGCCGATGACCCCTCCTACTTTAATCCCTGAGCTTTTTTCTATGGCCTCGATGTTTTCCTCGATCATTTTCGGTGGAGTGCCTTCCTTCCCTCCATTGAGGAGGACGATCCCCGCCGTTTCCATCCCCCGGCGGCGCAGGGCATCAATGGTGAGCAGGGTATGGTTGATGGTCCCCAATCCCGCCCGGGCGGCGATGATCGGTTGTGCCCCGGTCATTTGGATCATGTCGATGACCATGAGCTTTTCGGTGACCGGGACGAAGAGTCCCCCTGCCCCTTCAATGATCAACGGCGAGTAAAGGGCGCTCTTTTCTTCCACGACGGCCTGAATCTTGGCGAAATCAATCTCCCTTGCCTCGTCCCGGGCGGCGAAATAGGGGGCCTTGGGGTTTTGCAGGCAATAGACCACGGAATCGCCCGGGTCCTGCCCCGCCAGGGCCTTTACATGGCCGTAAATGAACCGGGCGTCGCTGTCCCGGTCGTAGGGATCGCGGCATCCCGTCTGCGCCGGTTTGAGATAGAAGGGTGAAAATCCCCGCTCGGAGAAGAACTGCATGAGCAGGAGCGACAGAACCGTTTTCCCGACGCCGGTGTCGGTCCCCGCGACAAATAGCTTAATGGACGTCATTTTATTCTCCATATATTTTTTTTACCCCGTCAATAAAACAGTTGACATCTTCCTCCGTGTGCAGGGCCGTCATGCTGATCCGGAGGATGGCCTTCCCCATGGGTACGGTGGGGTAGCGGGCGGGAAGGACAAAGATATCCTCCCCGAGGAGGCCCTTGGAGACCGCGGCGGCTTTGTTTTCCTCGCCGATGGTCAAGGCGATGATATGGGCGTCTCCGGACACATGAAATCCCTCGCGCCGCAGCCCATCCCGCATCAGGCGACTAACTTCCCGGAGATTATCTCTCCCGTCGTCGCACCGGCCGATTATCTCCAGGAGGTCGAGGGCCGACGCCGCATGGGCCTCCGGGAGAGTGGTCGAATAAATCAGGGGTGAAGAGAAGTTGAAGAGATATTCCTTCAATGCCCCGGGAAGCAAGACAAAGGCCCCGAAGAGGCCGAACGCCTTGCCGAAGGTCCCTACGGCGACATCGGCGACACCCCCGCCCAGGCCCCGTCCCTGGTCGCCCAGGGCGCCGAAGGCGTGGGCCTCATCGATAATGCTGAAGAATCCGTATTCCCGCTTGAGGTCTCCAAAACCGCGGATATCCAGAAAATCTCCGTCCATGCTGAAGAGAGATTCCGTAAGTACTGCGGCACCGCCCACCCTCCCCTTTTCCAGTCTTTTCCGGAGATGGGCCATGGAGTTGTGGTTGTAGCCCTGAAATTCAGCGCCGCTCAGGACCATGCCCTTGACGCTGCTTGCATGGATGTGCTTGTCGAAGATTATCGTATCGCCTTTTTCGAAGAGCGTGGATAAGACGCCAAGATTTGCCTGATAACCACTCGGGAAGAAGAGGGCCTCTTCATAACCGAAGAAGTCGGCATAGGCCCTTTCCGCCTGGTTTATCACGGCATAGTTTCCGGAAACAAGCCGTGAGGAGGAGGAAGAGGTGCCGTAGCGCCGGAAGTTTTCCGACACCAGACGGCGGAGTTCGTCCGAGGTACTGAGGCCCAGGTAATCATTGGAGGCGAAATTCAATACCTTCCGGCCATCGAAGAGAAGGTGCTTCCCCTCTTTGCCCGCCACTTCCGGCGGCAGACGATAAAGCCCGGCTTGCTTTTGGCTTAGCAGTCTATTCCGATATCTTTCTGCAAACATGAAAAAACCCTCCGGTAATGCCTCTCCAGGATTTCCTTTCTGAAGGTGGAATCATAATCCACCACGGCAAATAAAAAAACGCCCTCCAGGATGGTTTCATCCGCCAATTTCGCCCGCAGGAGATGGGTAAAGGCGGAGGCGCTGCGGCCCTGCAACTCTCCGGAAAGGGTGTAGAATCCCGCCGGCATTGGGCTTGCCGGCAAGCGACAACTCTTAATTTTCAGGAGAAAGGCGTGTTTCTCAAAATTGGCGAGATAGCGCACATGATAAGCCCCCAATTGGGCAAGGCTCTCAATAGCCAGGGCAAGGGATGGCGGGGAGACAAAATGTTTGCTCCCGGCAATGTTACCCGCCGCTGCCTCCCCAATCCGGTCCAGGAGGACGAAGCCGGAAAGCCCGGTGTTGATACTGATTCGTTTACTCACCTCGCCGCTCCACCTTTGACCACCAGGGCACAGTTCTGGCCACCGAAACCGAAGTTTTCCATGAGCAGCGTCCGGGGAGCGCATCTTGTCCCTTCCCGGACAAAATGGATATCGGGACTACAGGGCTTGTGCAGATTTCTAATAGGAGGCAGGTAATTATCCTCCAGGCAGGCCAGGGCGATGGCCAGTTCTACGGCCCCGCAGGCGGCAGCGATGTGTCCGATCCATGATTTGAGGGCGATGACGGATGGTTTATCACTGCCCCCGGGCAACCGCACGGTGCTAGCGCTACCGAAGACGCGCTCGATAAGAGCGGCTTCCATGTGGTCATTGAGCTGTGTCCCCGTGCCGTGGGCAGAAACGACATCTATTTGCGACGGCTCCAGGGACGCTTCGGCCATGGCCTTACGAACCGCTTCTTCTTCGTGCTTTCCCTCCGGATCGGGGGCCGTCAGTCCGCCGCCGCCGAAGGTGCTGCCGAAACCGCAAATCTCCCCATGGATACAACCACCCCGACGTCGGGCGTGTTCCAGTTCTTCGAGGAGGAAGAAAGCCCCTCCTTCACCGGGGACAAAACCGGCTCTCTCTTCATCAAAAGGACGGCTCGCACTGTCGGGGGCGCCGGCGTGGCGGGAAAGGGCCTGGGCTTTTTTATAGGCCAGGATGCCGCCGGGATGCAGGCGCGAGTCGCCGCCGCCGGTCAGGGCAACGTCGAGATACCCGTCTTTAATCTTGCGGAATGCCTCGCCCATGGCTTGCAGGGAGGCGGCGCAGGCGCCCCCGACGGTTAGATTTTCGCCGTGGATGCCCAACAGGTCGGCTGTGACGGCAGCGGCTGTGTTCGGTAGAAACCTGAGGATCCACAGGGCCATCAGATCTTGCCTGTCCATCGCGCCGTCCCTAATGTCCGGAAACTCACCCCCGATATCGAGATTCGGTCCGGCACCGACGAAAAGACCGGCCTTCTTTAGTGAATCATGATTGATGCCGGAATTTTTAACAGCCCCCAGGACGGCAGCCACGCTAAACTGTGCGCCCCGGTTCAGATAGCGCCGCTCCTTGAAGGGACCGGTATAATTTCTCACCTCAAATTTACTTACCGGACAGACAGCGATGTCTTCATCAAACGGTGGTCTTGCAAAGGCCGTCCTGTCCTGCCGGATATTAGCCATGATCTCCGGGAAGCTTGCTCCCAAGGAAGAGACAACGCCTACGGAGGTTATTACGACCCTTCTTGCCATAATCAGATCCTGAGGTAAATATCGGTGACGGGCATTCTCTCCGGGCCGGCCGGGCTTTCATCAGGGAAGCCGACGGTGACAAAACACTTAATCACGATTTCCCTGGTCCCGAAGATACTGCCCACATCCTCAATAAAGGCCAAGGGCGCCGTGAGAACACAAGTTCCCAAGCCAAACTCCCTACCTTTGAGGAGAAATCCTTGCAGGGCAAGACCGATGGATATGTCTAGATCCGTATCGTCTCTTTTGTCTCTGGTAATGATTCCCGCCTGGAAAAGATGACTGGACAAGCTCCCCTCCGGGGTAATTGTGCCGCCGGCGAAGAGAACGGGGGCACGGAAAATGAACTCCGAATAGCGCCAGTAGGCGTTAATCCAATTCCTCAGCCGCTTGGGATGGTTACAAGAGACGGCTTTATTTAATAGCCGCTCCCGGCCGCTAAGCATTGCTTCTTGAAGTCGCTTTCTTATTTTGGGAGACTCAATTCGGATAAACCTTACGGGCTGGCTGTTCCGGGGGGAAGGAGCGCAAATCGCCGCCTGGACCATGCTCTCCAGGCAGGCTTCAGGGGGACTGGCCGTGGTGTATCTTCTGATACTGCGCCGGCCAGCTAATAAGTTATCAAGATCAGGCATACTTTTAATTTTTCCCATGCCAGGTGATGTAGCTGATGATATCCTTCATCCGGAGAACCGGTCCTCCTCCCATATCCGCCAGGATTTCCCCTACCCGGGAGACAGTGAGGGCGGGATATTTTTCCGCCAGATAACCGGCGGCGTCTCTTCCCTCCATCTCCGCTGCGCGGAGATGGGTCCTCAGGGTGCGGAGAAAGAGTTCGTCGTCATTGACTTCAATATTAAACCTGGAATTAATCGCTACCGAAAGCTCGAGCAGGTCGATAGACTCCGCTCCCAATTCCCTTATCAGATAAGTTTCAGGTGTGATTTCGAGTCCTTCCATATCAAGGATCTCTGCCAGTATGATCGTGATTTCTTTTAAGACATCCATTTTAGTTTCCTAAAGATTATTTGCAGGCCGTCATTCCGCCGTCCATGGTCAATTCCGTGGCGTTAAAGCCCGCGGCACTCTCGGAAAGAAGAAAGAGAATTGTTTCCGC
>Ga0172379_10012042_pt1 | contig 10186 bp, 10 predicted proteins | sample GrowelOW334metaG_FD_119756 | JGI IMG/M metagenome (GOLD analysis project Ga0172379, IMG submission 119756) | Groundwater microbial communities from an aquifer near a municipal landfill in Southern Ontario, Canada - Groundwater well OW334 metaG | ecosystem: Environmental > Aquatic > Deep...
CTACGCCCTCAATCACCCAGGTCCTGTTCGCGTCCAAATTGATGATCGCGCCCATGGATTGCAATAATCTGGCCGTATCCATGATCTCCGGTTCAATAGCTGCATTCGCGATTGTGGTTGTGCCTTGGGCTTTAACGGCCGCGAACATCAAATTCTCTGTTGCGCCGACCGAAGGGAACGGGAGTTCAATCATGGTCGCCTTCAATTTTTTGGCGCGCGCAACATAATAGCCGTCTTCATTCACGATTTCAGCACCCATCTTTTCCAAACCAGCTAAATGGATATCAACCGGGCGTGCGCCGATCTTACAGCCGCCGAGTGCTGGAATACGCGCTTCGCCAAAGCGATGGAGCAATGGGCCCATCAGCAGGATGGGGATGCGATTCTTGCGGCTCAAAGCTGAGGCGACTTCGCTGGTACACAAACTGCCGGCATTCACGATGCAGGTATCGCCTTTGCGTTCAATTTTCACGCCCAGGCTGACGAGCATATCTATGGTGGCTGATACGTCGCCGATATCCGGCACATTGTGGAGGATGACTGGTTCGTTAGTAAGCAAAGCAGCCACCAATTGCTTGGTAGCAGCATTCTTAGCTCCGCTGACCGTGACTTCGCCGGATAACGGGCGGCCGCCTCGGATCAAATACGCTTTAGCTTGGACAGCTTCCTGTTTGGACATAATCACTCCTTAACGCACTGTAGCCGCTGTTGATGACGCAAAAGCCGGCATGTATCTGGGCGAGGTAATGAATTCAACCCAAGTCGTGCCCCTGGCAAAAGCCACATCACTCCCTGTTGCTGTCTGCACTTTGATGAATTGCGTGGCATCCCTGCTCCAAAGGCCAATGATATCTGTGCCGTTCCTGAATAACATTGCTTTGCCCTGGCCCGTAGTCCTTACCCCTAAGCGGCCCACCTCATCCAAAACGCGCTCCTCTGTATAGATAAGCAGAACATTTTTGGCATACACCAAACTTCCGTCCGCTTCCTTGTCTGCTTTGCCAGCCAAATACCTTTGGTACATGTCTTTGGCTGAATCATACTTCCAAGTGACGCTGTAATTTCCGCCGTATGGAATCTTGATATCCATGGCCTGGCCAGTAGAAGTAGCCTGATCATCATAAACCCAAGGTTTAAAATCACTTACTTGCCATTTTTTCGTTTGGACGGCGCGGCCGAGTTGATCTGTGCTGGTGTAAACATTGTGTGGGGCAGCTTTGCTTGTCGCTCTCCAGAAATACTGACTATTGGACATTTCGTCCAAATTCCTGAAACCCATCAAGCCTGAAATTTTATTCAAAGCCTCCGGACTGCCGCCCACATGCGCATAAGTCGCTTCCATGGCTTTGGCCAAGTCAACGAAATATGGCCTGGCACTGCGCACCGGGCCGATCTTATCCACTGTGCTTGAAGCATCAAATATCGCCATGAGCCTGGTGATTCCGCCCTCAACCGGTATTTCAAAAACCAAATTGGCTTTTGAGATGCCGGACAATGGCCTGGCCTCAATATAATTTTCGATCATGACCGAATACGGCATTAAATCTGCCTGTTCGGGCTTGACCTTTACCCCGTCCAAGCGCCGGGCTACAAGCGTATCAACCGGCTGGGTTGAGGTGGCAATAGCAGTGTTGGAATCATCTGCCCGGCCAGCGCCAGAGACCGCAAACTTGAACAGACCATAACTCGCGGCCAACACCAGCAAGACGAGCACAATCAAAAACGGCCAGCGCTGCTTGATGAACTTATCAAGCTTGTTGGCGTTGGCCGGTTTTTTCTTCATGTCCTCCATGATCATCTTATTTCTTAGGCTCCTCAGCAGCCTTGGCAGCTTCCTCACCCTCAACAGCTTCAGCTTCTTTCTTTTCTTCGGCTTCAGTCTTGACTGCAGTGACATCGCCCAGAGCAGCTTCTTCCATCTTCTTGATCTGGTCTTCGGTGAGCGGAGCTTCAACCGTGGCAATGACTTCGTTTGCGCCCTTGGTGGCGACTACGCCTTCAGGCAGTTTGATCGAGCCGACAGTGATTTGATCGTCAAAAGTATTCAGCGGCGACAAGTCTACCACGATCTCCTTAGGCAAATTGGCCGGCAGACATTCGACTTCAAGTTCATCGATTGATTTGACCAGCGTACCGCCCAAGCCTTTGACTGCGACTGATTCGCCGACGAAAACCAAGGACACGGAAACAGTGATCTTTTCGTCCATCCTGATCTGGCGGAAATCAACGTGGATCACATCCATGTTCACTGGATTGACTTGGATATCATGCACCAGGGCTTTGACAGCGCCCGCACCTTCGATGGTCATGTCAAACAAACTTGAGTGCTTGACCTGTTTGAACAGTTTTAAAAATTCAGGTTTAGGGACCTCAATGGATTGGGTCGGCAAGCCGTGGCCGTAAATTACGCCTCTCAGCCAGCCAGCCGGCAATTTTTCAGATGTGTTTCTGCTCTTCGCAGTCAGGGTCAGTGTCATAGTGAATTTTCCGCCATGCTCGGCAGTTTTCCTAAAGAATTTAAGTGTCCAAATATTAGGCTAATTTGCCTGAAATGTCAAGCAATTGCCTGCAGATGTCCTGGCTCTGCTCCAGAATCAGCCTATGGGAGGCTATGCACTCCTCGGCTGAGATGGTCAAGAGATCAGCTTGCCTGAGCGCATCTTCGCCTGAAATGTCCGTAATCAAGCCAACAGAACTGATGCCGCCGGGCGCATCAATCACATAAGCCAGCAAGCCATGGCTGCACGAGGCGCACATGGAGTGATAAAGGCGGACAGGCTTGCGTTCGGCAATGAGTTTGACGCTCTCTCGTTCATACAAAGCCTGGCACATTGGGCAGTGCGTCATCAAAGGGTTCATTGGTTTCTCGGCCATGCACTAAACATATCTAAAAAGAGAGGCGAGGTCAACTCACAATATCTGATTTTTTTGTGTAAAAAAAGAGCGCACCTTGTCAGATACGCTTGTAGTCTAGGAGACCTTTATTCCCATACTCATCAGGTTGCGTCTCTATTTCCCAGTCATCACGTCATCCTTGCGGGACCAAAGGGCAACATATATCCATCTGGTCCGAGTTCCACGAAATGTCCATTAATGCGCTTTCCTGCACCGGGAAACCAGCTTCTCCGGTACATCTCTTTTTCCAACGCGGTCCATTTCGATGGGTGTGGAATAGGATAGGTACGAAGTCCGGGCGAGTATGTTGGGAGTTGGCTGATTCTGATTCTCTCTGCTTCCCATACCATGTATTGCTCGTCCCCGGAAAGCAGCTTGACCGGCCTGCGAAACACAGCGCTTCCTCGATCCGACTCTTTCCACCTCTCCCACGGCCCCACAATCGCGAGCCCGTCGCTTCGGCAATCGATGTGCCCCATATCCTTACTGGGCCTCCACCCGTGGAGGTCGCAGTGACAAGCATAGATGTACCCACGGAGCGGTTCCTTCCATTCTGCCCAGGCATGGCATGGCGCGGTGCCATCTGTCTGAAGCCGCTTCTTTTCGTCATCTCTGACGATGAACTGATGGTCGTTCTTTCCGCCCAGAAGCGGATAATAACAGCCGTAGAGCGTTGTCCCCGTTGTGCCATATCCGCCTTTCGGTCCATGATACTGGCACGTGTCGCAAGCTCTTCTCGTCAGATCTGCCTTCCGTTTTTCTGCGGCTTCTATCGTCTGGCCCATCACTATTTCGATCTGGGAGCGCAGACTAGCGATTACGCACAGAGCTGCTTTGAGTTGCCGCTCTATTGACGGACGTGCGGTTTTCTTACAGCCACGACCCCTCAACCTGTTTTTCACCATCACAACCTCCTGCTTGCCTACTGGCCCTTGTTATCGATTTGTCTCAAATCACAAAATCTCATATTTTTACCAAGACGTCAAAGCAATATCACGTTAAAAATCTCTGCCAGGCAGTCTCTCTACTGGATTTCGGCTATGCAAAGCCACGCTTTCAACGATGCCCAAGGCCACCAAACCGGAGACGAGCGAGGTGGCTGCGGCAGAAGTAAAAGGCATGGGAATGCCGGTCACTGGCATCATGCCCATGTTCATGCCAGCGTTGATGAGTATGTGCAAGCCGAACATGCCTGCGATCATGACGCAGTAGGTGCCGGCAAACATGTCGCGGGACTTATAGCCGATCCAAATCGTGCGCACGATGAGCACGCCGAACAAAGACAGGACGAGCGTAACGCCCACAAACCCAAGTTCTTCGCCGATCACGGCAAACATGAAGTCAGTGGAGGCTTCAGGCAAAAAGCGCAGACGCGATTGGCTGCCTTGGCCCACGCCTTTGCCCAAAATGCCGCCCGAGCCAATGGCAGTCTGGGCTTGAATCACATTATAACCGGCGCCCAAAGGATCTATCTGCGGATCCATAAACGCCATCAACCGATCTTTCTGATATGGCTGCAATCCATAAGTCCAGACCAAAAATGCAGTTGCCAGCCCAGCGACAAGCAATAATATCCAGGTACGCGACCGCAAGCCTGCGAAAGCTACGGCAATAAACCACATGGCCACGATGATCATGGCTGAACCGAAATCCGGCTGCAGCAAAGTCGGGATCACATACCCAAGCATGGCCAGAAAACTTCCGAAAAAAGAAATCCAATTCAGTTTGAGGTGGACGTGTTTTGAAAAATACGAAGCCAAAGATATGGCAAAAGCGACTTTGGCCAGTTCGACCGGCTGGATGCTGATGCTGCCGAACTTGAACCAGCCTTGTGTGCCGCGCACAGTAGAGCCGAAAATCAACACAGCGACCAAAAGCAAAAAACCAAGTATATATACGACCGTGCCCAAGCTCCTTAATTGTTTATAATCCATGAGCGTCAGGCCGATCAAAGCCGCGCCGCCGATAACCAAAGCGACTAATTGTTTTTGAAACTGAAAAAATGTAGGCTCATTAGAAGAAGACCCGATCCCATAGATCATGAGCAGGCCAATGGCCAATAGGGCCAGGATGGATCCCATCAAGACCCAATCAGTCCGCCAAATCGCTTCATACCAAAATTTCCGCATGGCACCTAACGTACCACGTACTTCGTACAGCGTACAAGAACGGAAAACCTCTTCGCTTCTCCTTTCTCAAGGAGATTTTAACGTACTAGGTCACAGCCCCTTGAGAAAGGGGCCAAGGGTTTTCGGTTTACAACCTGCTTGATGGCAAGTAGGCGCCTGGGTCCAATAAATTGACGATCGGGACGATCTCCGTCTTGGTCACGCCCGGGATGTTTTCAAACCACATCAAATCAACATGCCTGATTTCGCCGGGCTTCAATTGCTGGAGATTCACCTGGTTGACTCCCACGACAGTTGAGCCGCGCAAAAGTTTGACCACGAAATCTATTGACCAAAAACCATATGCGCCAGTGTCAGCCACATCAAAACTTGTGCGCGAAACAGAATCTACGCGGTCAAAATTCACGTTCTGCACTTTTACCCCGCCGAACCGGTCATTGATGAATTTGTCGTAATCCCCGCCTACTTTGCTGGGCTCTACTCTGTGCCAACGGATATTATCAACCAAAAGCTGGGCTGAACGAGCACCAGCGGCTTTGGGCTTGAAGCCAAGCTCAGTCAAAGTGATTGTCTGTTTAGGCAATATGAAACCTTGGTGCGGTGCAGTCTGCTCTCCGGCGACATTGAAACTATAAGTGAACTCCGCCCACCATTGGTCATTGGCATTCTCCAGATCCACCATCATGTCCACGCGCTTGTCCGTGCCCTGAAAAACCAGCACCTGGGACGTGCCCACATTCCTAGGGATGTCTTCCATCAACCTACTCAAAGCCTGCTGGTCTGCCGCGATCTCGGCCGTGATGCGCGACTCGCGCGGATAAGAAATCGCATACGCATCAAGCAGTCCCCAAAGCACATAGCCCCAAACGATCGCATTCAAAGCATACAGAACTATTTTGCTCCAATAATAAATCCGCACCTCATTCTTTACCCACCAGCTTGCGGCTTTTAATTCACCTTCTGTAAAACCTCGGCCATCGTACGTTTCCATTTTTCCATTATACCACAGGGAGCACTTACAACTGACAACTTACAAGAGTAACCTGGCCACTCTTGTCAGTTGTGAGTTGTCAGTTGTATGTTTATCCGTTGATAGTCGCCTGTTCGTCAACGCCGCCCCATTTGAATTCCGCTGATATGAACTTGCCGTCGTCTCCGAACTTCAACAGCCAAACGCTCCCCACGGGCAAGCGCACATCATGGATGTACTCGTAATTCTGGTCTTGCAGCTTCAGCAAAGCCGCGGCTGAATTTTCGCGATGCGAGACCACGAGCACAGCTTCGCCCTCATACATATCAGACAAGATTTTCTGGAAAAAATTAATCATCCTGTCTGCCGCCTCATCAAACGGCTCCAAGTCATCCATCTTGATCGGCTTATCATAATAGCCTGAATTTTTTACGAAATTCTTGGTCGTTCCGCCGACCCACTTGCCCATTTTCCAATCAACGATCGTATTTTCTATTTCAACGCCCAGCTCCAGATCTTTGGCCAAGATGTCGGCCGTTTCCAAAGCCCGGGCATTCGGCGAACTATAAATCTTATCCGGACAAATTTCCTGTGTTTTGAAATGCTTGGCTGCTGCATGCGCCATGCTCCTGCCCTTTTCTGTCAAAGGAAAGCCAGGCTCGTTTCCATAAACCAAACCCTTAGGGTTGTCCACTTGCCCGTGGCGCATCAGATAGATGTATTTCATGCACACCATCTTAAAACACCAAACACTTTAAAACAACCCCGATTGTCATTGCGAGCCGAAGGCGTGGCAATCTCTTACTGATTAATTAATTAGCGTTAGATTGCTTCGTCCGCGCTGCTCCTCGCAATGACAGGGAGGTGATTCCTGACATTGACTGCTAAGTAATTAAGTGCTAAAATATTCGGGAATTATGGCAAAAGAAACCAAGAAATCTGGCGCTTATGGCGCAGAGCAAATATCAGTTTTGGAGGGCCTGGACCCAGTGCGCAAGCGCCCTGGCATGTATATCGGCTCAACCGGACCAGAGGGTTTGCACCACCTGATTTGGGAAGTCGTGGACAACTCGTTTGACGAGGCCATGGCCGGGCATGCCAATGAGGTTACAGTCACTTTAAATGCGGACGGGACGGTTTCCGTGACAGACAATGGCCGCGGCATTCCTGTTGACATACACAAACAATACAAAGTCTCGGCCTTGGAATTGGTGCTGACCAAACTTCATGCCGGCGGCAAATTCGGCGGCGAAGAAAGCGGCTATAAAATCTCAGGCGGTTTGCACGGCGTGGGCGTCTCAGTGGTCAATGCGCTTTCTGATTGGCTTGAGGCCCGCGTTGAACGAGATGGCGAAGAATGGGTGCAGGAATACGAGCGCGGCAAACCAAAATTCAAAGCCAAAAAAGTCGGCGCCAGCAAAAAGCATGGTACGACCATCACTTTCAAGCCGGACGCTACGATTTTTACGGCACTGGATTTTGATTTGAAATTTATTTTGGACCATTTGCGCCAGCAATGTTATCTATCCAAAGGCATCAAAGTCATGGTCACTGACGCCAGGGTCAAAAGCCAGCCCCAGGTATATGGATTTTTCTTTGAGGGCGGCGTGGCTTCTTACGTCAAACATTTGAATCATGCCAAGCAGGTCAAGCAGGATAATATTTTTTACGTGGAACGCGAAACTGAAGGCGTTGGCGTAGAGGTGGGCATGCAGTATTCCGATGATTTCAAGGAAACTGTTTTTGCTTTTGCCAACAACATCTACAATCCTGAGGGCGGCTCGCATGTGATGGGTTTTCGCTCGGCTTTGACCAGAGTCCTTAATAATTACGCACGTAGTAAAGGCTATCTCAAGGAAAAGGATGACAACCTGACCGGCGAAGATGTACGCGAAGGCATGACAGCCGTGATTTCGGTCAAGATCCGCGAACCGCAATTCGAAGGCCAGACCAAAGCCAAGCTCGGCAATCCAGAAGTGCGCGGCGCAGTAGAGACTGTGATGGGCGAAGCACTGGCCACGTTCTTGGAAGAAAGCCCACGCGACGGCGAAGCCATCATGAGCAAGTGCATCTTGGCCCAGCGCGCCCGCGCAGCAGCCCGTGCAGCCCGCGACACTGTAATCCGCCGCGGCGCTCTTGAAGGCCTGACTCTCCCCGGCAAATTGGCTGATTGCGCCAGCAAAGACCCAAGCAATTCGGAACTGTTCATTGTTGAGGGAGATTCCGCAGGCGGCTCGGCCAAGCAAGGTCGCGACCGCGACACCCAGGCCATTCTCCCCTTGCGCGGCAAGATTTTGAACGTGGAACGCGCGCGCTTGGATAAAATGATCGCCAACAATGAAATCAAGAACCTAATTATTGCCATGGGCACGGGCATTGGCGAGAGCATGGACGTTACCAAACTCCGCTACGATAAAATAATCATCATGACTGATGCTGACGTGGACGGCGCTCATATCCGCACGCTTTTGCTGACTTTGTTCTACCGCTACTTCAACCAACTTATTACCGAAGGCCACATCTACATCGCACAGCCTCCGCTCTATCGCGTTGAGCAGGGCAAAAAGGTCAAGTATGCTTTTGACGAAAAAGAACGCGACAAGTACGTCGACGAATTTCTTAAACAGAAAGAGGAAAGAAAGGTGAAGAGTGAAAAGGGAAGAGTGAAAAGTGAAGAGCCTGAGGCTGAGGTTACTGCCGGTGAACCATCCGAGGAAGAAGAAACAAGCGTGACTACAGTCGGAGGAGTCAAAATTGCGCGCTATAAGGGTTTGGGAGAAATGAATCCAGAACAGCTTTGGGAAACGACCATGGATCCAACCCAGCGCATCATGAAAAAAGTCACCATCGTTGACGCGGCCGAAGCTGACGAAACATTTGACATCCTGATGGGCGCCGAAGTCGCGCCGCGCAAACGCTTCATCCAGACGCACGCCAAGAACGCGAAGATTGATGTGTAAACAAAAAAGAGCCAGAGTGGCTCAGGAGGCAAGCTGAAGGAGTTCAGCTCGAGATTGTTGTTGGGACCGAGGAATGTACATCTCGCTCCGGAGTGAAGGATCGTTGGCGGCGCGTTCCAGGATGAGCGCCACTTTGCGGTAGAACTCCGCACCATCAAGTCCACACTGCGCGATCTTGAAAAGAAGTTCCTTCAGATGCGTGTTCTGTCGGCGCGTACCCAGGGGCAAGCGCCCATTGCCGCTCAACCTCCGGAGCTCGCAGAAAAGCAGCAAAGCCTTGCGATCGCGGATGAGCTCCATGACGTCAGGGTAAAGCACACCGGCAGTCCCCGAAACATGGGCCGCGAAATCCTGCGGCAAGAAGCAAGACACGATGTCCTCGACTTTCAAATCCAGTATCTCTGCTGTGCACACATTCCTCATCTGTGCACCAGACCGGAGTCTGAGCCCAAGGTGCAAGCACCTTACGAACTCTTCCCACTCTTCTACAGCAATCATCTCGCTCATCTGGACTTCCCTTTCCCTCAAAAATGGCTCCATTAAGCAAAGTGCAAAGTCCAAGTACCAACAGGATACGGATTTTAGCACATTTGTCAATCCGCTTCTAGACAACAGCAATCAGACGACAGACAACAGGATGACCTTTAGCCTCCCCTGCCGTCTGCAGTCTGCCGTCTAAACGGGTTTGCCAAAAATCAATATATATGGTATTCTCGGTGTGCCCTGAAAGGGCTTTTTAAAAAGACTCTTATGACTATATTTGATAAAATCATTGACTACTTCAGATCATCTAAAAACGAGCTTACAAAAGTAAGTTGGCCCTCCAAGCAAGACACTATTCGCTATTCAACCCTGGTCATTGGCATCAGCGTGGGCGTAGCAGTATTTTTCGGAGTCTTGGACATGGGTTTGAGCCGCTTAGTTACCGCCAGCCTGGCCAACAAACAAGCCACGGCTCCGGTCTCTGCCCAAACCACTCCGATCACACCAATCACCCAACCGGTTACGACTGAGCAGCCGAAAATTGATTACACGAATGTCACACCAATCACACCGACCGACAACACCAAAAAATAAATATGCCTAAACAAACCCTAAACCTCGGCCGCAGATGGTACGCCATCCACACCTACTCGGGATACGAAGAGGCCGTGGCCGATAACCTGAAGCGCCGCATAGACACTTTGGGCATGCAGGAAAAAATCTTCAACGTAATGGTGCCCATCGAGAAG
>Ga0172379_10012044_pt1 | contig 10186 bp, 21 predicted proteins | sample GrowelOW334metaG_FD_119756 | JGI IMG/M metagenome (GOLD analysis project Ga0172379, IMG submission 119756) | Groundwater microbial communities from an aquifer near a municipal landfill in Southern Ontario, Canada - Groundwater well OW334 metaG | ecosystem: Environmental > Aquatic > Deep...
CGGCTGCCAGGCAGTCTAGTATTGTCGATGAGTATGTGTTTCTCGGAGCGTATATCCGCAAAAACTGCGCGAGGATCTGACTTGTCAAACCAGAACATGCGGGAGGAGCAGCATACGTCTAAAACATCGCCGGAATACAAATTGCTCATACTTCCCCCCTTTCAATCGCAGCTATCGCACCGATTATCCGGTATGCGAGTTCCGGGAGGATGGCGTTTCCAAGTCCCTTAAGACGTTCCATTCTGTGTCGGGATTTTGACAGTTTAAATCCGTCCAGCGATACGGGTAGCCCATCATCCACTCTGCAAAGGCGGCTTGCAACATCAATCCAGTTGAGTCCCCAACTTGACGGGAACACTGATCTACTTTTGATCGACCGTCTTTGCGGGTTTTCGCCATATTCGGAGTGTCCTTCCAATCCCGTGCATTGGGAGTGGTCAGTAATTTTGCATCCCCGTATTTCGGGCGTTTTCCCCCGTTGCCGGAGTATTTCGCCTGCGCCATGTCCTGAATCGTAAGTGTTGAATTTGTCGGGGTTGGCAGCATGGCTATGCGGTAATCCCGAGCCTGCGCGGTTGGCAAAAGCGTCGCTATATCCGTTCGCAGGCTTTTCCCCTGACCGCCCCCATGCGTCCCCTGGCAATCCCCGGCATTCGGCGTGGCCAATAATCCAGATTCTGTCCCGTCTATGCGATGCGCCGACGGCGCAAGCTGGAATAATAATCGGTTGGACATCGTATCCCGCCGTTTCAAGATCGTTACAGATTCTATTGAGGATTCCGTCGCCGGTTCTTTCATATATCTTTCCCACCTCTTCGAAAAAATCGGCTTCACCTGCCATTTCAAGGATATTTGTCCATTGTACCATGCTGGTGAGTCCACCAACATTTTCAGCAATAACCCAAGCCGGCCGGAATTCCTTGACAACTCTAAACATTTCCGGCCAGAGGAAACGGTCATCATCCGCTCCTCTGCGCTCTCCGGCAACACTGAAAGGCTGGCACGGGAATCCTCCGGTAAGCAGTGTAATACCCCCGGCAAGGTTTTTATTATGCGGCCTTTGCTCCGCTGATATTTCCGGTTTGTCGCATCGATGCAATTCGGGGTCGGGAGCAAAGCAATCCTGTCCCTTAAGTTCGCAACCTGTTTTCTTCCCGGCCTGTTTACCGTTTTTTCCCTTTCCAGAGCCTTTTCGCTTTTCGGGCTCATGTGATCCAGTGTGTTGGGTGTCGGCAATAAAACGGGTCCATGATAATTTTTTAATGTTTCCATATACTTTTATCCTTGGATATCTGAGTTTAATAAGTTGTCGGCAGTACGGGTTTATCTCGCACATGGCGGCGGTATCAAACCCCGCCCATTGCGCCGCCAGGGTAAATCCGCAAATGCCGGTGAAAAGATCTACGTGTGTCATGTTCATTGCACTTTCCCCCAGCGGTCCCATCCATAGACAGCTTTTCTGGCGAACAATTCAATGGAGGGACCTGAACTTACTTTCCCGATCATCTCCCGCATGGCTTCAGGTTTCGCGCTGTGGAAAGTTTTTGGCGCTATAAACAAGGTGCGTCCCTGCGATCTTTTGCCGTTGACGATCTTGTATGGGATCTTCCCTTTTGTACCGAAAAGACAATGCTCCGTCAGACCTCTGAAATATTGTCCGAGCCCTATTCTGTCTTTACCCCACGTGATAGTCGTCTTGTAAGTGAATCCCCATGCTTTCATTACCTCCAGCCCGGCCGGCAGATAATTATTAGTCACCCATAAATAAAGATGGCAGTTTTCAAGGGCTATTTTTTCAACAGGCAGACTTTTTATTTCATTGACCGACATAAGTGGATAATGCCGGTCCGCGCCCCTTTTGATCTTTCCGCCGCCATGTTCTGGCCATGGCGGATCGGCATAAATGATTTGGTATTTCTTGTCAATATTGAATTCCATCGTCCTGTCCCCCTTGTCTCGGCATAGCTTCCCAGCGACGCCGGATTTGTTGTTTACTTTTAAAGAGCCGGATGAATTCCAAGCTTCATCCGGCATTCTACGTTCAACGATCAACCCTCCTGTTTCTATGGAGGTGCCTTGCCTATTGACCGCCCGGAGTTTCACAGTGCAGAATCTGCTGATACTTGGATACTCTTGGGCTGTTCCCTGCACTCACAGCCAGCAACCCTTTGCTACAACTCCGGTTATTTGTGGGTATAATTTTCATAGTCGTAATTTAGATGACGCCCTGTCCCCGTATAAATGCCGGTTCTTTACCCTGGTGACGGCTGTCCAGTGTCTGGGGGGACGGGGGTGGCGTTTATTTTTCCGCTATTCTTCCGATATAGCAGGGAAGCTTTGTTTCCTTGTGGATAGTTTCCTGTGCGGCTTTTACGGCATTCTGGACAAGTGTTTCTATTCCGATCAGGCGATATCCGAAAACAATATTTCCGGAGTTGATGCGGAAAACAAAATCCGCTTCAATCGTTTCCTTTTGCATCCCCTGAAATACGGGTATGCAAAGAGACATGCTGTCAGGAATATCCAAGGAGCCGTCTTTTCCGGCTCGGGCTGAGACATCCTCTTTGAATTCAATGTGAAATCCGTTGTTTGTGCGGCTCTTGGATGTGACACGCGCCCCGCTTGTCGCTTCAAGTGTCATTGCGATTTCCAGCAGGTCGGCGCCGCAGGGTTTAAACACATCAGGGCGGCGGTCTTTGAGGAAATCGACAAATTCGGCCTGGGAAAATCCCTTTGTGTTTTTTTCAACCCATGTGTCATATTCCGTGGAAGTTTTCAGTATCAGTTTTGCCGTGTGTGTCTGCCAGTCGGGCAAGCCCTTCTCTCCGGGCTGGTGATAATCAATTATTGCAGTATAGGTGTAAGGGGCTTCCTGATTCTGCACAAATATCCGCGTCGCCTCGGATTTGTGTTCATTCACATAACCAATGAACGATTGCACGTCGAAGAATTCAAGTCTCCCGCGTTTTCTCTCCGGACGTTCACGCTTAAGAATTGATGAGAGATTAACGATCTCAAGTCCGTTTGCACCTGGAATGATTGCGTATGGTACGCTGCTGTCCTCGTAGAATTTCTGCACCATAGCCTGTGCTGATTGCTGTCTTCCAACCTCTATCATCAGCTGTAGCGCGTCTTTGCTGTGTTCGCTCACATTGATACTGCTCTTCTGTACGTTTACGCCCGGTTTTTCAATTTTATCCGCCATTGTCTATTTCTCCCTTTGATAATTAAATTCGTAATTTGTAATTCATAATTCGTAATTAATTTAGTTTGCCGGTCTTTGCCGGCTGTCAGCGGGAATTCTTAACGGCGATCCCCGCAAAACCGACTTCCCGGCCATGCCCGGACGGGAAGATTTTGTTATTTCTTTTCCTCGAATTCCTTGAACTTCATTTTTATCTGGCGCGGATCGTCGCGGAGCAGCCTATTATCGTCAGTGGTGAAGAAAATAGAGCTTTTCTTGTCAGGCTTCGGGATCCTGGATACGCAGTCATCTTTTACCGTCACAGTTCCAACATCGCCTTTGCTCAGCGGTTCAATTGACAGTGTGATGATCAGTTTTCCGGCTTTTGCCGTCTCTTTTACGCCGGCAATCACTTTTTCCAATTCAGTAGATGCCTCAAAGACTGCATCTCCGTTCCGAATATCCTTCAGGATATCCAAAATGTTCACTTTCACATTGTCCTTTTTTTCCGTCATTTTCTCTTTATCCCCTTTCATTTGTTTTATTTTGAACCCTGTTTCCCAGGGCTTTTTCCTTATCAAATGTCAACCACCATCCGTCGCAGTTCGGAGCTCCGCAATCACATTCTTCAGCGTCTATGAATTCCGGCAGCTTCTCAACTCCGAGCAACTTTGCGAAATCCGCAAAAAATTCCTTTTTGGTAAGTTTCATATACTTTTAATTCATAGCGTTTAAGGGTTTTCTCACCGGTCCGACGTTGCTCTCGTACCAGCCGTGACGTTTGCCGGGACAAACACTGATAAGATTGCCAAGTGAAATTTTGCTTTTTATACTCACAGCCTGTTTCATTCTTCGTTTGACTTTTCCGGCGAGTTTTGACATTGGAGACATATTTTCATACATCATTGCAAACGCAAGAGCCGCCATACCCCTAAAATTCATTCTTTTAGATTTGTTATCTGCAATTAAAATTCCCATTTATTTACCCTTTCATTTATTGTTTACTTAAAAAAAATCGCCCATAAAGCCAGCAGCCAGCCGAGAATCGCCAGTATTTTCCAGACCGACCAAAATCCGCAGCCACTCTGCTCGCGGTGATCATGAATCATCTTTATGACCCGGTTCGCCCTCTTTATTTCTGAACTTGATCTCTGTTTGAACATTCACCCTCCTGATTATGCGGTTAAGCGTTTTCCGACTATTTCTTTTTTGGGAATACATATGGACATGAAAGCGATTCGTTTTAGCCGTGCCATTTCTTCAAGAGTATATTTTTTATCGGATGGTGTTGATACGTCCGAGACGATGTTATTTGTTTGTATGTATGCGTGTAGAAAATCTTCGGATTTTATCTGGAAGTCATCGGAATATTCATTGTATAAAAAATTGATTTCAGTATATTCGGAAACTGAAAGATTCAATATTATAATTTTTTTACCTTTGACGCTCCGAAAATGAATATCATTTCCGGCTAACTGAGTAACTTTTGCAAAAACCTGTAATAAAATATGTTTCTGCCAAATATGACAATATTTAAAACGGTAATCACTTTTAATTTCATAAAAGAGATCATCTGGATTAATTCCGTATTTCTGGATTAATTGCCTGAATTTTCGGGCGGCATTCTCTTTTTCGCCGTCAACCCCCCGCAAGGCAAGTTCCTGAAGTTTCTTGAGTGTTTCAATCATGTTTTATTCCCAATTTCTTCAAAACCTTTTCCTTGGCGGTAATCCGGCATTTCTGGATTTCTGCGGCTGTTAGACCGCGTGCCCCGGCATAGCTTCCCAGCGAAGCCGGGTCTTTGCCGGCCGGAGTGGCCAGAATTTCCGCCACTTCCTCCGCACACGCCTTTTGAATCATCTCCTTAACTTTCACGCCCGTCCCCTTTCTTGATTTCTTTTATTTCAAAACCCGAATCTCATCGGCTTGATTCCCAAATCCTCCAGATGAACCTTTGCAGGCGGAGCATGCCGCAGATATCTGACCAGCAGAGGAGCATGTATCCGGACATGCTGTTTATGACCTTGAAAACTGACTTCCTTTACAAACCGTCTTCTTTTCATATTAAGCCTCTAGTTTTTTTGCCTTATGCTCTTCGATTATTTTATCCAAGTCCTTTATGTCATACAGATCTTTATGTTTTCCCCAGCCAAGGCGCGGGAGTTTGTGCTGGAAACCGAAGATGCGGAAGCCGCAGACAGATATGCCAAGATATGCGGCAGCTTCCTTTGTATTCATGAGTCGACGTGGTGTAATTGACAAATCTGGCATAGCTATAATTCCTTTGTATGTTGACCATCGTCAATTGGCCGAAGTACTCCATCACCCTCGACAAACTCCAGTTCAGCGAGATTAGCAACATCTAAGAGATGCTCTGCATTTTTATCTTTCCGATACTCTTCAAGCCTGCGGCTCATGCAGCCGATGCGGTCATACTTCTTTTTGCCGTCAACCCCCATTAATCCATAGCGCATAGCTCCTATGATTTTCCGATTGAGTCTTAATTTTTCAAACTCGGGTGAGCGTTCAGTCCGGCGGAGTACATTAAGATCCGGCATGCGCTCGGAAACATCCTGTAACAGCCTACTTCTAAGTATGTCGGTGATACGCGGCATTGTTTTACCCTTCCACCCTGATTAATAACGGCCTTACAAAACTGCGTTTGAGCCTTATCATTACCCGCGCTATGTTGTAATCCTCAGCCTGCACGGTCCATAGCTTTTCCGACCGACCGTCTTTGAAAGTGTATTTCTTCATGTCCTTGCTCCAGCTAAGATTTCTGATAAGCTTTTTTTATGTTTAAAAGTGAATCCGTATTCCGATTCGATCCGAAGGTAATGATCCGCAAGCCCTGGACATTCCTTGGCGCCATTGCGAATATCGCTATCAGTTGCAAGCACGCAGATCGCGCAGGAAAGGCGCTCATTGCCCTTGTCATAGGCTATATGGCGCGGGAGACCGGTAGATTTGATGTGAGTCCATACATCGTCTAATGTGTAGTCGAGTATTGGATGCCAGCGCATTACAGTGCGTCCTTTGACGCATAAGGGCTTATCCTCTTCAAGCCATGGCAGTTTGACTCTGTTTCTTGATTCCTGCCTTCTTTCTCCGCTCACAGACAAGACGGTTTTACCGCAACCAGCAGGAAACTCCATGCGAATAATTTTCTGAATAGGAGCCCTCTTGCAATCACTGGTGCAATATCGTTGTGCTGGCGAAGGCCAGCCGGGTTTTCCCCTAGGCTGCTGGATTGCCATCATTGAACAACGGCGTTCGATATGTTGCGGAAGGGCTCTATGTGGGACAGCCACATGAAGCTTAATTCCATAATGATTACAGAGCATCTGGCAGTGTGGAAGGCTTTGCGGCCATTCAGCCCCTGTATCGGCATGAATTGCGGTAATTAAACCTGCATATTGCTGTTCTCTGGCCATCCCGAGAACAACTCCGAGAATGGTCTGGGAATCCTTACCGCCAGAAATGCTGATGACTATTGAAGAGTAATTTCCAAGAAGCATATGTTTTAATTCCCCTGTATCCAGTTGATTATCTTCTCATAGACATCAATTGTGATTTCCTTTGAACTTGAAAACCCGTAGTTACTTTTCAGATAATCCTTGACCTCCCCGGATTTCTTTCCGGACTTCATCTGGATTGCATACAGTCGCTTTGACTGCTTGTCGGATATCAATGGAGCGGCATAAAGAGCCTGTCTGTCCGGCGGCGGCTGATAAGTGTTCAAAGGCGGAAGAGTCGGCTTGTATGGTGTTTGTTGCTGTGGCGGCTTTACCGTTGATGCCCTCTGGTTTTCAGACTGCTTGTCCGGCGTAGCCGAGGCGAAGCCGGATGGCTGGTTTTCTAATTCCGGATAAAGAAGCAGGCGAAGTGATTCGACATGCTCCAATAACCGCTTATCTTCTTGTCTTCTCGCTTCGCATCCCAGCAGGCAAAGTCCGTGATGCAGTATCGCCCTGTCCAATTCGCCTATTTCAATATTCCTTTTCATCGCCGTCCCCTTTTCCTGCGAACCACGCAGGGTTATTTTATTTTCTTTTCCTTGAACGCCACAATTGTAGCGTCTTTGTTTAAAAAAATTGCTAAGCGTTGGCGGATAAGTGCGGCAGCGGACATGCCTAGCCTACGAGCTTCGTATTCAATTGCAGTTTTCAACTCAGCCGGTATTTGAATTGTCAAAGAATCTTGCTTGGTCTCTGCCTCTTTTTTTAATTGTTCACTCATAAAAACTCCTTATTTTGTTATATTATTATACGCTACAAATGTAGTGTGTCAATAAGCAAAATCAATTATTTTAAATTATTTTTCTTGACATTAATTATCAATGGCTTATAATTATAGCAGGAGGGAATATGGCTACAATTGGAGAGAATTTAAGAACACTTCGAAAAAAGAAAAAAATGTCGCTTAATGCTTTGGCGATACAAGCCAAGGTAGGAGTATCGACAATTACTGCTATTGAAAGGAACGATAGAAATCCAAAAGCACCAACCATAGGCAAATTAGCTCATGCATTAGGCGTATTGTCATATGAGCTTGATTTCTCTCTGAAAGATGCAACAAAATTTCCAGAAATAAAAGATAATCCGCAAGGATTGTTTATATCTGATTCAATGGAATTAACGGCTATAGATTATTTTAGAAGATTAAATATAGATGAAAAAGTAAAATGTTTGAATTGTATGAGGGGAAAAAAAATCTGCGGAGATGGAGAAAAAACACTTGGAAGCGATCGACATCATGAAAACCGAGACACGAAAGCTTCTTAGGATTATCTATGTTGACAATGAGCCGGTGGAAGATATGAAATGGGAATACGATATAAAAGACAGGGGATAAAAATGAAAAAGTTATTAGCCGCAGTGATGATGATGGTTGCAGTTGCGGGATTCGCACAGTTGCCGGTTCGGGACGCTAAAAACTTCAAATATGCGGACGGTTGCTGTTATTACATGAACTCCCAAAACTCCGCCCTGCCAATCTTAAAGGACGGTTACTGGGGAAACACAACAGTCCGCTGGGATTCCGACACTAACAGCAAGTATGTGCATCTTGTCGTCAATGGAGTGGAGAAAACTCTTTTTTTAGTAGGGAAGACTCCAGACCGCCAGACACAGCAATGCCTCCTGATTAAGATGTCAAACGGTATCCTTAGGGCTTTCGCCCTTACAGAGCCCACCCCTGAACAACTTAAGGGGTGTATTAATAATAGGAAGGCATATGAATATCAGGGAAGTATAAATATTCAAGACGGGGATAAGCTGTGTAGAAATTGTGAAGGTGCAGGATATTTTAACTATAAATCCCCCGGCAAGGACATGTTTAAAAATGCGATACCAAATAAAAAAGCTTGTGAAAAATGCAAGGGGACGGGGAAACTTCCAACAATGATTTTAATCCCAGAAATCAAAATAATTGAATAACATAATTTATTATTATGAATCTTATTATAACAGGGATTATTTGGCTTGGTTTCAGTATTTTTGTATTAATTGTTTTTGCCGTGATAATAAGATGGATATTGCAAATTAGTGTTATAATTCACCATCTAAGAGAATTGAATAAGAATACTAAGGAAAAAAAGGCCGAACAGGAAAAGACAAACAAACTTCTTGAAGACTTCCTTAAGAGGCTCAAATGATTTTCACCCGCCCAAACTCGCCTAACTATTACATCCGGCTCTACTCCGGAGGCCGTGAACGCTGGCTGTCGCTGCGCACTGACAACAAAAAGGAAGCCCAGAAACGCGCCGCCCGCATCAAATATACCATCCTGCCAAAAGTCCTCCGTATGGCCATGGATAAGCCTCCTTTGACCATTGATGAGATTAAAGATGAATATCTCAAATCCCAGAAGTTCGCCAGGCTTAAGGAGTCCACCGCTGAAATGAATCTTCTGACCCTGGATAAGTTCCTCCAGTTCTGTAAAAAGCGCCATGCCAAAAGCACCAAGGATATCAATGAGTATCTTGCCGGAGAATACATGGCCAGTCTCGATGTGGCCTCAAAAACCCATAATAATCAGAAAATAACGCTTTCGGCAATCTGGAAGGCCATCCGCGAGGATAACATATGGGCCGAGGTGGAAAGTAAAGCACTGAAGACAGTACCCATGCGCAAGTTCACCGAGGATGAGATAAAGGCCATTATGCTAAACGTCTCCTTTGACCCTTTCTGGCGACCGGCCTGCACGATCGCGCTTTACACCGGACTCCGCTTCGAGGATATAGTGTTTCTCGGGCAATCCCAAGTTAAAAAGGAAATGAGGTTCATAGAGCTTCCCCCGAAGAAAACCGAACGCACCGGACGCTCTGTCTATATTCCCCTCCATCCGATAGTCCAGACTGAACTTAAACGCGTCAGGGCATCCGGAGAGCATTATTTTTCCGAAGAGCTCAAAATATACCGGGAACATAGGGGCACGTTGCCAAAACAGTTCCACCGGATCCTGGAAGATCTCAAGATAACGCGCAATTCTACAGGAAGGGTTGGATTCCACTCTTGGCGCGTGACCTTCGCATCAAAAGCGGAGGATGACGGCATCCCCAGGGAAACGATCCGGGCCATCCTCGGACACACCACGATGCTGATGTCCCGCCATTACATCGACAATCCCGAATCCCTCAATCTTGACGACCTGAAGGAAGTCAAGATAAGCTCCTGACCCGTATTTCTCTCCGGCGACAAAAGTGCGAATCTGACAGGCTCTGAAATGCTACGGCTTTGCTACGGATGTTATCTCTTGATGGGGGTATTTAGAAAACTATAAATGAGGCTAAATCATGATATCTGAAAGTAATTGGTCAGGTTTTCATCCTGGCGACACCGGTTCGAATCCGGTTGGGGACGCCATCTCAATAATCAAGCGAGCCAATTTCAAAAGTAGTCAGGATTCAGAAGTCAGGATTCAGAATAAAACCGAATTTGAGTTCAAATTCAATTCTGTCTCCTGAATTCTGACTACTGAATTCCTAGTTTTGAAATTACC
>Ga0172379_10012045_pt1 | contig 10183 bp, 10 predicted proteins | sample GrowelOW334metaG_FD_119756 | JGI IMG/M metagenome (GOLD analysis project Ga0172379, IMG submission 119756) | Groundwater microbial communities from an aquifer near a municipal landfill in Southern Ontario, Canada - Groundwater well OW334 metaG | ecosystem: Environmental > Aquatic > Deep...
CGCATCTATCGCGGCCGCATTCTGAAACTCGTACGCGACAATGAGCGCGTCTTGATCGCTTCGATCGGTCAGATGATCGATGTTTCGTACGACTGCGCACGAGATTACGAATGGATCCTCGCGATGGCAGGTCGGCTAAAGCGCGACGGAATGATACGGATAAACAAAGAGACAATTCGCCTCGCCAAATAATTTCGCTAACTCATCCAATACCGAGTATTGGACATAAAAAAGCCGCGTCGTTATCGCGGCAGGGTCTAGGGGTTTTCTTGCAACTGCGGCTCAAGGAGGTACTTGCGGTCACGCGGGTCGAGGTTGTCCACGTCCCAGAGATGCATGTCGAACAGATAGACCGCGATCCAAAGCATGAAGCTCAGCCTGTCCGCGTGCTCAATCGCGGACATTGCAGGCGCATACGAGCCAATCAAAAGCGAAAAACCTTCGTGAGCAACCATGATAAGGAGGAATGGCATAAGCACGCCGCTGCATATCGGCCGAAAAGACTTGCATACCGTGGCGTACTCGACGAGATCGATCGTCTGTTTCGCGTATCCCGCCTCCTCAAAGCGAGCCGCGGCAGCCTTCAGGGCGCGCATCTGTCTCATGAACAGTCCGGTTCCGAACCAGGAGGAGAGCATAATGATCCCGCTCCCAAGAATAAGGAACTGTCCGGCGCTCGGCGGCTGGGGGCCAATCGAGATGCGCACGATTGGGATCATGATGTACGAGACCGTGAAGACCACGATGCTCAGAACCCCGGTCATGAACAGCAGGTGATAACGGTTGATGTGCAACCACCGTTGGAGCCAGAGCGCGAACGGCCTGACGATCCTCACCTGAAGGAACAGATCTGTGCGTTCAAACATTGAATCCTCCGGTGCTGAGCCTAGCAAAAAAATCGCCCGGGGTCAATCCCGGGTGATTTGGAACGTGTCTTTTTGGTGGATCTGATAATGCTTTTCCGCAGAACTTCCCTGCACCACCAGCTCGATGAACCGTTTGTCGCCATACCCCGAGGATCCGACGATGAGGCCCGTGTGGAAATCGGGCACGCTTCTGAGCTGGGTGAAGCAGGCCGCCTCGATGGCAAGGCCGTTGAGCACGATCTTGCGCCTGGCGCCGTCCTCAAATCCGATGTCGGAAGGAAGCAAGGTGGTCTTGCAGTTGCCGAACGAGTCGATCCACCAAACCCCAGGACCCGCGTCCGGGATTTCAGAAAATGGCATGGCCTCGGCCGGAACGTCCTTTTTGTCCCAGACGATCCTTGCAAGGCGTGGCAAATAATCGAAGCTGCGGAACTGGCTCGTCGCGGCACGCTCGATCGTGGCGGCATCATATCCGCCAAGCGCCAGCACCGCGCGAATGTCCGTCACGTTGACTTGGTCGGCCAGGCCCAATTTCTTCAGAAGCGAAAGCGTCTCTCCGTCAATGGTGCAAACCACAAGGACGTTCTTTATCCACAGGTATCCGAACGGTGTTCCGTTCGGCCACTTTTCCTTGGCGCGGCCATGGCGTGGCGCGACGTTTACCGCAATGACCCCGCGCGCCTCGCCCGCACCGTCGAGCGCGTCGACGAGATTTCCAGCGGCCTCGATGTCCGAGGAAACGCCGACAAATGAAACGTGCGTTTCCGGAAACAGCTCGGCATAGCGCGTTTCCTGCCGCGCCTGCGCGTTCGCGTCGCGGCAATCGGTGATGACGGTGATAAACATAGTGCGAAAGTATACCCGACGATTGACATTTCGGCAAGAATCACATATCCTGTTCGGCCGGAGGATGATCATTCGTGACAACGGACACCACTGCGTACGAAGTGGAAAACGACGAGCTGCCGTCGGCCCGATGGGACCGAACCGCCCGGGCGCTCGATCGCGTCCGTTGGCAACTGGGCACCATGTTCCTTGAAGGATATGGCAGGATCGAGTCTTACAAAGGGCGGCACGTAATCGGCCGCGACCGGCCGATCGTGGAAGGCGTTTACCTGGGCGCGCACGAGCGCGAGGCAATCGTCGTCAGCGAGAACGACGGGATTCTCCCGCGTCTTTACGCGGAGCTTGTCGCGCGCATCGACGGACTCGCGAATCCGCGAGACGAGGAATCCGTCATCACAACCGTACACAAGCTGGTTCGATATTATTTGCCGAAGGGCATGGCCGCGACCGACGCTGTCATAAACGAGTTCTTGCCAAGCGGTGACCACGATCGAAAGATCGGCCTGACCGTCTTCATTGAAAGACGGGCTGGAGTGTGCCGGCACCGGGCATTGCTCGCCGGTTACTTCATCGAAAAGCTGATCAAGGACGGGCACCTGAACGGCCGCGTCTCGGTGGACCGAAGCGAGACGGACGAAGGCGGGCATGCGTGGGCTCGATTCGCATCAGGCGTCACGGGCAAAATCTTCATCGTGGATGCGGGCCTGGACGTCCACGGCGAACTATTCTCCATCGAGCAGCGATGGAGTTACAGGCGGCCCGACGACGTTGAACCGTCGAAGAATCGCGTTGAGATCATAAAACCGCGCGTGCAGGAGCCCTGGCTCATCATCGACGAGCTGGACTGGCTCGTTGCCGCCGGCGTCATCCTGTTCGCGGCGTGGAAGCTCGCCTGGTCCCTCTTCACCTGAGACCCCAACCCCCGGGGTCTTTTTTCATGCTACAGTAGTTCCCTATGGCAAAGTCGAACTCCCTTTTTGACGCGCCGGCCGCGGACAATCGTCACGCGCCGCTTGCGGACCGCATGCGGCCAAAAACCCTTGAGGAATACGAGGGCCAACGCCAGATCATCGGCGAGGGGACGATTTTGCGCGAGGCACTTAAGCGGGACGAAATCCCGTCCATGATCTTTTGGGGACCGCCCGGAACCGGCAAGACCACGCTCGCAAAGATCATCGCGGAAACCACGAAGGCGAACTTCGTGCCGTTCAGCGCGGTCAACGGGACCGTAAAGGAGATTCGAGAAATGATCGCGACGGCTTCCGACCGCCGCAAGCTATACGGCGAACGAACGATCTTGTTCGTCGACGAAATCCATCGGTTCAACAAGGCGCAGCAGGACGCGTTTCTTCCCGCGGTCGAGGGCGGAACCATCGTTCTCATCGGCGCGACCACGGAGAACCCCTCGTTCGAGGTGAACTCAGCCCTGCTCTCCCGCTGCCGCGTATTCGTGCTCCAAATGCTGGAGGTGCCGGATCTCGTCGCCATCCTGAAACGCGCGATCGCCGACAAGACGCGCGGAATCGGCATCGACGATCTGACGATCGATGGCGACGCGCTCGAATACCTCGCCATGATGTCGAACGGCGACGCGCGCGTGGCTCTGAACGCGCTTGAGCTGGCGGCAGGCACGTCAAGCGCGCGCAACTCGTTTAATGCCGGGTGTTTTCCCCTAACACCCGGCATTACGCGGCAACGGATCGCGGATGCTCTTCAGAAAACGCATCTGCTCTACGATCGGGCGGGCGAGGAGCACTACAACATTATTTCCGCGCTTCACAAGTCGATGCGGGGATCGGACGCGAATGCCGCGCTCTATTGGCTTGGGCGTATGCTTGAGGCTGGAGAGGATCCGCTCTACGTCGCGCGACGACTGGTTCGGTTCGCATCCGAGGACATCGGGCTTGCCGATCCGAACGCGCTTGTCCAGGCCGTCGCGGCATTTCAGGCCAGCCATCAGATGGGCATGCCGGAATGCAATGTCGTCCTGGCGCAATGCGTCGCGTATCTTGCCCGCGCGCCAAAATCAAACGCGCTCTACGTCGCCTACCAGCGCGTGCGCCGCGACATCCAGGAGCTGCCCGCGGAACCGGTCCCCCTTCATCTGCGCAACGCGCCGACGAAGCTCATGAAGAACATTGGATACGGAAAGGATTACAAATACACTCCGGATTTTGAGAACCCGGAGGATGCGAAACAGGATTATCTGCCAGAACGATTGCGTGGAAAAAAATACTTGGATTGAATTTGCCTCTTGTTTCTTTAATTTTCCTCCTCGTCCCACGTGACTCTACCATCTCCTTTCACATCGATCGGCTCACCGAGATATTCAGACTCTGCACCGAACAGCACGTCGCCGACCGCTTTCACGCGTGCCAAAGACTCACGCGTCGAAAACCACGCCTGCTTGACGTATGGCTGAAGGTCGGACGAAACCCCTTGCGCCCGAACGCCCACGGCATCGGCGAGATACAAAGCGCGCGGCAGGTGGAAATCCTGCGTGACGATGATCGCGTCCGTGACTCCGAACACGTGCTGGGCGCGATACACGGTATCGTAGGTGTCGAATCCGGCGTGATCCAGAAAAATATCCTCGGGTTGAACGCCCTCGTCCAACAGGTAGCGTCGCATCACGTTCACCTCGTCATACCCGTCCTGCCCGTTATCACCGGACACGAGTATCTTATCGGCAAGTCCGGCCTCGTAAACCTGATATGCGACGGTCAAACGGTCCGCGAGCACGTCTGACGGCCGACCGCTCGGCAATACGCTGGCACCGAGCACGATCACGACCGGAGCATGCGCGATTCGTTCCGACGGATACGCCACGATGTTTCTTCCAAACGAAAGTACGATGGCCTGACAGCTGAAAAATGCGGCACCGGCAACGACGACAATGGTGAGGATAAGTTTTACTAAACGTCGCATGGTCTCTATGATATACTATATTTGCTCCACGAACGAACTGATTTGGGCTAAATTTGGTACTAGGGCTTAGAGACATGATTGCTCCGGCGATCATGCGAGAGCCCTGCGGTTAAGCCGACTCCGATTCGTATTCCCGGTGCAAACTGGCAAGTCGAACGGAAATAGGCGGTCATTCGTAGCAATACGAATGACAGACCCGACTGCAATAGGACCAAATCCAGTGCGTGCGTGGAGTTTGCGTATGCATAAAACATCGTGCCTGCCGACAAGCGGGCACGATGTTTTCGTTTAACGACTTGCCGCGAACTGAACGGCGGGATTCGCGAACTCGAGAACCTGGAACACTTCTGGACGATCCAGAAATGAGACCATTTCAAAGGGTGCCGCCTGACTGGCGACGACCGATGTTCGACGACCATCCTCCAACTCTACGGTCAGGACTCCGACGACAAGGATGGCAACCACGGCCCCTCCCGCCACCACGGACGTCGTGTACATGAAGAACCGCGTCCAAACGAGACGAAAGCGATTTCGTTCAAAGAACGATGATTTCAGGAGGGCGCGTCGCAGCGCATAGCGGTGCGACGGATCTTCCGGGACATCAGAGGCTTGCGTCCGTTCCAAAAGACATTCGAGTTGTGAGAGCGTCAGTTCGTTCATAGCCGTCCTTTGCGTGTTTTTCTTCCGTCATGAGCACTTGAAGTTTCTTCAGGGCCCGATGAATGTGGGACTTAACCGTCCCTTCCTTCATTTTTACCGCAGCCGCTATTTCCGGCACGGTAAGCTTGGAGAAAAACCGCATGCTTAGGATATTCTGCTGCTTTTGATTAAGCTTGCTGAGAAATCCCCGCAGCCGTTCGATCTGTACACGGATGATGGAAGCGTCCTCGTCTGCCGCCAGGGCAACGTCCGGACGATAATCCTCGTTTGCCATCAGTTCCGGAGCCTCGTCGATCGCGACGGACAGGTAATGCTTCCTGCTTCGATAATAGGTTCCGATTTGCGCCACGGCAATGGCGAACAACCATGACTTGAACGGCTTGCCGCGCGACTCATAGCGCCGGATGCTCTTGAGCGCGTGAAAGAACGTTTCACTGCACAAGTCCTTGGCGACCTCAACATTATGGGTACGCGAGAGCAAAAACCCGAAGACGGGCTGGTAGTAGCGATCGTACAACCGCCCGAATGCCTCGGGATCCGTCTTAGATTGTTCTATGAGCGTCACCTCCTCATTTTGCATAGAAATTTTCATAGCCACTTTAGTGGCGTCTTACCTCGACGGGACTAAAGTCCCTATGAATTCTCGACCTTTACGAAAGTATATCGCCATCATACCCCGACCGTTGCAGACAAAAAAGACCGTGTCTCGCCGGCGATTCCAAGAAAAGAAAAAAGACGGCATATTGCCGTCATGACGGACGCTGGACCCGCCCAATGAAGCGATGGAGCTCTTCCTTTTCGAGGATGCCCGCCTCAAGCAGACGGCCGGCGATATCGTCGAGCAGGCTAAGGTTCGCCTTAAGAATCGCCTTCGCGCGCGCCGCCTGTTCATGGATTTCCTTACGCTCGGCTGTCTCAATCATGACAAGCAACGTTTCGCTCACTCTGTCATTTTCTTCTAAACGAAGGCAAGCAAGCTCACCGTCGCCAAAGCCGACTTCCGCGATCATTTCTCTAAGGACCGCATGCACTTTTCGCATGTCGTCAGAACATGCAGAGCTTGGATGGGTAAACTTCTGCTCTTCTGCCATTCTGCCCGCAAGAATGTACGCGACATATTCTCGGTACTCACTTGCCTTGAGCAACCTCCTGATGTATCTCTCGTCCCTGAGAACGTGACCTAAGGAACAACCGTCCGGGTTGATGGTCGCTCGTATGATCGTGGAAGCCACGCCTTCGAATGCGCCTCCCACCACCACGTGACCAGCCTCATGGTATGCGACGCGCAGCCGTTCCGCGGACGACAGCTCCCTCAGCCTCTGCTTTTTCCTGTCATTGTCGATCGTTCCCCAAACGGCGACGACAGCGAAGGCGAGAAGAAGGAATCCGCTGAACCGTACGCCGGATTTCACCCCATGCAGAAGAAAGATGGCGGCCACCAGAAACGATGACGCGGCAACCGGGAATGAACACAGCCACTTCTTGAACGAATCCATGCCGAACTCCCTGAGTCTCCAACCGATTGGCTGGAAGAGACGAATGGTGACAAAAAATCGGCCGTTTGTCAACGGCCGATTCTTTGTTTTTGGGATTCAGGTCCCGTGGCTTAGTAATCCCTGAGCTTGTTGATCATCGGGTGCGACTGGATCTTTTCGAGCGCCTTTGCCTCGATCTGGCGGATACGCTCGCGCGTGACGTCGAATTCCTTTCCGACTTCCTCGAGCGTGTGAGACACCCCGTCGGTGAGGCCGAAGCGCATTTCGAGAATCTTTTGCTCGCGAGGCGAAAGGTCGTGCATGGCCGCGTTCACGTAGTCGCGAAGCAGCTCGCGAGCGGCCGCGCGATCCGGCGAGATGGTCTTCACGTCCTCGATGAAGTCCTCGAGCTTCGAATCCTCGTCGTCGTCGCCGACCGAGGTTTCAAGCGACACCGTATCCTGCGAAATGCGGATGATGTGCTGCACCTTCTCGAGCGGCTCGTTCATTTCCGCGGCGATTTCTTCCGGCAGGGGCTCGCGGCCGAGGTCCTGGATGAGGCGGCGCTCCACCTGCATGAACCGGTTGATGGTTTCCACCATGTGGACCGGGATGCGGATGGTGCGCGACTGGTCGGCGAGCGCGCGCGTGATGGCCTGACGGATCCACCACGTGGCGTAGGTTGAAAACTTATACCCCTTTCGGTACTCGAATTTTTTCACCGCGCGGAACAGTCCGACGTTCCCTTCCTGGATCAAATCCAGAAGCGAAAGCTGCTTGCCCACGAACTTCTTCGCGATGGAGACCACGAGACGCAGGTTCGCCTCGATGATGCGCCGCTCGGCCTCCTTGTCGTTGCGTTCCTTGCGCTTGGCGAGCGCGACTTCCTCCTCCCCGTTCAGAAGCGGGATCTTTCCGATCTCGCGCAGGTACATCTGGATGGAATCCTGCGACAGTTCCGGAACCTCGTTCGGCTTCTTGGAGACCGTGCGCGTGGTGCGAATCTTTTCGTACACGTCCGTCCGTTCCTTCTCGCGGCCGAGAATGCCCTCCTTCATCTCGATGAAGTGAATTCCGATCCTGTCGAGGCGTTCGAGGAATTCCTGGAAAACGTCCACGTAATCCTCAACATTGGAAAATGTGAACAACATCTCGTTTTCCGTAATGAACCCGCGCTGCTGTCCCTTTCTGATGAGACGGTCGATCGTCTCCACGGATGGCGGCGGCGTGCGAACATAACGAACCTTCGGAACCGCCTGTGCCTTGACGGGCTTGGCAGGGCGGACGGATTTTACAGGTTTCGTAGAACGAACCGCCTGTTTGGCCTGCCTTACGTTCTTTTCCTTCGCGGGTTTCTTCACAATTTTCTTCTTAACCATACGCAAACGCCAAAAAGCGATATGCTCCTATCGCAGTGCGTTAAATTCACGGATGAGTTTTTCCACGGTTGCCTGGTCGCCGGCCTGTTCAGCGCGGCGAATGTCCGTCTCGATCGCCTTTCGTCGGAGATCGCGGTCGGACGCAGTAAGGGAATCAAGGAGTTCGTGGACCTGGTCAGCGACCCGATCGGGCGGCATTTGTTCGACCGATTCTTCTCCGAGCAATGCGATTTCATGCAGCAGGGAGCGTTCGGCGTCGCGGCCCGTCAAGCGGGCGTCAAGCCGGCCAAAATATGATTGGGGTGCCTGGTCCAGTGACTGGCTGGCATCATACTCTCCGCGAAGGTCATTGTAAAGCGAACGAAGGGCTTCCGACGGAAACGTTCTACCATTGAAGGCCGTCAATATTTCCGCGCGAATCGACGGCACCTGAATCAAAATGCCAAACAGAGAACGGACGGCCTGTTCGTTTTTGTCATAACGCGCCGTCATGGTCGTCCTCCCTGCGGGCCGCCGTTCATCAAGACGAGGTGCGGGCCTGCCTGTGACATTTTTAGAAGTTTGCCCCTGCATCGCCCCCCGCAGCGCGTCCATGTCCGTTCGAAGCAGATCCGAGACGGTCTGAAGCCAGTGTTCGCGCTCGATGACGTCCGCAATCTGGGACAGCTCCGGCATGAGAAGCGACGCGACCGCGCGCTTGTCGTCCACGTTCGAAAGATCGCGTCCCGATACCGCGCGGTCAATGTAATACTGCATGATCGGCACGGTCTTCGCGCACGCGGCGCGCCAGAGTTCCGGATCCTTTTGCACGGCGTCGTCCGGATCCTTTCCGGCGTCCGCCGGTAGCACGGCCACGCGCACGTCAAATCCCCCGTGCCGCGCGAGCGCGATGCCGCGCTGCGCCGCCTTGAACCCGGCCGCGTCCGCGTCGAATGAAAACACGACGGTCGTCGTGAATCGCTTCAAAAGCGCGAGCTGATCGTCGGTGAGCGCCGTGCCGGACGACCCGACCACGTTTTCGACGCCGGCCTTGTGGGACGCGACGACGTCCAGGTTTCCCTCGACGATCACGACGCGCCCCTCCCGCTTGATCGCCTGCTTCGCGAGATGCAGTCCGTACAGCGTTCGGCCCTTGTGATAGATCTCCGTCTCCGGCGAGTTCATGTACTTCGGTCCGTCGTCCTGAGCGTCGGGCCTGCCAGCCGAGAAGGCAGGCATCGCGCGCCCGGTGAACCCGATCACGTTTCCATGCGCGTCGCAGAGCGGAATCATGACGCGATTTCGAAATCGATCGTACACGCCGCTCCCGTCCTTGCGGCGTTGAATGAGTCCTGCCTTCTCCTGCTCAAGCGACTGGAACCCTCGCTTGTTTAAAAAGGACGTGAGCGAATCCCACGCGTCCGGCGCGAATCCGATCCCAAACGTCTCGGCAAGCGATTCCGAAATGCCGCGCCGGCCAAGATAGTCCCTTGCCGACGCGCCGGCCTCGGAATCCGTAAGCACCTTGCGAAAATATTTCGCGGCCAGCTCGTTCGCGTCGATCAGACGGCGCTTTTCATTCGTTTCCGTCGCGGAATACCGCGTGACTTCGACGCCCGCGCGTTTTCCGAGATGCATGAGCGCCTCGGGAAAATCCATCCCCTCCATCTTCATTACGAACGCGAAGCAATCGCCCCCTTCCCCGCATCCGAAACAATGCCAAATCTGCTTATCCGCGGAAACGTGGAACGACGGCGTCTTTTCCGAATGAAACGGGCAGAGCGCTCGAAAACGAGAGGGTCCCGCCGGCTTGAGCGGCAAATACTCGCCTACCAGCTCGGCGATGTCCACGCGGGATTTGATTTCTTCCTTTGGATCCATGGATCGAACTTACTGTGTTTTCGCATGCTTCGCAAGCCCGTTTAAAAGATGATGCGACGAAAAAATGACTGCACCCCAATGTTCGCCAAACATGCGGGCAAACGTGATATCAAATGGCGACCTTGGAATAAATACTCAGAATGGCGCTGCGGATCGCGGGATCGGACGC
>Ga0172379_10012046_pt1 | contig 10183 bp, 8 predicted proteins | sample GrowelOW334metaG_FD_119756 | JGI IMG/M metagenome (GOLD analysis project Ga0172379, IMG submission 119756) | Groundwater microbial communities from an aquifer near a municipal landfill in Southern Ontario, Canada - Groundwater well OW334 metaG | ecosystem: Environmental > Aquatic > Deep...
ACAAGCAATGCCCCTGGTAGTACAGCAAGCTCTGCTGCCGACCTTCAAAGGCAAATCGTGGCATGCCCGGGGAAGCCTGAGATCCAAGACAATGGCACGATAAAGTGTAAATAATTACTAATATGAAACCACTCGGTATTTGGATAGTCGGAATAGCACTTGGCCTCGTAACTATGGGTCTTATTGTTTGGTTCCTTTTCTTTGCTTCTGTCGCTCCTATGGGGCAGGCTACCAACACTTCAGGCGGGCTCGGGGTAGGGGCAACTCAAACCACCGGTGTCAGCACGAGCAATACTCAAACCAACAACAATCAGACCGCTGTTACAGGCCAACCTTCTGCACAAAAAGTGTTTAAGATAGCAGACGGGCCTGTTACGGGAGCAACCTTCGTACAAACGTTATACCCAACCACCACACTAGCCCGCTATGTTCTGCAAGAGAACGGCCACGTGCTCGATCAACCGCTCGACGTGCCGGGGAGCCTGCCGCGCGCAATTTCTAACACCACCATACCAGCTACCGCCTTGGCAGTGTGGGGCGCAACAGGCGAGTTTTTATATCTGCAATACTTAGACGGCAGCACGGTAAAAACCGTTTCGCTCGGTTTCTCGGTAGCAACCAGCTCGAAATCAGTAACACGCCCGGTCGAAATACAATTTTTGCCTAACAACATAACAGGTTTGGCTGTCTCGCCCTCAGGCAAACAGGTTGCCTACCTGCTTTCTACCGCATCAGGCAGCGACGGGTATGTGGCAAATGCGGAGGGTGGTAATGCTAAAAAACTTTTTTCAATCGGATTTTCCGAACTCATACTCGCTTGGCATGCACAAAATACGCTGCTACTCACCACAAAAAGCAACGCGGGTGCAGCAGGAGTTGTATTTTCTGTCGACGCTCGGGGCGGAGGTATCGTACCCCTCATATACGCAAACGGGCTTACTGCAACCGCCGACCGGTCGTTCTCAAACATTGTCTACCAGGCACTACCGAGCGGCAGTGCTGCCCGCACTTCCTATGTGCACAATATGGCGCAGGGCAAAGAATCTCCGCTCGCGCTCGACCCTATACCGGAGAAGTGTGTGTGGGGAAATACGGCTACGAGCACTATGTACTGCGCGGTGCCGCTTCAATATGCCGACGCGACATTCCTCGACCGGTGGCATATCGGTGCTGCAAGTTCGGCTGATTCTATTATCTCTTTTACTATCCCGACAAACAGAGCAGCCGCACTTGCGGTGCCGGGCAGTGCCGACGGGGGAGTTTCTTCTGACATCCTTGAGCTAGCGGTTTCACCGGATGAAAAATATCTTTTGTTTGTTAAAAAAGGCGATCGTTCATTGTGGGCGGTTCGTTTAGGGCAAAATTAAAAGCAGGATCGAATAATTAAAGAACAAGACCGCCGTTAGGCGGTCTTGTGTTTGAGCACAATGTGACGGAACTTTCCCTCACCCTGCGACTCGGTAGCGATCTCCGGATCTTCTGCAAAGAGTTCGTGCACCACGAGACGTTCGTAGGCGCTCATAGGGCTCATCTCGACGTCGTGTTTAAAGAGGCGGGCGCGCTGGGCGAGCATACGCGCATTAGCACGAACCAACTCCATCTGATTTTCATGAAAATTGTTGACGTCGATAAGGAAGTTTGCCGCTTCGATGCCGTGTTTGGCTTCAATGATACGGCGCGCGATACTGTTGAGAGCTCGAAGGTGGTCACCGTTCGGTCCTATGAGACGACTTGAGTCATTTGAGGTGACAGCAACGACTGTGCGGTGCCCGTTGCGAACTATGATGTCTTCTACTTCTACATCAAGCAGCGCGAGGAGCTCGGTGATGGTTTGTTTGAGGAGCTCAGGTTGCATACAACCACAATACCTTAAAAGACCTCTCACCTGCAACAAATTGCAAAAACTCCTTTATTTTGAATCTTTTTTAGAGATTTGGCGGCGGATAAGCCACTCTTGGCCTATCGAAATGACACTCCCTGCGGCAAAGTATAGACCGACAGCCGCCGGCAATGAGTACGAGATAACTGCGATAATGCCCGGCAGCATATACAGCATCATATTTTGCTGCATTTTTTGTGCAGCCAGCTTCTCCGGAGAGAGATGTTTTGCTGCGGTGCTGTTGGTGCGGGCTACCGAGAGACGCATTACCAGGTACTGGAGCGCGCCAACTACCGCCACCAGGACGAGATTGTGGGGGAGGGTTAAGTTAAGCACTCCGAGGAAATGAATGTTGATGAGTTCCGGCACAGACACAAACGGGTAGAGGAGATTTGTGTTAATGGCCGGGAGTGTTGTTTGAAAGAATGCGAAGTAGAGAGCGAGGAAAATCGGTATTTGTATAAAGAGCGAGAGAACCATCGAAAGCGGGTTGACATTGTACTTTTTATAGAGTCCGAGCATAAGCCTGCTTTGTTGCTCTCTATCGTCCTTATACTTCTGTTTAATCTCCTCTAACTCTCCCTGCATCGCCTGCATACCCATCGTACTGCGGATCTGTGAGGCAAACACAGGGTAAAAAAGAAAGCGGATAACGCAGGTGAGGGCAATGATGGCAAACCCGACGTCGCCGCCCGGCATAATGTCTATGAGATAAACAAAACCGTTATAGAGCGGCTGTGTAAGCAATGTTTCAAACATAATCTCTATTGTGCCGAAATTTTCTCCAAAAAGATACTGATTTCACCCGCAAAAGCGGGGGTGAGTGCCTCTTTAGGGATGGATCGTACAAAAAACACCACTGCCCCGCTCTTTTTTGGGGTAGGGAGGCCGGCAACCGCTCGATAGACTGCTCGACGTAGGCGATTGCGCACCACCGCACTCTTGGCGACTGATTTTGGGGCTACAGCTGCAACTCTAAAACCGCCCGGGGTAGCCAAAAACCTCGCAGAAATAAGGTTATTTCTGCCTTTTTGAGGAGAAATAGATATAGAAATACCTCGAGAAAGTACGGTTTGTACGTCGCTCGAGGTGAGGCGCTTACCTTTGGGAAGCATTGGGGATTAAACGGTTACGCGAGCGCGGCCCTTGCGGCGGCGGCGAAGCACGGTCTTACGACCGCCAGCAGTAGCTTTGCGGACCAAGAACCCGTGAGTTCGACCTCGCTTTCGCTTTTTTGGCTTATAGGTTTGCGACATACACAGACTATAACCCAGTATTAAGAATAAATAAAGCCCCTTCGACCTATCCACAATTTCTCCACACCTTGTGCACAACAATGGGTGTTTTGACGCGCACCTCATGCTCAAGTATCCTTTGTGTACGTTTCTGATCACCCTACCTATGACCACAACAAAAGAACTTTGGGAAAATGCGCTTACTGAACTGGAACTCACCATTTCAAAACCAAACTTCAATACGTGGTTTAAAGATACTCACCTCATGCGCGTCGAAGAGGGAACAGCATTTCTCGGCGTTCCAAGCCAATTTGCGCGCGACTGGCTCTCGACCAAATTTCATAAAGATATTCTGCGCTCGTTGCGAGATCTCTCAGAAAACATACGGATGGTCGAGTATGTGATCTCCCGTAGTACTAAAAAAACAGTTGAGGAGGTGCGCCCTCCTCAAGCCTCGGAACTCCCCCTTGAGACTATCCACTCAAAAACCAACCTTAACCCCCGTTTTACCCTCTCGTCGTTCATTGTCGGGCCATTTAATGAGCTCGCACATGCAGCGGCACAGGCGGTGATCCGTAAGCCCGGTATTGCCTACAACCCATTGCTTATATACGGCCCCACCGGTTTAGGGAAGACCCATCTCATACAGGCAATTGGTAATCATTTTCGTGTAAATACCCCGGATCGTAAAATCCAATACGTTACTTCGGAGAAATTTTCGATGGACTATGTCTCTTCTCTTCAGGCAGGGAAAATACAGAACTTTAAAGAGAAGTATCGTTCATACGACCTGCTTATAATGGACGACATTCAATTTTTGGCGAAGATGGAAAAGACAAAGGAAGAATTTTTTCACCTTTTCAATTACTTACACGACGGCAACAAACAGCTTGTATTCTCCTCCGACCAACATCCGAATCTTATTTCCGGCCTTGAAGACCGTCTTAAGTCGCGCCTAAACGCCGGTATGATCATCTCTGTTACGCCTCCCGACCATGAGTCGAGGCTCGCTATTGTGCGTTCAAAAGCGGCGGCACATAATTTTATTCTTTCCGACGAGGTTTTAAGCTACCTTGCTACAACTATAGAGGGGAATGTGCGCGAACTAGAAGGTGCACTTAATACACTCTTGATCCAGTTTGAGATGCGCGGCAAACCCCTAACACTCTCTGATGCAAAAATCCTCCTGCGCGGCTCCGGAAACGCCGCTAAAAAGGCAATCTCTGTACAGGAGGTAGTAAAAACTATTGCCGGATTCTATGGTATTGAAGAATCGAGTATTTATGAAAAAACCCGTCGTAAAGAGGTAGTCCGCCCAAGGCAAGTCATAATGTTTCTTCTGCGTGAAGACTTCCACATTTCATTCCCGACTATAGGGGAAAAACTCGGCGGCCGCGACCATACCACTGTCATACACTCCTGCGATAAAATTAAAAATGACGTTCTATCAGATAGTATTCTTAGCAACGAAATTCATCAGATCCGCCTTATGTTGAAATGATGTGGATTATATATGGATTACTAGATGGATGAGATGTGGAAAAGATACTGAAAAAAATTTATGAAAAAACTTATCACCAACTCACTACAGACACTTTCCACAGAATATCCTGTACAAAAAATAACTTTTTTCTCTTACCCGCAAACATATTCTAGAGTTTTCCCCATCATCCACACCTATAATAGTAGTAATAGTTTTATATAAATACCTTTATGAAATTCGAGTGTACAACTGAACAACTGGGTGGGGCAGTGGGGACAGCGGTGCGTTTTATAGAACGACGCGTTAACCTTCCGGTACTTTCGAGTATTCTTATTTCTGCTGAAAAAAGCGGCCGCGTTATACTCCGTGCAACAAATCTTGAGTGTGGTGTTGAGGTTGTGGTGCAAGCAAAAGTGTCGGCAGAGGGTGTGGTTGCAGTACCAGGATCAACTCTAAGCGGGCTCTTAGGGAATATCCGCACTAAATCAGTTTCAGTCTCTCTTTCGGGAGAAGTGCTTAAAATTGAAGCTGAGCGAATATCCGCATCACTTAAAACCGTACCGCACGACGACTTCCCAATACTCCCACGGGTTTCTGCATCAACCTCTTTTACCATCAAAGCAGCTGATCTTAACCGCGCGATACGTAATGTTGCCTATTGTGCTTCAACGTCGGCAATAAAACCGGAGCTTCAAAGTGTGGTGGTATATGCTGAAATGGGGAAACTCACCACTGCTGCCACAGACTCATTCCGCCTTGCGGAGAAGGTGGTGCCGCTACGCGGCGGAGGAAGCGTGCCGCAGCTCCTCCTCCCTATACGAAATGCCGCAGAACTTATGCGCTTACTCGAATCGTCGAATGAAGAGATAGAAATATATTACAACGAGCACCAAATCTCGACCCATATAAAGGATATCTACTACACTAGCCGGCTCATCGACGGCACCTTCCCAAACTACCGCCAAATCGTTCCAAAATCGTTCACAACAGAAGCAATCGTGCTTCGTGAGGATCTGGCCCAGGCGCTTAAATCGCTCTCGGTATTCGCGGATAAATTTGCGCAAGTGTCTTTTACGGTTGATCCGGCTAAAAAAGCGATCATTCTCTTATCAAAAAATCCTGATGTGGGGGAGGAAACATCTACTATCCGCTCAACGATCTCAGGTGATGCGGTTTCTATGAATTTTAATGGCCGTTACTTGGCAGACAGCCTACAAGGGATAACAGGCGAGAGTGTGCGCATACACTCTAATGGTCCGGGTAAAGCACTCCTCATTCGCGATGCGGCGGACGACTCATTCTTCTACCTTGCGATGCCAATGAACCGCTAGAAAGCGGGAACAGTGGTTGTACTAAATATTTGAGTCCCCGGTGCAGGGCCGACCGGTACGGTAATACCGTCTACATAGCCGTGCGTTTGAGCCCATGCGCGTACAGGCACCTCCCATAGGTTGTATTGAGAGTCGCTTGAAGGATCAACTGGGGTGGGACCGTTCGGGTTGTCCTTACTTACCCAGTGGAGTATCTCGTGCACTGACTGCGTCACATACTCGATATTGTTCTGAATATAATTTTGGTTTCCTTGCCAAACGCCGCGCAACACCGGTTTAAGACCAACCGTGTTCGGCTCGCTGCGTATGAATGCCTCCTGCGGCGTCTTAGTGAGCGCATAGCGCATAAATTCGCTCCACATAGGGCCAACGATGAATCCGGAGACGCGCTTCACCATCGAGGAGTTATCGTTGTTTCCGGCCCATACGCCCACCACGATGTTAGGGGAGTAGCCGACCGTCCACGCATCACGGTAATCGTTGGTGGTACCGGTCTTCATCGCAACATCGTGCCCGCCAAAATTGAAGAGAGTGTTCTCACCAAGCGGCGCGCGCGCCACCGGGTCGGAGAGAATATCGCTAATTTCTTGTGCTATCTCTGCCGGGAGCACCTGTGAGCCATGCTGTTGTGTGTTGTCTTCGATAATTTGACCTTGTGCATCTTCAATTTTTAGTATCGATACAGGGCTCATCCGGAGACCGTTGTTTGCAAACGTGCCATAGGCACTCGCCATATCAAGCAATGTTACTTCGCCGCCGCCGAGCACCAGCGTGAGGCCGTATTGGTTTTGTGTGCCGAGCGTTGAGATACCCATTGCTTTTGCGAGGCGTAATGTGTCGCCGATGCCCGCCAGGTAAAGCACCTTTACTGCAGGCACGTTGATTGACTGTGCGAGTGCGTTGCGAAGCGTCATTGGGCCTCTAAACTGCCCGTCGTAGTTGACCGGTGAGTAACATTCGCCGTTGCTTGTGTAGTTGGTTGCGGAGCAGGTTGTTTGGAACTGGGTGCGCACATCAAACAACACCGTATCGGGTGTGTAGCCTTTAATAAACGCTTCGGCATAGGCAAACGGCTTAAAGGCTGAACCCGGCTGCCTCGCTGCGAGTGTGACGTTGTAGTTGCCGTCAATTGCCTGGTCGAAGTAGTCGCGCGAACCTACCATCACCAATATTTGCCCGGTTTTGGGGTCGAGTGCGATCATACCGGCATTTGAGGCGTTAAAGTTTTCAGTGTTAGTGAGTGCGTTGCGGTTTACTATTTCCTCCGCTTTTGCTTGAAGGTCCGCATTAAGCGAGGTAGTAACTCGCCACCCGCTCTCCTCGAGCACGCTTATACCGTATTTCTCTTCCAAATATTGTCGGATGTAAAAGACAAAGTGCGGTGCTTGGATAGCGCTCGCGCGCTGCGCCTGAAACTCTACCACCTCCGCTTTTGCCGCATCGCGCTCCTCTTCGGTGAGGTAACCGTGTACTAACATACGGTCGAGCACCAAATTTTTGCGCGCATCGAGCGCATCTTTGTGGTTGCCGTAGGGCGAGTAGTAGGTGGGGGCGGGGAGTACTGCTGCCAAGTAGGCTGCTTCTGCAACACTTAAATCACTCGCGTGTTTGTTAAAAAAAGTTTCAGACGCTTGTTCTACGCCGTACATCGCACCTCCATAGGGCGCTTGGTTGAGATAAATCTCAAGGATTTGGTCTTTGCTCATGGTCTGCTCGAGCTTGAGAGCCAAAACCCACTCCTTAAATTTGCGGGTGATAGTCTTGGAGCCGGTGAGGACCGAACCCTTGATCACCTGCTGAGTGATGGTGGAGCCGCCGCCGCCGCTTAAGGGTTTGCCGCTTAAGATGTTGGTAAAGATTGCGCGTAGTGTCGCGAGCGGGCGCACGCCTTTGTGGGTATAGAACTCCGCGTCTTCAATCGCGATCGTTGCGTGCTGTACGTTGAGAGAGATTGCCGAGAGGGGAACTATGGTGCGCTGGATATTGTCGTGGAGGTCGTACAAAAGCACCGAACCCGTGCGGTCATAAATTTTGACCGATTGTTCTATCTTGCGTTCGTTGAGAGATGCCAGGTCGGGGAGCTTGAGCGATGCCGCCCAAAGCACAAAAAGCCCCAAAAAGATAAAACCGGCCGCGATACCCCATAAAAGAATAAGTTTCCAGTGTTTGCGGGCGTACCTGCCTGATTTTTTAATCGCACTGCGCCCCTTCTTAAGAGAAAAACGCATATATGCGAACATTCTATCACAAAGGGAGCCGTGTTATAGTCAATGCGTATATAACGCGTATGGGCATTTTTTCAAAAACAGTGCCGGTATCAACCGACGAAAAAAAGATAGACGAGCTGCTCTCAAGGGGCGTTTCCGAGGTGATTGTTAAAGAAGACTTGCGCCGGAAACTGCTCTCGGGAAAACGCTTGCGAGTGAAGCTCGGTATCGACCCGACCTCGCCTAACATCCATATTGGGCGTGCTGTGGCGCTTTGGAAGCTTAGGGCATTTCAAGACCTTGGCCATACAGCGGTCTTTATTGTTGGAGATGCCACCGGAGTTGTTGGGGATACTTCTGATAAAGAAGCAGAAAGACCAATGCTTTCTCAAGATAAGGTCAGGGAAAATATGAAAACCTACTTTGACCAGGCCTTTAAGATACTGGACCCACAGAAGACCGAGACCCACTACAATTCTGAATGGCTCGATAAACTCGGCTTTCTCGAACTGACCCGAATGGCAAGCCTTTTTGGGCTCAATGAATTTGCTTCTCGTGAGCTCATTGCAAAAAGGATGGACGCCGGGCAGAGGGTGTCTTTCCACGAGCTTCTCTATCCGCTCATGCAGGGCTATGATTCTGTGGCTGTGCGCGCAGATGTCGAACTTGGAGGTACCGACCAACGTTTCAATCTTTTGGCCGGTAGAGACATCCAAAAACTCTACAAGCAAGAGTCGCAAGACGTTGTGACGGTAGAATTGCTTGAAGGGACTGATGGTAGAAAGATGAGCTCATCGTGGGGGAATGTCGTAAATATTCTAGATACATCGAATGATATGTTTGGTAAGATCATGTCGGTCAAAGATGAGCTTGTGGAAAAATACTTCAACCTTTGCACCCGCGTTCCGCTTGAGGAAACCCATTCAATACTTTCGCAACACCCCAAGGATGCGAAACTGCGCCTCGCATTTGAAATCACCGCACTCTATCACGGCAAAGAGGCGGCAGAAAAAGCAAAACAAGAGTGGGAGAATACATTTAGCAAAGGGGAAGCGCCTACCGACATCCCTGAAACTGCGGTTGAGCCCGGTACAAGTTATCTCGATGCGCTCGCAATACTCGGCGAGTCTAAAAGCAACCTGCGTCGCCTTGCGGAGCAGGGCGCGATCACTGCAGACGGCAGTGAGGCGGTTAAGGATCTCTCAAGGTCTGTGCCACAGACGCAAACGCTGCGCATCGGCAAGCATCGATTCCTTAAAATAATCGTCAAATAACAAAACCCCCGCCAAATGGCGGGGGTTTTGTTAAAGCTCCTCTTCCTCTTCGTCGTCCGTAACACCTACCAGATCCTCGTCCTCGAGGTCGTCGGTGTCTTCAGTATCTTCGTCGCCGAGACCGACTTCTTCATCCTCATCGGTATCGAAGGCCATAATCGGATCCTCTAGCTCAAACTCATCTCTCATTAGCGTATTATTTTTAGCTGATAATTGGATATTTCTTCCCAATGTTGTGTGTTGTATCAAAACTATAATTCTTTGCAACTAGCAGGGGCAGAATACTCTGTGGATAGTATTGTTTGGCGACAGTAAAGTGAGCTGCTCCTGGTGACTATCTCGCCGCAGCCAGGCAGGTGAGCCCGATAGCTATAGCGTCCATCTCATCATCGAGACGTTTGCGCACGGGCAAACTTACAAGGCGGGAAACCATCATAGCTACAGCCGATTTTTCGCTCTTGCCGTAGCCGGTGACGGCAACTTTTACCTCAAGCGGTGTGTAGTGGTAGACCGGGATATCGTTCTTTCGGGCTATGTAGGCGAGCATACCGCGCACCTCGGCAATCTTAGTAGCCGTCTTCTCGTTTTTTTGGAAATAGATCTCCTCGAGCGCCACGGCAGCAGGCGCAAATTCTTTGATGAGCGCCTCGGCCGCTTCTCCGAGTTCTAACAAACGATCTTCAAACGAGTTTGAAGCGCGGGTCCGGATGCATTCGGAGAAGAGGAGTGTCTCGCGGGAGCCCTCGCCTGCCTGCGCAGGCAGGCGCTCTACCA
>Ga0172379_10012047_pt1 | contig 10182 bp, 8 predicted proteins | sample GrowelOW334metaG_FD_119756 | JGI IMG/M metagenome (GOLD analysis project Ga0172379, IMG submission 119756) | Groundwater microbial communities from an aquifer near a municipal landfill in Southern Ontario, Canada - Groundwater well OW334 metaG | ecosystem: Environmental > Aquatic > Deep...
AGGGGTCCAGTTGGCGCTTGTCGTTGAGTATAGTATCCTGTAAGAGGGAGGTTATTATGACGTTGCGCTATGTGCATTGGCAGGACGGTCCCGATTTCCTCGGTTATCTGGTAGATTACCCCGATTACATTACCCAGGGAACCTCGCAAGAAGACTTGAAAGAACATCTGATCGACCTGTACCGCGACCTGACTTCCGGTGAATTGCCTTATGTCAAAAAGGTCGATGAATTGGTGTTCACCGCGTGAAACGCGACGACTTGATCAAGAAGCTCAACGAACACTTGGCGAAGGCCATCATCAAGGCTTTAAGCAGATAGAATGGCGATCCATGATGTGCGGTTCAGTCATGAAGTCTGATCCTGAGGGTCAGCCCCTCTGGTCGAGGCAGACCGCACGATACCTGTACTGCTTACCAGCATACTCCACAAGTACGTAACCGGTGCCCTCATCGACCGCAGCGCCGTCAAGGAACCCATCCACGTCCTACGGGCAAGCTGAGCGCAGGGAAGAAGCGATCCAAACTGCAACACCAGGCTGAGTTATCCAGCGCTTTTTCGTCGCGCTGCGACTGTTGGGTCCCCCTGCTCCAGGTGGCATGGAGGCCACCCTTCAAACGCTGAGAACGCGCCCCGCGCGTTCTCGAAGGAACTGACGGGCAGAAGCCCGTCAGTTCCCACGAACTTGGGGACGAACCAAGCGGAAGCCTAGATTGCCGTTCCGGTAGGCCGGCGTGTCGCCGTTCCGACCGGCCGAACGAGCGTACGACGCGCCGCTGAGCCAGCCCCCGCCGCGAAGCACGCGGCTCGACCCCGAGGCAGCGCCCCGAGGATCGCTCTGGCTTCCTCCGCTGTAACTCCCGTACCAGTCCCAGCACCATTCCCAGACATTTCCGCTTAGGTCATACAACCCGAGCTCGTTGGCCGCCTTGGTTCCTACGGGTTTGGTGGTGCTACCGGAATTTGAACTATACCATGCCACACTACCTACATCGTTACTCCCCGCATAGGTGTACCCCCGACTGGACTGCCCTCCGCGTGCCGCGTATTCCCACTCCGCTTCCGTCGGCAGCCGCCAGCCGTTTGCGCTCCAGTCACAACTCACGTTGGTTCCGCTGATCGTGTATACGGGCCGTAACCCGTCCTTCTGGCTCAGCTTGTTCGCATACGCCACCGCGTCGTACCAGCTCACTTGTTCAACCGGCTGGGTGTCGCGCTTGAAGCGGCTGGGGTTCGTGCCCATCAGCGCCGCGTAGTCCTTCTGCGTCACCTCGGTCTTCATCATGTAAAATTCCGACACCCGCACCTCGTGCACGGGCTTTTCGTCAGACTCGCCCGAATCGGAACCCATGCGGAAGGTACCACCTTTTATGAGGATTTCTCCACGGATCGGTAGCTTTATGTTGAGCGGCTTATTGGGCCGAAGGTCATACTTGGCCCCAGCCGTCCAAGTCTGTATTTCCTTCCACTCCGTACCGTCAGACCATAGATACCGGACTTCAACCTGGCCAGCCTTGATACGGGTGGCCAATGGGGTGGTTCCCAGGGTTTGGCCATCCACCTGTACCATGGCAGACAACTCACTGGAGGGGACAGAAAAATCCACATACGCCTTTGTCAGACTGAGGGCGGAGCTCCGGTTTCCGGCGGTAAAGTGGGCCAGGTCCTTGCGGGGGCTTGAGGTAGCGACTACCTCTCCTGTTTCCAGGTTGCGGACGGCAAGGGTGCGCAGGACCAAGAAATAGCGCTTGTTGGCCGGGTCGCCGCGTATGCCCCAGCCAATTTCACCCGCCAGGGCGTTGGCTTTTACGGCCCGGTCGAAGGCGGTAAGCTCCGTTCTCAGGTCGGTGCTTTTGGAAAAGTCGATGATGATAGTTTCTTCCGCCTCAATGATGGGGTCCAGGCTGGTAATCTTTATGGGCCAGAGGCGGGCGTTGCGGTCGTAGGTTCCCGGCTCCACGCGGACCTGGGATGCGGGGAGGGACCAGGTTTTTCCTTCCAGGGTGGAAATGGCCTTGTCTAGCTGGGATTGCAGACCCGCGGTCTGCCGGGTTTCTTCACTATCCAGGGCAGTCTTCCGGTTGGCCAGGGTCGCGTTGCGGTCTGCCTCCAGCTTGGTCTTGTCGGTCCTTACCCGTTGGGCGAACTCGGCGTCGGTTTCCCATAATTCCGGCTCCGCCTTGGCGAAAACCGCGAACAGTGGCTCGAAGCCGGCCCGTATTCCCCGTTCTGCTTCCTGCCGGCTCAGGTCGAACTGGCCCCGGATCTCCGCCACCGCTGTCCGCAGGCGCTCGACGGAAGCCACCAGGCCATCAGGGTCGTCCCCATCGCCTTGGGCACCAAGGAGCTCCAGTTCCGCCCGGCGCTTGGCCATGGCGACGGACAGGGCTTCCTGGGCGCGGATGCTGGCCTGCACCTGGGCCTGCTTCAGTCCCTCCGCTTCGGCCGCCTGCCTGCGGAAGGCGGCGGTACGTTCCAGGCTGTCCGCTTCCAGCTTCTTGGCCGCCCGCAGGGCGTCCTGCTTGCGCTGTTCCAGTTCCAGGGCTTCCCGGGCCGCCGCGTCCTTGGCCGCGCCTATCCGTGTCTGCCGGTCCGCCAGTTCGCGCTCCAAGGCAGCCAGCTCGGCGTTGGCCCTACCCGAGGCTTCCCGGGCCTTTCGGGCCGCCGTCTCCGGGTCCACCAGATACCAGGGCCGGGAAAGACCCAAATCTACCCGTGGGGATTGCTTGCCCCCGCTCAGGGCCAGCACGTCCGCCCGCACCTTTATCATGGCTTCCGCTATGTTCAGGCCCGGTTCGGCCAGATTTTTGAGCAGCGCCGCGGTAAACACCCCGTTGCGCGCGGTGCCGTCAGCGGCGGTGGATCCCGGTTCGGTGGCATAGGCCACCAAGGTTTCCACGTCCCGGGGAACGGCCACCACAGTCAGCCCCCGCGAACCTGACCGGCTGGAGCCGGGGAAGGGGTTATCCCGGCAGGCGTCCAGAAAGAGCACAGCCGTGCCCACCCCCGAATCCTTTATCCTTCCCAACAGGTCCGTCACCGACAGGGACCGGCTGCGCACCTGGGTATCGCTGCGGATATCCTCTTTTATGGGGATGAGATAGTTTTCACCATTCACCTGCATGCCATGGCCTGCATAATAGACCACGGCGCTGTCCTTCCCCTTAAGAAGCCTCACGAAATCGGTTACAGCCTGTTCCATCCCCGCAAGGTCTAGATTGGTCCGGGTCAGCACCTCCATGTCCGCAGCCCTAAACAGGGCCGCCATGTCCGCCGCGTCGTTGGGCGGATTGGCCAGGGGGCTGGAAGCGTAGGCCCCATTGCCTATTACCAAAGCTGCCCGCTGGCCTGCCTGGGCATTCAGATTCAATGGGATAAGAATGGCAAGCAGCGTCAAAATAACGGGCAGATTTAATAAGTTCGGACGGTCCATAAGGGCTCCCCTTTACCTTCATTTTAAGGGAAGTATAAACCCAGCCGGTAAGAGGTGCAATAAAATGTCACCCTGAGGAGACTGCATCGGCCCCGGCACCCTACACTCACCCCTCACCTCGCTTATTCCCCCATTTAGCGCTATATTAGTAGTATGTCCCTCACCTGCAAGCCACTTCACGCCCGCGACTTCCACTGGCCCTGACGCATCCGACAAACCGTTCCGGTGACACGAATCCCGTAAGACTATTCCGCCTCATGAATAAGCGGGGGGATAAAGGGAGGAACCGATGGATAACGTGCACAAGAAAACCCTGCTCTTGGTGGAAGACGAGGCAATCATCGCCATGAACCAGAAAAGGTTCCTGGAAAAATACGGCTACAGGGTGTTGACCATCAACACCGGCGAGAAGGCTATAGAGATTCTGAAAGGCGAAACCGAGATAGAGCTCGCGCTGGTGCCGGAAAGCAAGAAGGTACCGCTCGAAAGGATCGGATACGAAGTCCTCGTGGCCACCAGTGCGGAGAAGGCCGTGGAGCTATGCAATCAGAATGCCACCATCGACCTGGTACTCATGGATATCGATCTGGGCAAGGGGATGGACGGCACCCAGGCTGCGGAAATAATCCTGGCCCATCGGGATATACCTTTATTGTTCCTGTCCAGCCACACCGAGCCGGAAATGGTGGAGAAGACCGAAAAAATCACTTCCTACGGCTACGTTGTCAAGGATTCGAGCATCACCGTACTGGACGCCTCCATAAAAATGGCCTTCAAGCTTTTCGAGGCCAACAAGAAGATTTCCAATGAGCTGACGGAACGCAAAAGGCTGGATGCGTTATTGCGCGTATCGGAGAACAGGTATCGCGGCCTCTTCGAGACTACGAAAGAGGGGATCCTGATCCTCGACGCGGACTCCGGCATGATCGTGGACGTCAACCCGTTCATGATCGACCTGCTGGGCTACTCATACCAGCTATTCATGGGCAAGACGATCTGGGACATAGGATTCCTTAAGGACATCCTGGGCAACAAGGATAAATTCCTGGAACTGCGGAAAACCAATTATATCCGTTACGAGAACCTACCACTCGAAACCAGCAACGGAAACATAATCGAAGTCGAGTTCATCAGCAATCTATACGAGGTGGGCGATACCAAGGTCATCCAGTGCAATATCCGGGATATATCCGAGCGGAAAGAGATAGAAAAGCGCCTTGAGAATACCCGGAAGGAATTGGTACTCATCAAGAACGAGGCCGATGCAGCGGGGGAGTTCGCGGAAAGCGTCATCAATACCGTGCGGGAACCGCTCATTTCGTTGGACAAGGACCTGCGGGTCGTCACGGTGAGCCGGTCGTTCTATGACCTTTTCAAGGTCAGTCCAGAGGATACCATCGGCCAGCTGATCTACGACCTGGGGAACAAACAATGGAATATTCCCAGGCTGCGGGAACTGCTGGAAAACATCCTTCCCCAACAAGCGTCTTTCGAAAACTATGAGGTGGAGCACAACTTCGTCTCCATAGGCAAGCGCATCATGCTGCTGAACGCCCGGCAAATCCAGCAAGCCACCGGCAAGCAGCGCGTCATCCTCCTGGCCATCGAGGACATCACCGAACGGAAAGAAGCGGAAGTCCGAATCAGAAGGCTCCTTTCGGAAAAGGAGATTCTCCTCAAGGAAGTGCACCACCGGATCAAGAACAGCATGAATACCATCAGGGGACTTTTAAGCCTCCAGGCGGAGACGCTGGAAGATCCCACCGCGGTAGAAGCGCTCAGGGATTCCGGCAGCCGGGTGCAGAGCATGATGCTGCTCTACGATAAATTATACCGGTCCCTCAACTACACCGAAGTATCCATCAGGGACTACCTGTCGTCCCTGGTCGACGAAATCATAGGGAATTTCCCCAACAGCAAGCTGGTGCGGATCGAAAAGGATATCGACGATTTCCTTATCGACGCAAAAAGACTGCAGGCCATAGGCATAATCATCAACGAGCTGCTCACCAACAGCATGAAATACGCCTTCGCCGGCAAGGAAAGGGGCCTCATCAAAGTATCCGTGACGCTGTCCGGCACCCAGGTCCACATCACGATCCAGGATGACGGCAAGGGCATTCCCGCAGGGATGGATTTTGAAAACCCCACCGGCTTCGGCCTGTCCCTCGTACGGATGCTTACCTCGCAGATCGACGGCGCCATCCGGATGGAACGGGAAAACGGTACGGCCTGCATCCTGGAATTCGAAAACTGATGCTGGGGGATGAAAGGACGGCCCCCGATTTGACTTCGCCAGAAAAAAGCGCGATTATTATATCATGATTAACTTTAGTGTTTTAGTCATATTACTAGCCATGGCCAGTCCGCTTTTCGCGGGTGCGCAAAAGGACGCTTCCTCCGTCGCCGCACCAGTCACCGCACCAGTGGCGTCTCCCATGCGCGGCAGTGTTGTGTATCTCGAAGGGGAAGTCGAGATAGACGGCAAGGAGGCGGAAATCGGAATGGTGCTGGGCGAGAGGCCCCTCGTCCGAACCGGTCCGGCTTCTTCATGCGAGATAGTCTTCGCCGGAAAGAACGCCGTCAGGGTAAGCCAGAACGCCGTCGCCACCCTTGATTTCTCAAAGGCCGTTGTCGCCATCGACCTTGAAAAGGGCGGCGTCACCGGGGTATTGCGCAAGCTTGCGACAGTCGCCGGAGAAGACTCCTTCCGCGTGCGCACCGAAGGCGCGGTTGCGGGCGTCCGCGGCACCTCCCTCTGCGTCTGGGCCGACGCCAGCTCCACCTATATCTGCGCGTGCAACGGCAGCGTCCATACCGAGGACGCCAAGGGAAACCAGGAATTCACCCTCGAGGCGTCCCACCATCTCGCAAAGCTCTACGCCAAAAACGGCGACTCCATCTCCGTGGAAGCCGCCGGCATGCTGCACCACACCGACGAAAGCGTGGAGAGCCTCGCCAGACGCATCGGTGAAAGCATAGACTGGTCCGTGCCGGACTGAAAATGGCGTTGTGGATCAAGGCTGCATATGCGGTGGCGGCTTCATTTTCGCCTTTCCGTAACAAGGGTTACGCCCCTTTTCCCACAGGTTTCATTATAATTAGGAGTGACGGCACAAACGTAAAGACCAGGGTGCCCTAACCAAAACCAGGGAGGCTGCCATGAAACGACTGGTGAGCGAAAACGTATGGTGGGTGGGAAAGATAGACTGGGAGCTCAAGAAATTCCACGGGAGCGAGTACTCCACCCATAAGGGATCGAGCTACAACGCCTATCTGATACGCGAGGAAAAAACGGTGCTCGTGGACAGCGTCTGGCTGCCCTTCGCCAAGGAATTCGTCGACAACCTGGAGGCCGAGGTAGGTCTGGCGAACATCGATTTCATCGTCCAGAACCATGCCGAGATCGACCATTCCGGCGGCCTCCCCGAGCTTTTGAGCCGACGACCGGGGCTGCCCATCTACTGCACGGCGAACGCGGTTAAATCCCTGAAGGGACTTCATCATCAGGACTGGAATTTCCGGGTCGTCAAGTCCGGGGATTCGGTGGACATAGGCAACGGCAAGAAGCTTGTCTTCGTCGAGGCTCCCATGCTCCACTGGCCTGATTCCATGTTCACCTATATTGCGGGGGGCGCCGTCCTGTTCCCCAACGATGCCTTCGGCCAGCACTACGCCAGCGAATTCATGTTCAACGATCTGGTGGACCAGGACGAACTGTGGGCGGAATGCATCAAATATTACGCCAACATACTTACGCCCTTCGCGTCGCTGGTTACTAAAAAAATCGAAGAGGTTGTCGGGATGAACCTTCCCGTGGAGGTAATCGCGCCCAGCCACGGCATCATCTGGCGGAAAGACCCGTTGCAGATCGTAAAGAAGTACGCGGAATGGGCGGCGGACTACCAGGAAGACCGCATCACAGTTTTCTACGATTCCATGTGGGACGGCACCCGCAAGCTCGCGGAGGGTATTGCCCAGGGCATTTCAGAAGCCAGCCCGTCCACCTCGGTGGTGGTCCGCAACGCGGCCAAGACCGACAAGAACGACGTCATCACCGACGTTTTCCGGTCCAAGGCAGTGCTGGCCGGCTCGCCCACCGTCAACAGGGGCATACTCAACGCCATGGCCGGCATCATGGAGGAAATCTCGGGTCTGCGCTTCAAGGGTAAAAAGGCGGCGGCCTTCGGCTGCTACGGCTGGTCCGGGGAGTCGCCCAAGCTCCTGTCCGAAAGCCTCGTGAAGGCGGGTTTCGAGTTGGTGGACGATGGGTTCAAGTGCCTGTGGGAACCGGACGCCGCGGCGGTCGAGGCAGCCCGGGAGTACGGGAGACTTTTCGCAAAACGGCTTGTATAGGATTAGTTCAAGCGCCCCCGTGGAATAAGAGCCCCGTTTTGTGCATCCTGTAGGCATGTTGTATTGGTTGTTGATTGCCCTTGTGACGCTTTCGTTCTTTACCGGCGAGATCCTGAGCCTGCTCAACGACTCGGTCCACCGTACCGATATCGATCCGCGGGTGGCGGATTTTTATGATGCCGAGAAATACCGCCGTTCCCTGGCCTACAAGAAGGACAAGGCGGGTCTCTCCCGTGCCATGTCGGCCTTCTCCTTCCTGCTCACCGTGGGCTTCCTGGCTACCGGAACCTTCGGCCGCATCGACGGGCTGTTCACCTCGCTGATAGGGAACCCGCGCCTGCGCGCCATGGCTTTTTTTTGGTGCGATCGCACTGGGCTCGGACCTTCTGTCGCTAGGCTTCGACCTGTATGGCACCTTTAGGCTGGAAGCGCGCTATGGTTTCAACAAGACCACGCCTGCGACCTTCGTCACCGACAAGCTCAAGGGCTACATGTTGGGCGTGGTTTTCGGCGGCTGCCTGCTGTGGCTGTTCATGGTTCTGGTGGAGGCCTTGGGGTCCTCGTTCTGGCTTGTATTTGCCGCGGCGGCGATAGTCATCGTCATCCTGATCAACATGTTCTACACCAGCCTGATCCTGCCGCTGTTCAATAAGCTCAAGCCATTGCCGGACGGGGAGCTCAGGGACGCCATCCAGGCCTACGCGGAGCGGCAGGACCTTTCCCTGCAAGGCGTCTATGTGATGGACGGCTCCAAGCGGTCCACCAAGGCCAACGCCTTCTTTTCCGGGCTGGGTCCCAAGAAGAAAATAGTCCTTTTCGATACCCTGATTGAGAAGCACCCTGCGGAGGAACTGGTCGCCGTTCTGGCCCACGAAACCGGCCACCTCAAACTGCGCCATATCCCCCAGGGGCTCCTGTTCTCTGCAATCCAGATTACCTTGACCCTCTGGGTCTTTTCCCTGTTTGTCGGCAACCCCAGCCTGTCCCTGGCCATGGGCGGCAGTGCCTACTCTTTGGAGCTCAACCTCATCGCCTTCGGCATCCTGTTCACACCCCTCGCATCGGTATCTGGCCTGGCGGCCCTCATTTTCAGCCGTCGCCACGAATACCAGGCCGATGCATTCGCCGCCGGGACAAGCTCCGCTACGGATATGGCCAGCGCCCTGAAACGCCTTTCCGCAGACACCCTGTCCAACCTGTACCCCCACCCCTGGTACGTCTACTTCAACTATTCCCATCCTCCCCTGTTGCAAAGACTGGATGGCCTGGAGAGGCAGGAAAGTAGTATATTCCAGTCAAGTATTACCGGGAGGTAAGCATGCAAAAGATAGTCCCCCATCTCTGGTACGACAATGAAGCCGGCGAGGCAGCCGAGCTCTACACCTCGGCGTTCCCAAATTCTTCCATACTCAACCGTACACTCATAAGCGATACGCCATCGGGCACTGCCGAAATACTTACAATCGAATTGTCGGGGCAGCGCTTCATGCTGATGTCCGCAGGGCCGTATTTCAAATTCACCCCCGCGATTTCCTTCCTTGTCGCCTGCGATACCAAGGAAGAGGTGGACCGACTTCACGCCCTCCTGAGCGGAGGCACTGACCTCATGCCCTTGGGCTCCTACCCCTTCAGCGAACGCTACGCGTGGACCGCCGACAAATTCGGCCTTTCGTGGCAGATAATGCTCATGGGCGATATCCCCTATGAGAGCAGGATCATACCCACCCTCATGTTCGTTGGGGATCAGTGCGGAAAGGCCGAGAAGGCCATGGAAAGCTATACGAAGCTCTTCGGAGCGTCCCGGATAGGTCCGATCATGCGGTACGCGGAGGGAGAGGCACCCGATCAGGCGGGGACGGTGAAGCACGGCGCCTTGACGCTTGAGGGCCAAGCCTTCGCAGCCATGGACAGCGCGTACGAGCACGGTTTCACCTTCAATGAGGCCATCTCCTTCATCGTCAATTGCGAAACCCAGGCGGAGATCGACAAGTATTGGAAAGCCCTTTCGGCTCAGCCGGAAGCGGAGCAGTGCGGCTGGCTCAAGGACAAATTCGGCGTTTCCTGGCAGATCGTTCCCACCGCGATGGAAAGGATGATGGCGAGCGGCGACCAGGAGGCCATGGGCAGGGTTACCCAGGCCTTCCTTAAAATGAAGAAATTCGATATCTCCGAGCTGGAGCGCGCCTTCAGGAACACTTAGATCTTACGCGCCTATGAACGTGTCGTTGCCGCGCTTGAAGTACTTGTTCACCACGAAAACGGCTATGCCGGTCACCACCAGCAGGATGGTGGACATGGCGCTGGCGGTACCGAAATAGCCGTCCACTACGGACAGGTAGATCTTTATCGGCATGGTCATGGTCTTCCCGACATATAACAGGATGGAAGCCGAAAG
>Ga0172379_10012048_pt1 | contig 10181 bp, 11 predicted proteins | sample GrowelOW334metaG_FD_119756 | JGI IMG/M metagenome (GOLD analysis project Ga0172379, IMG submission 119756) | Groundwater microbial communities from an aquifer near a municipal landfill in Southern Ontario, Canada - Groundwater well OW334 metaG | ecosystem: Environmental > Aquatic > Deep...
GACCTGGGCGGACAAATGCACCTTCGCTTCCGACACGGAAGTCTACTGCGCGGTGCCGGAGAATCTGGAGCGCGGCGCCGGCCTCTTCCCCGAACTGGCCGACCGGACCAAGGACAACCTGTACCGGATAAACCTGACGACCGGCGCGCAGGAGCTCATCGCCATCCCCGACGGCGCCTATAATGTTTCTCAGATCATGGTGCCGGAGAGCGGAAACTTCATCTACTTCACGGACAAGAAGGACGATCAGATCTACCAGGTGCGTCTGAGGTAGCGCCGGCCGGAAGCGGCGCGGCGAAGCGAATCAAATGATAATCAGCAACACTCGCCCGAAGGCGGGTGTTCTGCGTTTTAGGAGCCCGGCTTTAAGCCGGCCTCAGGAAAAATTTATGAAAAACTTACTGCGACGGAGCGGAGCGTTGTTCTTAGAGCTGTTATTCCCGGCCGCCTGCCTGAACTGCCGGCGCGCCGGCGCCTGGCTCTGCGCGGACTGCTTCTCGAAATTGCGCCAAGTCGAGGCGGGAAACGACGGACAAGCAATCGACGGTCACGCGAAGAACCGCCGCCTGATTGCACCGGCGCTGAATAGAATCTTTATCGCCGGCGACTATGAAGACCGGCTGCTGGCGAGCCTGATCAAGCGATTCAAATATAATTTCCTCTCGTCTCTGGGCGAGCCGCTCGGGCGCTTCCTGGCCGCGTTCTGGGAGGAACAGCTGTCACGCGCGGAAAACGCCGGCTGGCGTCCGGACGGGAATCGATCGGACAGCGGGTGGCGGGACAAAGCGGCGCCGCTCTTGATTCCGATTCCTCTTTCTCGCCGCCGAGAAAAATGGCGCGGTTTCAACCAGGCTGAGGTGCTGACGCGGGAACTGAACAGGCGTTTCGGCTACGAAGCGGCGGAGGGACTGCATCGCGTCCGGCATCACGAAGCGCAGGCCTCCCTGTCGGAAGCGGAGCGCTTGGATAATATCAGAGGCGTCTTTGCCTGGAGCGGCGGGCGGCTCGAGGGCCGCAGCGTAATCTTGGTCGATGACGTGGTGACGACCGGAGCGACTCTGAACGAAGCAGCCCTCGTCCTGCGGGCGGCGGGCGCCGCTCGAATATGCGGCCTGGTCCTGGCGAAGGGATAATCAGGAATGGCGGCGGCGAGAGGGCGCGACTGGGGCCGCAGCCGCCCGATATTTACAAAATCCCCGTCCTGGCGTATGATATATGTACGTCAGTGACCGGTCTACCAAGCCGGACGAGGCCAGGCCTCGAACACGGACGCCATCATAAAAGAGTTCCCGCCGAGCGCGGGAAAAGCCGGGTGGAACCGCGAGACTAGGGCCGTAAGGCCGCGAAAGTCCCGTCCTGGCAAAAGCAGAGATTCTGTTTTTGCGAGGAGGGGACTTTTTTAAATCAATCATTAAACTAAGCAACAAATCTATGAGCGAAAAATTGGAAGCGAGCTTGGAGCATAAGCGCCATTCCCTGTCCCATCTCCTGGCGGCGGCGGTCAAGGAGCTGTGGCCGGCGGCCCTCTTATCCATCGGTCCGGCCATCGACAACGGCTTCTATTACGATATCGATTTCGGCGATGTTAAGATCAGCGACGCCGACCTGAAGGGCATCGAGAAGAAGATGGCGCATCTGGCCAAGCAGAACCTGACTTTCGAGCGCGCCGAGAAGAAGATCGATGACGCTTATAAGGAGGCGGCCGCGGCCGGCGACATCTATAAGGCGGAACTGATCCACGACCTCAAGGCGCAGGGCGAAACCATGGTCAGTTTTTACACGGTCGGAAAATTCACCGACCTCTGCCGCGGCGGCCATGTCGACAACACCAACCAGATCAAGCCGGGCAGCTTCAAGCTGCATAAGCTGGCCGGCGCTTACTGGCGCGGCGACGAGAAGAATAAGATGCTCACCCGCATCTACGGCCTGGCCTTCGAGACTAAGGCGGAACTCGACGATTATCTGAAGATGATGGCGGAGGCGGAGAAGCGCGACCACCGCAAGCTCGGCAAGGAACTCAACCTTTTCATCTTTTCCGACCTAGTCGGCAAAGGCCTGCCGCTCTGGACCGAAAAGGGATCCATCATCCGCCGCGAGCTGGAGCGCTTCATCGTCGATGAAGAGCTGAAGCGCGGCTATCACCACGTCTACACTCCCGACATCGCCAAGGTCGACCTCTACCGGACCTCCGGGCACTACCCCTATTACAAAGAGTCCATGTACGCGCCCATCCGGATCGACGAAGACGAATTCATGCTGCGCCCCATGACTTGCCCGCATCATTTCGAGCTCTATCGTTCGCAGCCGCGCAGCTACCGCCAGCTGCCGATGCGCATCGCCGAACTGGCCAAGCTCTACCGCTATGAGCAGTCAGGCGAGCTCAGCGGCCTGATGCGCGTCCGCAGCTTCTGCCTGGCGGACGCCCATATCGTCGCGCGCAGCGACCAGGCGGCGGCCGAAGTTAACGGCGCCCTGGATCTCATCGAATACGTCGCCGGCGTCCTCGGCTTCGCGGCCAATAAGGACTACCGCTACCGCCTCTCTCTGGGCAGCCGGGCCGATGACAAGAAATACTATAAGGATGACGCCGCCTGGGACAAGGCGGAAGGAGTGCTGCGCCAAGTCCTGGCCGGCCGCTCGGTAGAGAGCTACGAAGCCGCAGGCGAAGCCGCTTTCTACGGCCCGAAGATAGACATCCAGATGAAGAACGTGATGGGCAAAGAGGACACCGCCTTCACGGTTCAATATGATTTCGTCATGCCCAAGCGTTTCCAGCTTTCCTTCACGGCTCCGGATGGCCAGGAAGAGGAGCCGATCGTCATCCACCGCTCCTCCGTCGGCGCCATCGAGCGGACGATCGCTTTCTTGATCGAACGCTGCGGCGGCGCCTTCTCGATCTGGCTGTCGCCGGTTCAGGTTCAGATCATCACCGTCGCGGAAGCCCATATCCCCGCGGCCCGGAAGCTGGCGGAAGCCATTAAGGCGGCCGGCATCCGCGTCGAGCTGGACGAAGCTAACGAAACGGTCGGCAACAAGATCCGCAAAGCGGTGGCCGAGAAGGTTCCTTACATGCTCGTCATCGGCGACAAAGAGGTGAACGCGCCGGTGCTGTCCGTCCGCGACCGCGGCTCGGATCAGACCCGGGAGATCGCCACAGCTGACTTCATCGCCGAAGTGAAAGATAAGATCAAGAACTACAAATAAGCGGCGGACAATTAAAAAAAGAGACTGGAACATTTCAGTCTCTTTTGTTTTCAGCTCCACAATTCCTCCATCTTGTCGTGCGCCCGGGGATTCGCACAGAAGGACGCCTTGATATTATAAACGGCGGGTGGCATCTTTTTTTGCTCCGACCGGTATTCTACTTCATACCGAGCCTGCGGCCAAGTCGTCATATCGAGAACGAGAATGCCGTCGTCTATCCAAATCTTCATGCGCAACGTATGAGCAACCTTGATGCAGCGCAGACGTCCGGATATGCCCAGGACCGAACAAATATGCCGGGCTTCGCCGTCCGGCAGACGGCCCTGCATCAGTTCGCGCAAGTCCTCGTCGCTGATCTTCTGACCGACATCCCAATGCGTCGGGTCGGAGTAGTCCTTGATCTCCAAGGAATTCCGGCCTTCCTTGACGCGGACGCGCAAGCGCAGATCGTGATTATACAGCTCAGCCGCCTCCTTCGTTTCGCCGGTGTCGAAATACAAATACGACATCTGCCGCCACTCGCCTTGCTCACGGAATGAATAAGCTAACCTCCAAAAATCTTCCGGAGCAATATCCGCCTTGAACAAACAGGGCGGTTTTCCATATTTTTTTATAGTCTTCATGTTACCCCTATGTTGTGGATGGATTGATGGTTTCTTATTGGATTATCCTAATTTTCTGCGAAAAACTAGGATAATCCAATAAAAACGGGGTTTTTGTTAATGTCCAGGAATTGGATAGATATTATCATAATTATAGATTTTTGTCAAAACAAGCTTGATAGACCGCCGGCGAAGAAATATGTTATCATTAACTTACAATAAAAAATTCATCAATACCTTATGAAGGATTTCAAGCAATACTGGCCGCTCGGACTGGCCCTGGCGGTAATAGTGATCATCGGCGTTCTGGTCTTCAAGCAGGAAGGCGCCAAGGCCATCCTCTTCTACGGCGACGGCTGTCCGCATTGCAAGATCGTGGACGACTATATTGAGGCGAACGGCGTGGAAGAGCACTTCCAATTCAGACGGATGGAGGTTTTCAATAACCGCGGCAACGCGGCGCTCATGAATAAGTACGCGAAGGACTGCGGCCTGGATACGAGCCAGGGTATGGGCGTGCCCTTCTTCTTTGACGGCGACAAAACCTGCCTGATCGGCGACCAGGATATCATCAATTACTTCGGCGGCGGCACCGAGCCGGATGTCACGGGTACCGATGTCACGGCTACGACGACTCCCGCCGGAAACTAAGTCGGTCGTCTCAAATCATCCTTATGAAAAGATATCTCTACTTCCTCCTGCCCGCTTTCGCTCTCGCCGCTCTGCCGGCTAAAGCGGTCTGCCCCGTCTGCGTCGTCGCGGTCGGCGCCGGCTTGAGCCTGAGCGAATACCTGGGCATTGACGACACTATCGCCGGCGTCTGGATCGGCGGCCTCTTGGTCTCGGTCGCGGCCTGGACCGTCAGCTGGTTTAATAAGAAGAACTGGAATTTCGGCAGCCGCCTCTGGCGCAACATCCTGACTTTCGTTATCTACTACGTCCTGACCTTTTGGCCGCTCTGGGCACAGGGTCTGGTCGGCAGCCCGGCTAACACGCTCTGGGGCCTGGACAAGATCCTCTTGGGAACGGCGGCCGGCACCATCGGCTTCACCATCGCCACGCTCTGGTATAACAACCTGAAGAAGCGCCACGGCGGCCACGCTTATTTCCCCTATCAGAAAGTGGCCATGCCCTTCGGCGCGCTCCTGCTCCTGAGCCTGGCCTTTTACTTCGCGACCAAATAAGCCTTAATAAATTTCACGGCAAACATATGTCCGACAAGATCATGAACCTGAACGAGATGATCGAGAAAGTCGACCAGATGAAGAAGGACCACGCCCTGGATCTCTCTTCCGACGAGGACCTGAGCATCGCCATCATGAACCTGGTCAGCATTGAAGAGCATTTCTTCTTCACCGGCGCCAAGACCGGCAACCCGAAATATTACGACCTGCTCGCCGAGGTGCGGGAGATGCGCAAGTCCCTCTTGAAGCGGATCGTTAAGGAATATGAAGGCGAAGTCTGGTGCATCTCCAAGCACCTGCTCGCCGCTTCCTACCGACTGATGGAAGTCGGCACCAAGGCGCAGGGCAAAGGCAACAAGGAAGACGCGCAGGAGATGTTCCAAAAATCCTATGACCTCTATTCCCTGTTCTGGGGACTGAACATGAAGCTCATCGACCTGGGCGAAGTGAAGAAGATCGATGACGACGCGATAAGCACCAAGAAGAGCGGCCTGGCCGGCAAGCTGGGCGCCCTGGTCAAGAAAGTCGTGGACTGCTGCATTGAATAAAATAAAAAATCTCCCGGTTTCCGATTTTCGGAAAGCGCGGGAGATGAGACAAGCGATAAATTTTCGTGCCGATGAGCGGTACGATTTTTTATTCAGGGTGCGGCGGGAGACGGCACGATGATACGACGATTCATGGCCCCCATCCAGACCTGTTCGTCGGCCAATTTCCGGACATAGGTCCAGAAGCCGGAAGGGTTTCTTTCCACCTCTATTACGTAGTACTGCTTCTGCGCCTTAGTCAGAATGAACGCCGGCAGATCCTCAAGCAGAAAGAGTTTCGGATAGCGGCGGCAGATCTCCACGATCTGCGGCTGAGTCAGGATAAGATGATCCAGATTGGAATCGAGGGAGCCGAAGAAATCTTGAAAGGTTCCGTCGAAACCTTTCTGTGTTTCGTAGACTTGAAATTCCGTCGGCCAGGTGTTCTGGGACGGCATATCAAGCTTGTAGTCCCGGAAGGCGCGGTCTATATAGTAGAATACATCCAGCGAAGACTGGATGTTGTTCCAGCCGTCGGTGGCGGGCAGAGAGAAGACGTCCTTGGCAAATATCCGGTCAAGCATGAGAGCCGGGTAAGTGCTGTCGGATTGGCCGAAGGCGGGGACGAGAGAGAATAAGACGAAGAAAAGAAGGACTGATTTTTTCATGATAGCTCCGAATTGTTAATGATCGAGTAGTTTGATTGTAAGACTAATATAACATAAAATATACTACATGTCAATTATCTCTTATTCGGCTTATATTTGACTTATTACCTAATAAATGTCATAATAATGCCACGTCACTAGAAACGTTCTTTCTCACTAATCGGAGGATCCAAAAATGTACATTCTCATCTTCATTCTCGTCGCCCAGCTCCTGTCAATAATGGCGTCCTTTGCCGTCGTCGTTTCCGGGAAGAGTCTCTCGACGCTCCTCTCATACGATAAGCCCTTCCGGCACTGCTCTGAGGTCATTATCAATATGATCCTGATTTCACCGCGCCGGATCGTCTATGCTCTGAGCTGGATAATCGTCGCGAACGTGCTGTTCTGGTATTCTGTAGGCGCACCCGCTTTCTACAGCCAGCTGCTCAGCCAAGACAACGACGCAAATCTGCTGGCTGACATAATCCTGACGCTGTATGGCATCGCCTTCCTGGCAGCGGGCGGCGCGATCGCCCTCCTGAGGAAGGATAAGGAAATCGAAGAGCCGCTGCATACCGCGTACCGGCGGGCGCACTATGCCAGCGAAGGACGCTTCGACGACCGACCCAACCTGGTCTGAAAAATTCTCTCCTCCGCGAAAGCCGCTTCCCGAAAAGAAGCGGTTTTTTCATTGGCAATTAAAAAAGCCCGTCTCTTACAAGAACGGGCTTTTGTCTTTCAGGCCTCCGGGCAGGAGGACCTAAGCGACGAGCTTCCATGATAGTTCCGTGCCACCGCGGAAGACGGGAATATTTCCGATCTTCTCCGGTACCCGCCACAAAACTTTCCGCAACGTCATCATTTCCGTGCTGGCTTTCATCCCGTAGAATGATAAGAAGTTCTCGGATAGGAAGGCGCCGAGATTCTTCAGGGCGCCGTCCTCCTCAAAAACCGTGGCATAGAGCTCCACGGCAATCGGAGCGGTGAATATCCCCGCCGCGCAGCCGTGGCAGAGAGTCTTCTTAGACAAATCATGCGGAGCGGAGTCGGTGCCGGCGCCGAAACGGAGATGGCCGGAGGTCACGAGCTTCCTGATCTTGAGGCGATGCTCTTCCCGCTTCAGGACTGGCTTGCACCAGTGCCCGGGATTCAAGCCGCTGCGGAAGAGCGCGTTACGGCTCAGCATCAGGTGATGCGCCGTGACGGTGGCTCTTATGTTGGCGGGATGCTCAGCAATAATTTCCGCCGCCCGGCTATCGGTGACGTGTTCGAACACCACCGGTAACGCGGGGAAGGCTTCCAGGAGAGGAATAAGTTCCCGATAAACGAAATCAATCTCGCGATCGAATTCGTCCACTTCTGATTCGGGTAATTCGCCATGAACCAGAAGAGGTATCTTATACTTCTCCATGGCGGCAAATACCGGGTAGCGTCCGGGCAGATACCTAACGCCATGACTGGAGTTGGTCGTACCGCCGGACCCTTTCTTATCGGCGAGATAAAGCTTGACCGCGGCCCACAGTCCGGTCTGGAAACCGGAGACGACTTCAGAAGGACTGATGTCGTCGGTCAGATAGAGAGCCAGTTTCGGCTTGAAGTCTGAACCCGGAGGAATCAGGTCTTGGATGCTGCTGAGGTAGGATAAAGCGCGAACGGTATTGCTCACCGGCTCCGCGAGATTGGGCATAATCAGCGCGCCCGTAGCGCGCTGACTGATGGTGCAAGGCAGGACCTTGGCCATCATCTCCCCTTCCCTGATGTGGAGATGGCGGTCAAACCATCTCGGGACAATTATCTGATGCGACATGATACAAATCCTTTCCGGTCTCCGCTGAGACCATGCTGAGATCTTTCTTGACGATTGCCGTCGGACGGCAGGGCGTCTTCAGGTGAATGGAGCCGAAGCTGATTGCTCGCGCTCCTTGCTGCCGGACCGAGACGAGGTCCGAGTAATTCATGACGCTCGGTCCGATAACGGGCAACGCGTTCTGCGCCGCCAGTTCCCTGACCGCTTTCCAGTTGAGAGCCTGGGCCGCTGGGCCGGAAACGCCGCCCCCGCCGCCCAGATGTTGCATCGGACTGGCTTGGCCCGGGAAAGCGGTGTCCCAGGGAACGCTGTTGATAGAGATCGCTTCCGCGAAACCGGCCACTCCCAGCGCGATGAGTAGGTAGGGCTGGTCCACGGAAACTTTCACGATTATGGGATGCTTCGAAACTCGGTAGAGTCTCTTTACGGTGTTAATCACTTCTTGAGCATCATCCAAAGGGTGCCCGGAATTCGGGCAAGACTTATTGACCTCTATTCCAGCTAGAGGAAAGTAGTCGAGAGCGACTGTCATCTCCACTAACTCGTCGCGAGTGCCTTGGATGGAAGCGACAATCGCATAGCGTTTGAAGTTGATCTTGGGGCCGACCTTCTTGACCCACCACTGAAAGCCGGGATTATAGAGCCCGACCTTGTTGACCGCGCTCCCGCCCGACAAGAATTTGACGCAGGACCAGTAGCTGAAGGGCAGCCAGGTCCAAGGGCGAATCCAAGACAAATTGCTGACCGGATACAAGCGGGGCTCCAGAGTGAGAGTGCGCAAGACGACCGTAAATAATTCCGGTCTAAGCAGCCTGAGCCAAAGCAAGGGTCTTTCCCATGGCCAGCCCAGACCGTTGAAACCTAAAGCGCCGCTTGCGACCATGTGCTCGAAGCGGTGTCCGTTAGATAACTTTATCATAGTACCTCCTATACGATGATTATGATGGTTATATACCTTGTTAAAGTCCGAAAAGCGCCCGAAAGCCGCGCTCTTGGCCGTTTAGTTAATTGAAGAGATTTTAGCGACAAAAGCCAGAGAAATCAAGCGCGGGGGCGGAGAATAAAAACCGCGATAAAGATGAGAATCATGACGAGGACGATGGTGCCGCCCGTCGCCAGGTTGAAATAGAAAGCTAAGAGGAGCCCCGCCAGGACGGAGACTAGAGAAAATATCTCGGCGAAAATTATGGTCGGCAACAAACGACGGCGCAGCTGCAGGGCGGTGACGGCGGGAATGACAATCAGGGCGGCGATGAGCAGGACGCCGATGATGGGAATGGCCAAAGAGATCGTGAGCGCCGCCAAGACTATGAAAATAGTATTGACCAGGCGGACCGGCAAGCCGCTGACACGAGCTGCCTCTTCGTCAAAAGTGATGAAGACGATCTCCTTGAAAAAAAGCGCCAGGGTTGCGACAACGACGAGGGCCAGACCGGCCATGACCGAGACATCGGAACGCGTGACCGTGACGATGCTGCCGAAGAGATAGCTGAAGAGATTAGAATTAAAGCCGTGCGCCAGACTCAAGAGGACGACGGCGAGGGCCAGGCTGCCGGAAAGGAAAAGCGCGAGCGCCGATTCGTTATATAAACGCCGGGAAACGCGCAGCTTCTCCAGGCCGAGCGCCGCGAGGACGGTCGTGCCCAGAGCGGCGAAGACGGGATTGATACCGAAGATAAGGCCGAGGGCGATTCCGGCGAGCGAGACGTGGCTGAGCGTGTCGGCGATTAAAGAGTAGCGCCGCAAAACGAGAAAGACGCCGATGAGCGGAGCGACGAGCCCGACGATCAAGCCGGCGGCCAGGCCGCGGATCATGAAGTCGTATTGGAAGATGTCGAAAAACATGAGGAAGAAATATTAAGCGACTGGATTATTCGGATGCGCAGCACCGTCGTGATGATGCGCGACGACCTTGATCTCCTGTCCGAAGATATTCATAGACTCGCTGTCGCGCAAGAACTCGGCGGGCGAATCATGACAGACCAGGCGGCGATCCAGGCAGGCGATGTGCATGGCGTCCTTGGTGATGCGCTCGATGTCGTGCGAAACCAAAACTAGAGTCAAACCGGAATTGCGGTTCAGGTCGCGCAGCAGGCGGTAGAACTCTTCGCGGGAAGGCTGGTCGATACCGGTCGTCGGCTCGTCCAAGAAAATTATTTCCGGCTGGCCGGCGAGCGCCCGAGCGATAAAGGCGCGCTGTTCCTGCCCTC
>Ga0172379_10012049_pt1 | contig 10181 bp, 10 predicted proteins | sample GrowelOW334metaG_FD_119756 | JGI IMG/M metagenome (GOLD analysis project Ga0172379, IMG submission 119756) | Groundwater microbial communities from an aquifer near a municipal landfill in Southern Ontario, Canada - Groundwater well OW334 metaG | ecosystem: Environmental > Aquatic > Deep...
GAAAAAAGTTATAGATTCAGTTTTTTATAAAGCGATTTAAAATAAGATTTATTTGCCCCTTCATCTGGTAAAATTAGAAATATTTCATGGAAAAATTTAAGATCTGAGCTTCAGAGTTATTTTCAAAATGGTTAACTTATGACTTGTTTTATATTCCTAAAAATTCATTATTAGGCAACGCTCTAGAATTTTTTATTTTAGATACACTGAAAATATTCATCATGCTTTTTATTTTAATTTTCATTGTATCATTACTTAGATCTTTTATTTCGAAAAACAGAATTCAGAAGTTTTTAACTGCTAAGGGAAGATATTTCGGCCATATAATTGCGTCATCATTTGGAATTATTACCCCTTTCTGTTCCTGTTCTGCAATTCCATTATTTTTAAGTTTATTAGAAGTCGGGGTCCCCGTTGGAATCGCATTTACCTTTTTAATAGCTTCTCCTTTGATAAATGAAGTTGCATTAATTATGGTTCTTGGTCTGTTTGGAATAAGAATTGCTATTATCTATATAGCAAGCGGGTTTTTGATCAGTATTTTTGCTGGTATGATACTCGGACTTATAAAAGCTGATAAATGGATATTAAAAGATATCCTTATTAAAGATTCCGATAATAATAAAAAATGCACATGCAGTAAAAGTCTCAATTGGAAAGAGAGATTATTCAATTCTAAACAATATACTTTCATGATCATTAAGAAAATATGGCTATATGTATTATTAGGCGTCGGAATAGGTGCATGGATTCATGGATATATTCCTGATAATTTTTTAGCAAAATTTGCAAATGCGGCTAAATGGTATGATGTCCCGCTTGCTGTACTCATTGGAGTTCCCTTATATTCAAATGCTGCAGGCATAATACCATTAATCAGCTCACTGATTGAAAAGGGACTTTCTCTTGGAACAGCGCTTGCTTTTATGATGGCTGTAACAGGACTCTCTCTTCCAGAATTTTTAATTTTAAAAAGAATAATGAAATGGAAACTGATTTTAATTTTTGCAGCTATCGTTGCAATCGGAATTATTATTGTAGGTTATTTATTTAATTTCATTTTAATTTATAAATAAAATTAACTTTTACATAAAGGAATATGATTATGAATTTATACAAGGCTAAAAAATTTTAACTCTCTTTTTAAAAAACTGAATCTATAACTGCTTTCACTTTGTTCACGAGATCTTGTACCGACAAGTTAGAGGTGTCGATTTCCACTGTTCTAATATTTGTCTGCAATAATAAAAACCTTCTCGCCTGATCTTTTTTTTCTTCCCATTCGAGTTCATTTAAATCTGCTTCTTTTTCTTTTTCTGATTTTAAGTTTATTCGCTTTATTCTTTGTTCTTCCGAAACGGTTAAATAAAAAATAATTGAAATTTTAGGCATGAATTTCAAGGTTTCTTTGAAAAAAGAAATATAATTATTCCATTCCTCTTCAGGTTTTCTTGAAAGAAAAACGCTAAATGATGATATTAAAGACCTGTCAAAAACAACAAAATCATTATCAGCACGCCTTAACATCTCAAAATTAGCAGATAAATACATTAGCAAACTTGCCATTTCACTCAACTTATTGTAAGCCAAGGCTCTTATAGCTGCATATTCCGGAGGAACTGAATAAACTGCTGACAAATTAGGATAGACTTTTTTTAATTCATTTATTAGGGTCGTTTTTCCGCTCGAATTAGCTCCCTCAATAATATAAAAATGACCGGTTAAGCAAGGATGAATCATCGAACTACACATATAAAAGCATTACTCCTTCTATTATAAAAAAATGAAAAATTCATGTTAGCATTAATTTGTTGCTTTTAGTCTTTTAGTCAGAGGAAGGTCATAATGAATATTAAGAAGTCGATTAACCCTCAAGTGTTAATATGTTTTTTAATACTTCCATTTGCTTTACTAAAAAAAAGCTTAGGAATTATAATATAGCATCTTTAATTTTTGAGGTTTATTTTTTTAAATTTTTCTTAAATCATTCAAAATAAAACATCTAAATATAAAAATGAGAAGAAAATGGTATTATTTGTAGCTGGAATTGTCTATGGGAGCATGGTAGATGGGAAAGGACTCAGGACGGTCGTTTTTTTAAGCGGATGCAGTGTTCATTGTCCTTCCTGCCATAACAAAAGCTATTGGTTAAAAGAAAATGGGAAGAAAATTCCAATTGATCTGTTAACTCAACAGATAAGAAAGAACACACCTCAAAAAAAACTTACTATTAGCGGCGGAGAGCCATTAGAACAGCTTCCAGCTGTAAATGAATTAATTTCTTTGCTGCCTGATTTCGATATAGGACTTTATACCAGCTATCACATAAAAGATCTTAAAAAAGATCTTTTGTCAAAATTGAGCTTTGTCAAAACCGGCAGGTTTGAAAAAGACAAGCTGATTGTTGGAAAATATTTTGGTTCGAGCAATCAGGAGATGATATATCTAAAATAATACAGGTTTATGAATATGAATAATATGATAAAAGATAATACAAACACTTATAGGAATTCTGCTGAAATTATTTTTGAAGATGGATTAGATATACATAAAAAAGATATCTATGATCATATTTCATTAGAAGAATCTGCTCTTTTAATAAAAAACAAGATTTACATGCATGATTCAAAGTTTTTTGATTTGACGCTAAACTGTTGCTCCATATCTCTTAATGATGTTTTTAAAAATGGATTAATTATTAACGGCATCAAACTTGAAAAGCCCAAAAATCTATTCGATATCATTTCTCAAATTATTATTTTTATCTCAAATTTAGAAAATGAAATTTCAGGTGGTTTGACCCTAGTTAATTTTGATCATGAATTAGAAAATATTATTAATCATCTTGGATTAAATCAGCCGACTCAAGAAGATTTATTCAATTGCATAAAAATGTTTTTTCAAACGATAAATTTTTCTAATAGCAGATATGGACATCAATCTCCTTATGTCTCTCTAAGTATAGGAATAGTCAATAATCCAAATTCCGCGATGATTTGTGATACAATACTAAGAGTTCTTTATGAAGGGGCAAGCTTTGGTAAGCCTTATCTCTTCCCCAACGTACATTTTAGAATAAAAAAGGGAATAAATAAAAATTGTAATGATCCGTTTTACAAGTTATACGAGAGAGCCAGGAAAGTCACATCCCATCAGATGAATCCAACATATATTTTAGCAGACAGCGAAATGAATCGAAATATTGATCCTCTGCACTTACATGTTGTCGGCTGCCGTTCTAGACTTTTAGAAACAGGGAAAGAAGAAAAATATGGGATAGGCAGGACTAATATTGGCGCAATTTCCATAAATCTCCCTGGAGTTGCTATGGATACGGGTGGTATCGAATCATTTATCATTGAGTTAAAAAATATCATGCATCATTCTGCAAATATCCTTTTAAAAAAGGCTGGCGTTTTAAAAAAGAAACTCTTTAGAAATGCGCCTACATTACGCGACAACAACTTGTTATATCCATTCGACAATAATATCTCTTCTATTATAGACAATGCGAGTCTAGCTATTGGATTTATCGGAGGAAGTGAAATGTGTGATGTATTATCCCCGAACCTCACGATAGGACAGAAACATGATATGATAAATCACATCCTTAAAATAATGAGAGATTATTGTGATGAATTATCTAAAAAACATAATAAAATATTTACTCTTATTGGCGTCTCTGGTGAGGGAATATCTTATCATTTTCCAAACAATGATAAAAAAAGCGATCGCAATTCTGTTTATGAAAATATTTGGGGAAAAGGTTTTTATACCAACTCTTTTCACGTTCCCGTCTATGAGTTAGTTAATCCGATTGAAAAGCTCTCTTTAGAAGGAAAGCATCAAAATTTGTGCAACGGCGGCAGTATTTCATATCTTGAAATATCACATGTAAAAGAGAATATCGAAGGATTTGCAGATATTATTGAGATAGCTGAAAATAATAATATCAGTTATTTGGGATTTAATTTTGAAAAAAATTTTTGCAACGAATGCAATTTAGAGATAGATGCTGATGAAAAGTGCCCTCATTGCAACAGCAGCAATATCCTGAAGATTCGAAGAGTGAGCGGGTATTTAGGATATTTGAATTCTTTTAGCGAAGGAAAGAAAATAGAAGAAAAAAATAGAATTAAACACACAAAGGTAAATAGCAAATTTGCAATGATTAGTGAAGCAGTATGTCAAAGATAGTTAAATCCAGCTGGTTTTCAAAGAAATGTCTTTCTCTCACCTCTATTAACCCTAATGAAATCAGTAGAGTTTTGCTTTTATTTAGCATATTTTTTCTCGGAGCATTTATTTTTCATATGGTCAGAGATCTTAAGGACACTCTTATCATTACGGCAGAAAACTCAGGAGCTGAAGTAATACCTTTTTTAAAATTTTGGCTTATTTTGCCCACCTGTATTTTCATCACCTTCCTTTGTAATAAACTTTTCAATATCTTCAGCTATAGGACACTTGGAACAATTTTGATTTTAGGATTTATTTTATTTCTTTTGTTTTTTGTTTTTTTTCTCTATCCGCGCAGAGAAGATCTGTATCTTAATAAATTAGCTTCTTATCTGGAGGTTTTTCTCCCCAAGGGATGTAATGGCATAATTTTGATTATACGATATTGGTTATTCTCACTATTCTACGTTGTCTGTGAATTATGGGGGGTGATGGTATTATCATTATTTCTGTGGCGTTATGTCAATGATATTACATCTATGTCTGATGCTAAAAGATTTTACCCGATTATTTTGCTAAGTGAAAATCTCTCTGGAATTGCCTCCGGACCTACTTCTTATTATATTTCCAATAGAATCAATCATCTGTTTATCGGCAATAATTTGTGGGAACAGTCTTTAATATTTTTAATACTTATTATAGTAATTTGTGCAGGTATTCTAATATTGCTATTTCATCGATTATATTCGATTTCTTCCTCCCCAACTCATAATAAAATTCAAGAGCCTAAAGAAAAAATGTCTTTAAAGAAAAACTTCAAGTCTATTTTAAATTCCAAAATATTATTTAGTATCACAATTATGGTTTTATGTTATCAGATTGCTGGAAATCTTTTAGAAGTCATTTGGAAAAGTCAAGTGAGAATTTTATATCCATCTCCGGGCAGCTATAATGCATATATGAGTCAGGTTACTATGTGGGTTGGAATTATTTCTGTGATTTTATCAATTTCGATGAGTGGAATTTTTCGTCGTATTGAAAGAGGTTTGGTTGCAATGATAACTCCTAATGTAATTCTAGTGACAAGTTTATTTTTTCTTCCATTATTAATACTCCATAATTCCTTCAATCTATTTATGGCAATACCGTTATCGCTTATTGTGTTTATAGGTTCTATGCAAAATGTTTTGATAAAAGCCTCTAAATTCTCAATTTTTGATGCTACTAAAGAAATGTCTTTTGTTTCCCTTAACACTGAAGATAGACGAAATGGAAAGTCAGCGATCGATGGGATTGGATCAAGATTAGGAAAATCAGGGGGGGCAGTACTATATCAAGGATTCCTTATTACATTTGGTTCCATTTCAGCAAGCATGCCATATATCGGCATGATTCTTTTGTTTGTCATAATTCCATCTTTTTTAAAAGCAACCAGAAAACTATCTGATGAGATCTCATCTAGCAAAACACTCGAATCTTTATGAACCATCCTAACTGATAATTTTGAAAATTATAAAACTATAAATCTGTTTCAGATCATAGCTAGAATGAATTGAAATTGGAGATATGAAAACAATCATTCCAAAGCTGATATTCCTTCAATCTATTATCGTCGATATCAAAGCTCATCTTCTTAAATCACAACCGGGAAACAGGACTATAATAAAATTATCTCTTTCGATAAAGAATAGCTTTTGCTTTGCCAATCAGGACTCTCTCATTCAGAAAAATAATAATGAAATGGAAATTGATTTTAATTTTTGCTGCTATCGTTGCAATCGGAATTATTATTGTAGGTTATTTATTTAATTTCATTTTAATTTATAAATAAAATCAGCTTTTGCATAGCTGTTGTTTTTTTAATTTACTAATTTTTTCAAAATCGGATTTAAAAGGATCTTTATTATTTAATTCTTTAAAGATATCAATGAGCAATTTTTTAACCCATTGAGAAAGATCTTTATTTAACTTGTAATAAACCCATTGTTCTTTTCTCTCGTCTAAAACAAGACCTGACTTACGTAAATAAGCCAGGTGCCTTGATATTTTAGGTTGAATGCTATTTAGTATTTTACAAAATTCACAAACGCAGAGTTCTTTTTCTTTAATAAGAAGAAGCAAACATCTTAGTCTAGTCTGATCTGATAATAATGCAAACAGTTCAGTTGGTGTTATCATTTTTTCAACCTTGGCTTAACGGCTCTTATTTTTGCTGAGACAACGTAATTTTCTGCATCAGTCCCTGGAACCCAATCTTTAATAAATTGGCGACTGTTTTTATCTTGATCTATTTCAATATCTACAAACCCGGCTTTGATTAAAATTTTATTTAATTCATCCATTGTAATTGCTCCTGAAATACAATTACAATAAAGTTCTTTATTATTAATCATTTCATTAGGAAGAGGTTTGAAAGCAACTGTATCTGAAATTGCAATTCTGCCACCTTCTTTGAGTACTCTAAAAGCTTCATTGAATACTTTAGATTTATTAGTTGATAAATTAACAACACAATTAGATATAATTACATCTACTGAATTGTTTGGAAGCGGCAAGTGTTCTATTTCACCTAAAAGAAATTCAACATTCTTATAATTACCCTTCGCTGCACTCTCTCTGGCTTTACTAACCATATCTGGAGTCATATCGACACCGTATACTTTTCCATTCGGGCCAACTTTTTTAGCTGCTAAAAAAACATCAAGTCCTCCTCCAGCTCCTAAATCTAATACAGCTTCCCCTTCTTTAAGAAGGGCAATATTTTGAGGATTACCGCATCCAAGTCCCATATTGCAGCTTTGCGGAACACTTTCCAGATCTTCTTTTGTATAACCAAGTTCTTGCGAATATTCATTTGGGTTACAGGAACCACCACAACAGTTATTTTTAGGACTTTTATTTTTACCTTTCGCTGCATTTTGATAAGTTTCTCTTACTTCTCTTTTAACATCTTCTTCTCTCTTAGAAGAATTTTGACTTATTGAACTTTTATCTTTCATATTTATCCCACTTTTATTTGATTGTTGATTTACTGCAACATATTGCACAAACTCAACTTTCGGAGGTTGATAATAATAATCCATAAATTACTCCTTATATTTTATATAAGCTTATATGCATATACGAATATCTAAATATTCTCAAGATTTTTTTTTTGATACAACTAAATAATTTTAAAAATCCTACGCTTAAAGAACAAACAATGTCGATAACATCCTGTCTTCATTTTCTAATTCAAATTTCATTTATTCGCTTTTTTATAAATGTTTTTAAAAACTTGAGATCTTTCAGCTGCAAATTGGGATTGTTTTTGTCCCCTTAAAGGAAATTGACATAGATCCAAATAAGCTAGAAGTATCTGGGAGCACAAGATTTTATTTTTATCATTCCAACATCGAAACTCTCGCTCTTCTTCAATTATTAAAATAAAAAACAGAAATTATTTAAAATCTAAGTTAAGCCAATAACGCGTATGACGCAATTTACCTGTTTTTGTTAAAGCACCCTTTTTTACTAAATCAGACAAATCTCTAGTTGCAGTAGCTCTTGTAATTTTTGAAATTGAAATATAATTATCAGCACTTAACCCTCCAGAAAAGCCTTTTAAACCTTCTGCGAAAATCCTAAGTAAAACTTTTTCTTGGCGCTCATTAATTTTACCTCTCAATGCGTTCATGAGTTTAGATTTTGCTATTAAGAAATTTATCATTCTAAGGGATTCTTCTTGAGCTTGAATTACAATTTCAGCAAAAAATTTAATCCAGTTGTTTACATTTAAACTATTATTACACTCAGCTAAAGCGCTATAATATTCTCTTTTTCTTTTTGTTATTACTTGTGAAACAGCAATTAAACTTGGCTTTTGCAAGTTTTGGGAAAGTGCTTTTTCTACTAAAGCTCTGCCAATACGTCCATTACCATCTTCAAAAGGATGAATGATTTCAAAATATAAATGGACAATTGCAGCTCTTAGCAAAATAGATTCACTTTTTATAGAATCATTAAACCATTTAATAAATCTAGTCATTTCATGTTTTAAATCTTTAGATGGCGGAGCTTCAAAATAGACTTTTTTGTTATCTAGTCGTCCCGATACTATCTGCATGGGTTCTTCATGAGTTCTATATTTTCCTATATCAGATATTCGATACTCATTACTCATAATTAATCGATGCCATTCATATAATGTTCTATGAGCTAAGGGTTCATTGTAAGTATCATATAGTTTACACATTAGTTCACCAATCCCTGCTTCTCTTAATGGGATGCTTTTATGATCTGTAATAAAACCAAAATGTCTTTGAATAGAAGATTGCAAGCTATCAATCTGTAATATTTCACCTTCGATTTCCGCACTTTTTAAACCTTCAGAACAAAGAATCTCAATAATCACCCTTTTTTTTTCTTCATTTTCAAGAAGTTTAAGTACTGCATTCGCCCCTCCAACTGCTTGAAGAAATTCTCTTTCCAAATCCTTTATTAAAGAATTATCATAAATAAATTCAGGCCAATTATCTAATTGCCAAACCCATTTCATGAATTATGTCTCCAATTTCTATAACTCATAATTGTATGTTTTTTTGATTTATTGATCAAGCTTCTATAACTCACAAAAACATAAGATACGATAAATGAATACTTTAAAAGAAACTATCGGACTCGGTGGGTACCAATTCGTACCATTTCTCTCATCCCTACGAAAATCAAGATCATTTTTTAATCAAACTGCACCGCTTCATCAAAAATTAAGTTCTAAAATAAATGGATTAAAAGCATTAGGTATGAGTATGGAGCAATAGAAGCAAAATTAAATATCAACAAGGCAACTGTTAGAAAAGGATTAAAATTGAACTAACAGAGGAAAAGCATCAACTAAACTCGATGTTAATAATATACCGGATGACATTACCCCATTCTACAGCCCATTACCGATTAGAGATTACTATTAATAATAATTCATCCCTGCCAATAGGTCAAGAAATGATCAGCTATCTTGATCGTCGTTTTTTTCCATAACGCTTTATGCCGCAAAAAGTATTGTATCTTCACTACATTTTTCTACTATCTGTTAAGCCTTTCTTAAGTTGGGAAATCAGTTTTTTCATTTATCGTTTATAAAGTTTTTATACACTGATTGCCATTGCGGTTTTATTACCTGTAAAACTTCCTATCCTAAAAACATTCTTACCAAGAAAAATTCCTTCATCCTTAAATTCTATAAGATCTCCATTAACATACATTTTGCATTTAACACGAATAATATTTTTGTCAATTTCCATGTGCAACAATGATTCTATTTCATTGCTCTTGATATAAAATAGATTTTTTTGGAAGATGAATTCAAGAATATCATTATTTTCTAACCACCATCTATTTTTGGACATCCAACATATCAATTTGCCATCTTTATCAAAAATTCTAAGACTTATAAGTAAATTATTATTTAAATTTTCAATTTTAATATAGTCATAGTTTTTGTGAACTAAAATTCTTTCAATTCCTCCATCAAACCTTGCTCCTCCTAAAATAAAAATAGGAGTATCGGTAATAGACAAACATCCGGAACTTTTATCAATAAATCCATTTAGCTGCTTTTTTCTTTCATTTATTTCTTTTTCTGAAATTGTTCCATTATGAACATCTGTATGACAATTAGGGCATAACAGTATAAGGTTATCTGCAGAATTTAGCCCGTTTAAAGCATACGGTTCTATATGATGTCTTTCAAATAGAGTTGTTCCGCACCATGCACACTTAAAACATGATTCGTTGTCAACGATTTTTCTGTCGGCTGTTTTAATATAACGATTCATAAAATTAAGCTCCAATTTTAAAAAAAGATAATAGGCAAAACATTTTCATACAACGTTGCCTCGATATCTAAAATTTTTATTATCTCTATACTTATATTTGAACAATCCTTTTATCGAAAGCTTTAATCAACTTTTCGCCTGGAATGTATAAATCAGAAAAAATTTCAAATGGAGAAAATCCAAACCGAA
>Ga0172379_10012050_pt1 | contig 10181 bp, 4 predicted proteins | sample GrowelOW334metaG_FD_119756 | JGI IMG/M metagenome (GOLD analysis project Ga0172379, IMG submission 119756) | Groundwater microbial communities from an aquifer near a municipal landfill in Southern Ontario, Canada - Groundwater well OW334 metaG | ecosystem: Environmental > Aquatic > Deep...
ATAAGTATCTTTATTTTAGACCCTTAAGATACAAAAAAAGCAGTAAAATACCAAGTTTTTACCTTGTATTTTACTGCTAATTTATTAACATTCTGACACTTGGGACTTTTTCAGTAGCCTCTATTCTAATCCGGCTTTTTTCATTTTAGTATTGTTGAATGAAAGATTACAAAAAAATCAATCGCGGAAATATCGTACACTCAGTCCATATCCTTTATCTACTTTTTCAATTTCGGCAAGACCGGTATAAGCACTTATTTTAAAATGCCAAACATTATTTTCACCTTCTTCGGTGCAGCTCCAGAAATGACCGCTGGCGCCAAGACTATTAAAAACACCGCGAGTAAAACGCCAGCCACCGAATAGTCCATCAAAACCACTTTCGCCACCTACTTTAATATGCTTATAAACCTCTTTGTCTTTACCCCCCAACTGTTTAAATAAAATTTCCCATTCCCCTTTTGTTGGCAAATGCCATCCTTTAGGGGCCAATGCTTTAGCGGTTTCAAAATCATACAAATACCCATGAGTAACCACATTTTTTTTATCGTTCTCATAAGCCCAAAAAGTACCTTCATGGGTGGCACTGGCCAGGTTTTCAGCCATTAGTACTTGATTACCGATTTTAACTGTTCTATAATTAATACCTTCCTTTTCATCATGGAAATTACCATTTCCACAAACGGTGCATATTCCATCAACCAGATGATGATGCTCTTTACGAATTTTGCCACATTTGGAACATTTTTCACAATCCTTTTTCCAATCATGTTCCACTTCCTGTGTTTTACCACACTTCGAACATTTTTGGCAATCTTTGGTCCAGCTGTGCTGGTTCTCAATTATAGCTCCACATTTTGAGCATTTTTCGCAATCACTTGTAAGCAGGTGCTGTTCATCCCTAACTTTACCACATGCTGAACAAGTGCAGTGATCCCAAGTGTGTAAACCGATACTACATTTAAACGACATAATTACCTCCTATATAATTTGGTTGTTATTTAGTTCTTTTGGAATAATTAAATTCAACATATAAATATATAAACACTATTTATTATAACCATGCATTCACAATAATTTCATTGAATAATTGACATTGTTAATGAAAACAATTAGTCTTATTCCTTGTACTACAGTAAAAATAAAAAAGTTCAAATGAAAACTGTATTTTATCAATTCGCGGCTAAATCTCTTCAAGGTGAAGACATTAATATGGAAACCTATAAGGGGAAAGTAATATTGGTTGTTAATACCGCTAGTAAATGCGGCTTTACTCCTCAATACAAAGGACTGGAAACACTCTATGAAAAATATCAGAAACAGGGTTTTGTAATTCTTGGTTTCCCATGCAACCAATTTGGAAATCAAGAACCCGGCGATGAAAAACAGATTGCCGGAGGATGCCTGATTGATTATGGAGTCACTTTTCCTATGTTTTCAAAAATTGATGTAAACGGAATAAATACACACCCAATATATCGATATCTAAAAGGAGCGCTAAAAGGATGGTTTGGGAATGGTATAAAGTGGAACTTTACTAAATTTCTGATTGATGCCAGCGGGAAACCCGTAAAGAGGTTCTCGCCAGCAACAAAACCTGAAAAGATTGAGAAATATGTGAAAAATTTACTGGAAAAGAAATAATTCTGTTTTTGATAGTAATTTCAAGACATCGCAGGGAATAACTAAATTCTAGTAAATTGAATTTCTTTAGCTTATATTTTTGATTTTTCCCGCGATAATTTAAGCATATCTTCCAAAATTTCTGTCAAATCCTTCTCATACTTATTTACCATATCGGTGGTAATATCACTGCCCGAAATCCAGTATTCATTGCCTTCTTCGTCTTTACCTTTGGTAAAAGTCAGGGTTTTTACTGTCTTTTTATGGTCAAGGCGAAGTACAATTTTATCTTTTGCAAGCAATCGCAACGATGTTTTTCCATCATTAATGGTATTTCCTCCACGGATAGTCTCAAAATTCGTTACAATTTCATTAAACATAGCTTCATACGATAGAGGAAGTTGTTGTGCTTTAGTTGCTGTACTCATAATAATGGCGCCTGCCAATAACATAACTTTAAATAAGTTCTTCATAGTTTAATGTGTTTTTTATTTTGATTTTTTTTTAAAAGTACTGATTATAACAATTCAACTAGTTTTAAGTTGAAGTTAAAAAGGAGCAAAAACCACTTTTCTTGTCTCATTTCTTTTGTTTGATTCAATGTTTAAAAGATAAACTCCATAGTTAATATTCATCTTATCGAGTGATATAAAGGCGTTCCGGTTATATTCATGAGCAAATAATATCGTTCCATTTACATCGTAAAGTTTTATAGTAAAATAATCATCACTATTTCCAAGGTAACTTATATTTAATTCATTGTTTGTAGGATTTGGATACAATACAAATTCATTAGAATTTATAGCTGAAAAATCAGCATCAATACCCAAAGGTAACCCGTCCTCATAAAAGGGTGAGCCATGAATGACAGCCGATGATTTCCAATAATTCGATTCATTTGGATCGTCATCGGGATTTGCCATTTTTGAAACCAGTGAATATCCAAGCCCATCGGGTTCAATAGGCCATGGATCGGTATCGTTGAACGTAAAATCCATTACTACCGTTCCTTTGCTATTAATAATTATAACTTCCTCGCCCGAGTTGGTAAAATTACCTGCAAAATTGCCAGAAGCAACTAATCCATATCTATCGTAAAGCTTTGAAGGTTTTGCTGCTACCACAAAATACTGCTGAGGAGCAAGAAGCAAATTATCAGGAAATTTATATTCAATACCTGAAATAAATTCCAACCCCGACAAATTAATGGCCGAAGTATAACCGGTGTTTTTAAATTCAATAAATTCAAAGTTGTCGTCTTGAATGGTATCAATTCCAACAATACTGTCGAGCGGATGATAATGCAATTCGGTAACTTTTAATTTTGAGTAGTTTACCTGTTCCGCAATAAAATCAATTTTACGAATGGCGCTCCATATTCCATTACTATAAACCCTGGCCTTAACAATTGCCGATTCAGGAATGAAAAGTGTTGCACCCGATTCGATTTTTATTGCTTTGGGTGAGAGTTCGCCTCCAACCATTCGCGGGTCATCCCCCATTAAAGTATAATATATTTCTCCTTTTGAAGCACTAAAGGTAATTGTTGCGGACGAACTAAGGAATACCTTTTCATCTAATATCTCGCTACCATTCATACTAATAGTTGCAGTTGAAACGGATGGGTAAAGCTCGTACTCCAATAACTGTTCAATTAAAATATCTCCTCTATAAGGGAAATAGCTGTTCCGAATGGAATTTAATTCTGTTTCCCAATCGGCTTTGGTATAGGCAAAACTGGTATGTGAATCGCCCCACCGTGCCGATTCTGCAATAACTGCCAATTCAATTTGTCCTGCTCTTTTGTTCAAACGAGCCAAACAAGCATTTTCGGTAAAAATGCCGTTACCGTTCAAATGTTTCCATGCCCTATCTGCAAAACGTATTCTGTACTCCTCATTAGCAGTTAATCGATGATGCAGCCATTGTGGATGAAACCTATCAAAACCCGGATTTACCATTTTCGCGTCATTGCGATAAGCCAAATTAACCCTGTTTTCATAAAGCCCAATGGTACCAGGACCCGATGTTCCCACTGTCATCATGGTATGCTCGGCATCATGAATAAAAAACTGAAAACCCAGTGCTTTATCTTCACGATTTTTAATCATGTAAAAATTATTTGGACTGTTGTTCCCACCCCAAATTGATACAGGCGAATCAAAATTACCGGAGTAAAAAATATTAATCATGTAATCGATTAAATTATCAATATCTACCAATATCTCGGAATCTTTCACGGCTTTACCTTGTGCATTTTTTCCTTCTAGCCTAAAATAATCGCTATTTGCCGCAAAACCGGTTTGTGTCATATCCCATACCTCATTCCATTTATCCTTATTTCCATCAGTAGCCATAACTCCAGATTCACCTTGTTTTAAAACATCCCAGTCTTCATTTTTTCCACCCAAGTAGTCACTCGCAAAGCGAGCCTCCGACCGCTCCTGAGTTTGGAACAAGCCCCAATACATGCCATTCAGGTACAAATGGTAATATCGGCTCCGGGTATAAGGTTCGCCAGTTTCACCTTGTGCATCGCGCAAAAAAACCTCACGTATAAAAGTATTGTGCACTCCTTCGTAATTGGCCCAACTGTAGTTTTGCTCACACCGTAAATCAACCTTATCGAAATGGTCAACACCTTCATCTTCAAAAAGTTGATATTTCAGTTTACTATCACCATATTCTTCTTTAAAAAACAAACGGAAGGCATGTTTTGGATAGTTATTATGTCGGCTCCATCCTCCCCTAATCCTTAATCCGGCATTCACATTAAAACCTGCTGAACCATCAGGATTAATAAGCTCAACGGTACATTGCCGCTCCCATTCTTCACCGTCATTCATAGCATTTACATAGATGCCTGAATCGGAACTAAACAAACTACCGTTATCGCTAACAAGCGAAATGGTGGGAATATCCAAAAACGACGCATCCAATTGATCTTTATACTCGGTGCTGTTCACCACATCGGGATCCATGTCCAAATCAATTTCCTGTCCATTGACATTATAAGTAGGCCAGTCCCAACCGGGCTGTTTTTGTGTTTTTACGTTCTCTAAATAAATATAGGTGCGCAATTCCGGTTTTGAGGCTGAAAAACCATCTTTGATGATGGATGCCCGTACAACTACGGCTGGTGTGGTTCCTCTATTTGAAGTGCTGGCGGGATCAATTAAAACCTGGGTGTTTGCACTTCCCGTAATCCGGGTAGTTGAAATTTGCGGATTGCAGCCATCGAGTGTATATATTACCACCGCATCAGCAACTGATGTGGTCATGGTTAAAGCCATATCCGATTGGTAGAACCCTGATGGTTTGTCAAAATTAATACCAACTGAATCAATTAGTTCCGGTAATTCCGGTAATGGAACGGAAGCACTCATACTCAAATCGAAATAGAAATCGGAACTTTCTGTAAGAGAAGTATTGCAACAAAAAACAGCCATTGTATTTTCTCCATCAATTATTGAAAAGTTTGATGTCAACAATTTAATGGTTTCCACCTCACCAAATTCATGCAATCCGTTTGAGAGCGCATCGTAGCTTAATACTTCAGGTGCCTGACGACGCACCACCTCAATTCCATTAATAAAAAGAACAAAACCATCATCCCAATCAGCCTTAACTGTAATTTCTTTAATCATTTCAGCTTGTTGCACAGTAAACTTGGTGCGCAAATATACGGTGGAATAATTTCCCTGCATGTCAGTTAAAAGGGTTCCCCCAGTACCATCACCATAACGAAACGGGGCATTTCCCGTTAACCAATCTGCATCATTGAAATCGGGATTTACCCAACTGGAGCTTAAATTTATGGCATTTGAACCCTTTAGGTATTTAAAAGAAGATTGTGCTGGAAAATTTATTTGAGCATATAATGATGCGGCAAAAAATTCCATCAACAAGAATACAGTTGCAATAATCTTAAAGAATGTTGATTTTATCATGATTTCACTAATAGAATTAGAATGGATACTTAAACAGATCAACTATTTAACAACAAAGATGCCATATTTAAAGCACTTGCGCAAATAATATCTGCCGTAGCTTTGCATTAAAAAACAAACTTGATTTGGAGAAAATGTGTTCCTTTTAAATTAAAACACAAATAAAAAAGCTGTGTAAAAAGGAGAAATTGTTACTAAAAACTCAAAGTAAACGAAAAGCACTCGAAGGTTAATATGTTGATAACTTAATCTTTGCATTTTCATCGTGAAAACTTCATCAATCAATAGAAAATGCCCTACCGATTAATTCTAATTACAGATTCGATCCTTTTAAACTTAGCAATAATATAATGCTAATTAGTCATTTATTGTACTGTATCTGAAACATAAACGCCCCTGTAATTAATTTTTTATTAGGATTTTTAGCTTCCCAAACAATACATAGTAGTGGTTTGGAAACGCTAAACTCAAAATTCTCTTATTTATTAATTCACTTAAAAATTAACGCTTATGAGGAAAATTTTACTTATGCTGTTCGTTTTAATAGCAGTTTTGGCTGTTAAAGCTCAAACTGACATTATTCTTGCTGATTATGAGGCAGGCAGTATTTACCCCGACCGGACCACCGGTGAAAATTGGGGAAACCTACAAAAGAACATCGCCAATCCACTTAAAGATGGTGTAAATGGCAGCGATCAGGTTGTTTCGTACAACTTTGCTGATACCTGGTGGGGTGGTGTACACTTACAAAATTTTGACGAACCCATTAGTTTGGGGGTTTACCCCTTTGTAAAGATGAAAATCCTTTCCGATACTGCTAAGTCAAGACAAGTAGAGGTAATGCTTAAAGACATTAACGACCTGGAGAAATCGGTTACATTTACCTTGCCGGCTACATCGTTTCAGAGCGGTGGAGGTTGGTCCGATGTTACCTTCGATTTTTCAAGCATTGCCCAAAACACTGCAATATCCTTTATTAAAGAAATAAGGATTAGGGTTGAAGTTTGGAGCCCGCAAGGTATATTTTATTTTGATGATATCCGTTTTACAGGGCCATCGCTCGTTGTATCATCATTGACATTATTCACCGAATCATTCTCCGATAATAATTGGTGGGGATCATTCCCAGCTAAAAATACTTTGTCTTTTTTTAGGACAGCCTGTTGGGGGGGGTCTGCATTAACTGCCCCTGCAAGTCATTATACAGGAACCGATTCGCTTTGTATGGATGCGTATAATTGGCAACCAACATGTGCATATTTTTACCCTGCCTCTGTAAGGTCAACAATAAGTTATCTCACCATTAAGGATATCGGCATAGGCGGGTTTCTAAACTTAAATGTAAGCTATAACTTTAAGTGGACTACTGCCCCGACCAGTTTTGCTTCTGCTCCAACAATAGAATATAGCCTTGATGGCACAAGTTGGACAACCGTTACAACTTCAAGCACATTACCGACAGCAAATGATACATGGGCGAATAACGTAACTCATCCGTTAACCGGAGTTTCCGGTAGCAACTTATTTGTACGCATTACCAATAATACCGACGGTTATTTTATGGTTGATGAAATAAAAGTAGCAGGCGATCCCGCCTTTGTAACTTCAATTAATGTAGAAACCCAGGATGGCACCAATGCCATTGATGTAAAAGGCGCTACTAAACAAATGGTAGCAACTGTTTTGCCTTCAGCCGCAAAACAAGATGTGCTTTGGTCATCGTATAATGGGACAGGTAAAGCAACCCTTAGTGCAACCGGCGAACTTACAGCCGTTAAAAATGGAACTGTTTGCGTTATTGCCCGTGCCCTTGATTTATATGGCACAGTTAGAGATACCCAGGAAGTAGTGCTTACCAACCAACGCTATCCTGTTACATCTGTTGATGTTACGGGTACTGGAGGTGCAAGTACAATTACAACAGATAATGGCACCTTACAAATGCTGGCAGCATATACACCTAACGATGCTGATACATTGGAAGTAACCTGGAGTATCCATCCATCAGATGCTGATAGTGTAACCATATCGGCCACCGGTTTAATCACTGCTGTCAGAAATTCAACTGTGAAAGTAATAGCCACGGCGAAAGATGCAGATCATAAGACAGATACGATGGATGTTGTTATTACCGGACAGGTTATTGAACTTGAAAGTATTGCTGTAACAGGAAGTGATATTACCACCGATGGAGGTACTTCGCAAATGACTGCCACTTTAACTCCGGCCGATGCTGAAAACGTAGCTATTGTGTGGAGCCTAAGCAGTGCCGCCGATAGCATTAAAGCAACCATAACAGCCGGTGGGTTGGTAGAAGCATTCCACGATGGACTAATTACAGTAGTAGCTACTGACGGAAATTCGGCTATATCAAGTACAAAAGACATAACCATTTCAGGGCAAATAGTTCCGGTTGAAAGCATAACAATTTCAACGGGGAGTTCCACCATTATTGCAAACAATGGAACTTTGACTTTATTGGTTGAAGTACTTCCCGTAGATGCTTCAGATAAAACCGTGATATGGACTATTGAGAGCGCTGATGCCGATACTGCATCAATTGACGCAGGAACAGGAGAAATTACAGCCATTCGGAATGGTGAAATAACTGTAAGGGCAACATCGGTTGAAAACAACAGCAAATACGATGAAACCACCGTTGTTATTACCAACCAAATAGTTGAACCTACTGCACTAACAATTGCTGATGCTACGGTTAATTCAAACAATACACCGGTTCAACTTTCGATAGCTTCATCAACTCCTGCCGATGCCGATAAGTCGGTTAACTGGAGTATTATAAGTAGCGATGCAGATACCGCTACTATATCTTCCGATGGTTTATTAACCCCGATACGCAATGGTAAAGTAACTGTAAAAGCAGTTTCCACTATTGTTGGTTCCGTAATTGCAGAAAAAGAAATTACCATTACCGGACAGGTTGTTGAGCTTGAAAGTATTGCTGTTACAGGAAGTGATATCACTACAAATGGAGGTACTTCACCAATGACTGCCACTTTAACTCCGGTCGATGCGGATAACGTAACTATTGTGTGGAGCCTAAGCAGTGCCGCCGATAGCGCTAAAGCAACCATAACAGCCGGCGGATTAGTAGAAGCATTCCGCAGTGGAGCAATTACAGTAGTTGCCACTGACGGAAATTCATCTGTATTTGGAACAAAAACCATAAATATATCAGGGCAAATATTAGTATCTGCCATTAATTTAACCACAGAAGGGAATGCCACCGGAATTGCAACTAATGGCGGCCAATTGCAGGTTTACGCTGAAGTATTGCCTGCAGATGCACGTATTAAAGGTATTGTATGGAGCATTGTAAACACCGGAGGTTCAGCATTAGTCAATCAAAGTGGAATGGTTACCGCAGTTGCCGATGGCGATGTTTATGTTAAAGCTACCGCCACTGATGATGGAGCCTATTCTGATTCTATTTTATTAAGTATTAATGGGCAAGTTTCGGTTGCAAGTGTAACAATTGTAACGGGCAGTACCACCATTGATGTAAATGATGGAACTTTGGCTTTATCTACCGAAGTACTTCCCACTGATGCTTCAAATAAAAATGTGATATGGAGTATTGAGAGCGATGATGCCGATACTGCTTCAATTAACACATCAACAGGAGTTATTAAAGCCATCCGGAATGGTGAATTAACCGTAAGGGCAACATCATTGGCAAACGCCAGCAAATTCGATGAAGTCACTGTTGTTATCACCAACCAAATAGTTGAACCTATCGCAATAGATATTATTAGTGTCAATGGTGACTCAACAATTATTTCAAATGACGGCACCTTGGCCTTATCAGTGAATGCTACCCCAACAGATGCCGTAAATGATGTTGTTTGGAGCCTTTCAATAAGTGATATGGAGAAAGCAATGATTGATTCAGAAGGTTTGGTTACAGCTTTCCGTAACGGAGTAATTTTTGTTCAGGTAACATCAACTGTGGCACCCGTTTCAAGTTCTTTCGAAATTACAATTATAAACCAAATAGTTGAACCTACTGCCATTACCGTAAAAGGTGAAGGTAATGCTACCACCATAACTACCGATGGCGGAACCCTGCAAATGGAAGCTTCGTTTGCACCAGCCGATGCCGATAACATTGTAACTTGGAGTATTGCTATTGATGATGCTGCTTTGGCAACTATTAGCGAGACCGGATTGCTTACCGCAATAATGAATGGTACAGTAACCGTTGTTGCAACTTCAAATGTTGACGGTACTATAAAAGGAGAAGCTGAAATTACCATTTCAGGTCAAACAGTTTTGGTTTCATCTATTACTGTAACCGGTGCTGGTGATGCTACAACTATTACAACCAACGCAGGTACCTTGCAAATGTCAGCAGCCGTTCTTCCTGCCGATGCTACCGATAAAACATTTGATTGGAGCGTTGTAAATGGTACCGGTGAAGCTACCATTAGTGCATCAGGTTTACTCGCAGCTGTTAAAAATGGTACTGTAACCGTTAAAGCTACCGCTAAAGATGGCAGCTTGATTGAAGGTTCTCTTGTAATCACCATTTCAGGCCAAACAGTTTTGGTTTCATCTATTGCTGTAACCGGTGCTGGTGATGCTACC
>Ga0172379_10012051_pt1 | contig 10180 bp, 9 predicted proteins | sample GrowelOW334metaG_FD_119756 | JGI IMG/M metagenome (GOLD analysis project Ga0172379, IMG submission 119756) | Groundwater microbial communities from an aquifer near a municipal landfill in Southern Ontario, Canada - Groundwater well OW334 metaG | ecosystem: Environmental > Aquatic > Deep...
CGAATGACGTTTGCAGTTTCAAAAATCAAACCCTCAAACGCCTCCCCGTCCGTTATTAAGCAATATACATTCTTTGTCCTGTCAGCCAGTGCCATTCCGCAAGCTATCGAAATCCCATTGCCAAGCGAACCCGTTGAGCAATCTATCTTACACTGCTCGCACCGATCAGGATGAACGCCATGATGCAAGTATATCTTTTCGGCATCAATACCATGATATTTCTCAATTACCACGTATAGCCCTAAACTCATGTGTCCTGCACTGAGAATAAACGGCTCATCCGGCTTTTTGATCTTGTATATCTCATCTATGATATTGGCCGATGTCAAAAAACTGCCATTGTGTGTAAGTTTATACTTCTTGGATATTTCAATTATTCGTTCATGTAGTTTATTCATATTCCCAGAGTATTTCTTTAATGCAATCACAAACATAGATTACTTGCTCATGCGTTATCCGATGACCGGAAGGCAGGTTAATACCGTTCTCTGATAAGTGTTCTGCTACCGGATGGTTATACTTAACATTGTTAAACATAGGGAAGGTACTCATTAACGGAAAGAATGGGCGTGTATCAATGTTCTTCTCTTTGAGTTTCTTCATTAACCCATCCCTGCTAATCCCAAAATCATAGTCCTCATTAAGCACTATTGATGTCATCCAATAAATTGACTCCTCAAATGGTACATTGCATCTGTTAAGCGATATTCCTTCAGTATGCTTTAGTTCTTCACAATACCAGTCGAATATCAGTTTTTTCTTTGCAATCAGTTCATCAACCCTTTCCAGTTGTGCCAGTCCAAGTGCCGCTTGGAGGTTTGACATCTTATACTTGTAACCAATGTCGCTTATCTCAAAAGATGGGTATGCGGATCTTCCATGCTCTGCAAAGTGGTTTACTCTCTCAAACAACTCGCTGTCATCAGTGACTAACATACCTCCCTCACCTGTTGCAACCATCTTTGCACCCTGAAAGCTGAAACAGCCAATATCCCCAAAACTGCCAGTATGCTTACCCTGAAAAGTAGCCCCGACAGATGGTGCAGCATCCTCAATGACTTTTAGACCGTATTTCTCTGCTATCAGCATTATCATATCCATTTCCGCTGGTTGTCCGTATAGATGAACGGGAATAATAGCTTTCGTCTTGTTTGTAATCCTGCTTTCAAGTACTTGTGGACTGATACACCATGAATCAGGTTTTACGTCTGCAAAGACAGGCTTTCCACCAGTATAACAAATAACGCTTGCCGATGCGATCCATGATAAGTCAGGAACGATTACTTCGTCACCTTCTTTTATTCCGCAAGCTACCAGTGCCAGGTGCAAGGCTCCGGTGCAGGATGATGTTGTCAGTGCGTATTTTACACCGATATATTCCGCAAAGGCTTTTTCAAACCTTTTAATATAATCGTTCCAATGCTCATCAATGCCATTAGTGACAGCATCTGTAACATAGTTAATCTCTTTTTGAGTTATTGACGGTCCGGCAGTAAGAATCATTTTGTTCATTGTCTTATTTTTTTAAATCTTTCGTTAAATTGCTCATTATCATCAATAATAATTTTTACAGGCACTTTGAATGAGTCTAGTGTTTGTTTGCAGTATTTTTTCACCCTCAGTGTCAGTGCGTATTTATCTTCTGCTTTGATTAAACGTACCTTTGCACAAACAATATTACCTACCATATCATTTTTTTCTCCATATACAGTTACTTCAGCAACATTATTTACGTCTAAAATAACATTTTCCACTTCGGCAGGATATACCTTTTCACCACCGACATTGATAATTTCCGATTTGCGACCAAGTATTTTGATATACTCGCCATCAACCTCAACCTGATCTCCAGTTTTAAACCATCCGTCATCAGTAAATGGCGATGGTGCATTGAGATAACCGAGCATTGCTGATTCTGCTTTTATCTCCAGTAGCCCATCCACAACCCTTGTTTTATATCCCTCCCCTCCAATCTTTACCCAAAGGGAATCATCATCTTTCGACCTAGATCGCAATACCCCAAGCTCAATAAGCCCGTATGTCTGCTGAAGTCTCACATCAGGAAATAGTTTTTTCACTCTTTCAAGTGTAGTTCGTGGCATTGGTTCCGTTCCGTATGTAATCAGTTGCAAACTGCTTAAATCATAATGCTTATATGCCTCACTTATTAACAATAAGTTCAGGAATGTAGGTGAAGCTGGCAGTAGTTCAATCTTGTATTTTTCGATGTACGAGCATATAACATCGGGTTTGCGGTCACTCGTTGCAATGACAGCACCACCATTGGAAAGCGTGTGAAACATCGTGTTAAGTCCTCCCCAATGATCGAAAAGAAGAAAATTAAGGGTTTTATAAGTTTTTTTCCTGACCTTAAATTTTTCAAGTAACTTAACAAAGTCGTGAACGGCTGCTTTTGGCTTACCTGATGAGCCGGAAGTAAACAAGACTAATCCTGGATGACGTATTGAGCGTAATTGCTCATAATAAGGGATTGGTTCAACAGTCTTAACCAGATCACCAAAGGTCACATTATCGTTATCATCAATAAATATTGCTGTGTTTGCACCTGATATGTTAATCTTATCACTTATACCACCCTTCCCATACTTAAAAGGGATAATGATATTGCAGTTCTCGATAAGAACCAATAATATGGCGATGGTATTAGGTGAAAAATCACCGAATAATGCTACTGTCTCGCCTCTTTTGATATTATTAATTTCTAGTCGTGCTTCCCAATCAGTAATTATATTCATAAGATCCCGATAAGAGTATTGCACCCCTTTATAGATGATGGCCGTTGAGTTTATGCACTCGTTAAAAACCTGGTAAAAGAATCCTGTTATCATAACCCTCCCATGTAAATTGTTTGTCCGGTTATCATCTCACTCATAGGATTTATAAGAAAATCAATAGTATTAGTTATGTCATTCGCATAACCGTAACGATGAATAGCCTGTCTTTGTAATAGTTTTTGCATCTTTTCTTCCGGCACTCCTTTTGTGAGGTCGGTACGCATGGCCGGGGGACTGATGGCATTAACAGTAATATTATAAGGCGCATATTCCCTCGCAAGTATCTCTGTTAATGTTATAACAGCAGCTTTCGAGGCAGCATAGATAGCTTCCCCTTCCAGCTTAAAGGGTACGGCAAACGAAGCAAAATTTATTATCCTGCCATATTTGCGCTTACTCATAACCTTTGCTGCTTCTCTACTCATAAGAAATGTGCCGATAACATTTGTTGCGAATATCTTTTCTGCCATAGTGCTGGGTATAAAAAAGGAATGATTCATTGTTCCTATCCCGGCATTATTGATTAATATGTCAATACGGCCAAACTCGTCTTTTACATCTCTAATTAAGTCTAAAACAAATTTCTCAATACGAATGTCTATGATCCAATTATGATAATCTGGATGCGTAAAGTCAGAAATTTCACGACTGCCCCCAAAAACAATATATCCTTTGTTACAATAATATTCAGCGAGCATCCGGCCTATCCCCCGGCTGGTTCCGGTAATAATCATTACCTGTTTTTCGTTCATTGCAATAAGGTTAATATGTAATCTGCAAGTGTTTCAACCGTCCTGAATGGACTATGCTTTTGTGACATTGCCTTTTCAGCCGTTATAGATACGTTGACACCATGTTTAGATTCCAGCTTTTCTTCCACATTAACAATAAGTTGAACAAAATCCATGCTGTCAAGTTCGCTTCCGGTTCCTACAAGTTTGGTATTTGCATCCTTAACTAATTCCGTACCATTCACTTCATTTAGTTCTCCGATACAATCAAAGAGAACTTCTAAAATTTCATTTTTCGTTATCATATTTTTAGTCTTAAATGGATTTCCTGATCTGTGATTCTAAAACCGCAAGCCCTGTGTATCTTCAATACAGGGATATTCTGATTTGAGCAACCAGATATTATTTTCCGCATAGATAATAAAATATCTCCAAAGGAATAATTATAAAGTTTTGGCCCTACAAACAAGTTATGGTAGTCGGGATCAACAGCACCATTAACACAGTTTGCGATTTTCTTCTCCCAATCTAAGATGAACTGCAAAAAGCCAATCACTTTCTTATCATGTTTGATTACATATATACAATGGTTCGGTTTGCCAAAATATGACTTGACCCTTAACACATTCCGGTACGCTGTGACGCTTCTTTGAAACAAAGGGTCTAACTGGTACGTGGAATAATCAAACACCCTATCCTCAATATTTAGTATTGCCTCATAGTCCTTCTTCTGTGCTTCACTAACCTTTAGATCACGTGGCCCTATGATAAACTTAAATTCACCACACTCGCAAGTCATCGTATTGAACGTACCAATGAACTTGAAACCTAAATCATTCAGGTATTGCACAAGTAAGGTATCCTCTCTGCCCCGGAAAGTACACGCTAGTATGTTATTCGCAAATAAATAATCCCTTATATTATCCAATGAGAATGAGACTATACCTTTTTTTGTTAATCGGAGTTCTGACATTCTACCTCCAAAAGTAGTTGTCTCATATTCCGGCATAGTAAGTTCAAATAACCATTTGTCCTTTTTAAAAATTATCTCATTATTCATTGTAACCATCCTCCTTTCTGTAATAGTTTTTTAAGATATTCTTTATCTTTCAAGTTGTCATTTGACGATAAGCCATTTGCAGGTAAGTTAACGCTTTGCGAATATTCGGGATCATCCCAAATATGAAAATAAGTCCTTCCGGTTTTCAGTTGCGGGTAAATAACATAATAATTGCCATTCACAAAGCGAGTGCGGTGCAGTTCAATATCTGAAATCAATGTTTCATGTATCTTTTCTCCTTCCCTGGCTCCAATTTCTTTAATAACAGTACTGTTATTACCATAATACTCTACAAGAAGCTCTACCAGGTCTTTTATGTAAAAAGATGGCATATTCATTACGTATGTCTCACCTCCTATCCCCATTTCGGCAGCTTGGAAAAGTAAACCTATTGCCTGTGGTAACGTAAGGAAAAACCTGGTCATTCGTTTATCTGTTATAAATACTTCATTATTTGCTTTTATCTGGTTGATGACATACGGTACAAGTGATCCATTCGTACCTAACACGTTACCACCCCTGATGCAAATAAATTCAGTACTTTTTGTCCGGCAATTTGCCTGTATAGTCAGTTTCTCGCCAATAGCCTTAGTCATCCCATAGAGACAACTAGGATTAACGGCCTTGTCAGATGATACGTCAATGAATTTTTTGATTTTGTACTTTATTGAAGCATCAATTAAGTTAATCATGCCATTTATGTTGCTGTTGATCGCTTCTATCGGTTGGTTCTCACAAATAGGCACGTGTTTTAATGCGGCAAGCTGCAGAACATAATCAATACCCAGAGAAAATACCCTTTCAACAGATCGCTTGTTAGAAATATCACCAATAACAAATTTAAGCAACTTATTATTAAATTTTCTTTCCATTGCGACTTGTGATATTTCCCCTCTGGAAAAAATAATTATCTCTTTAGGTTGCAGTTTTAAAAGCTGGCTTGCAAGTTCATTGCCCCAGCTCCCCGAACCACCACTGACGAGGATTCTTTGATTTTTGTAAATATTGTTCATTGGTTTTTGCTTAATATGTAATTAACTACCTTATCTGAAACATTCAAATCGTTATATCCTTCTGGTATTTTCCAGTTTCTATTTGTTAAGGCATCAATGATCTTAACACTTTCAAGTATTGCAAATGATTCAATCCCTGATATTATTGCGCCTCCGGCTTCTACCACTTCCGGTCTTTCCGTTTCATTGCGGACAATAACACATGGTACGTGCATTATGCAATATTCCTCACTACATAAGCCGGAATCAGTAAGCCCTACTCTGGCATTTTGTTCCAATTTAACAAAATCAAAAAATCCAAAAGCATCTAGGAATTTGATGTTTTTATCAATGATAACCTTTTTACATGACCCTAGTTTGTCTTTTGTCTTTGGATGTATGCTACATATAATAGGCAGCTTATAGTATTGTGATATAAGGTTCAGCCCCTCCATTATCTTCTCCAGCCTGTCAATGTTATTCACATTTTCGCTCCGGTGAATATCAACAAGAAAATATTGATCCTTCCTTAAATTAAGCATCTCTAATACAGCACTTTTTTCAATCTGTGCCTTGTAATGAGTAAGTACCTCCAATGTCGGGTTCCCGCATTGGAATATTCTTTTGGGATCTGCACCCTCTTTTAATAGCGTGTGACGGTTCGTAGGTGTATAAAACAGGTTATAAGTTGAAATGCTGTCAATCAACTTACGATTTACTTCTTCCGGTATCTCCCTGTTAAATGACCTATTTGATGCTTCCATGTGGTAAACAGGGATTCCCATTCTTTCAGCAATGATAGAGCATAACGCACTGTTAGTATCTCCCAGGATAAATACCTTATCTGGCTTAATGTTGTTAAATACTTTCTCAATTTGTGGAAACATATCAGCTAATTGCTGACCTAATCCATAGCTTGTATGTGTCGAACCGTCATTCATACTTGTATGTAGTACTATGTCCGGTTGTCGTAATCCTAGCTCATCAAAGAATATGTCTTTTAAATTCTTTGTGAAATTTTGACCTGTATGTACTAAAAAATTTTGACAAACATTATCAAGAGCAGGGATTATTCTTGAAAGCCGAATTATTTCCGGCCTTGTCCCGATGATAGTGATTATTCGCATTTTGTTTATCTTTTAGTTATGTGGAATATATGGCATCCTTTAATATATGGTTCAATATCTCCATGATAATCATAGACTAATTTGCAATTTCCACCAAAATTATTAATCAATTTTTCTAAAAATGCTGGTGTGCGACAATAACAACCGATACTTTCGTCCCATTTAATATCAGAATTGAAGTCTTTGCCTGTATCTTCTGCTATCTGGCTTGATACAAATTCCATTGCGAAAACACCAGTCGGTTTTAATGATCGGATAAGGTGAGGTAATTCTATCTCAAGAAGATATGTTGGTATATGCTGTATCCCGTTCTGACAAATTATAACATCGAAACAATTGTCGGGCAATTCACTTATTTTATCCACAATATACAACTTTTCACAGTAATCCCTAACCCTATTCAATGCAACTTGTGAAATATCCAATGCGCTTACATTAATGCCATTCTCTTTAAACCCCTGTGTGACATATCCCAGCCCTACTCCAATTTCCAGTACCTTATCACCTTTTTTCAATATGTCCTTCACTTGCAAAAAGAATATCGTTTCCGCATACGAACAGCCGGATAATGCGCCTAAGTGCTTTTGCCGATGAACGTCATCCCAATATCCTTGTAATTGACTTACCGTTCTCATTCTTTGAATTTTTTAATGACTTCTTCAATATAACCGAATATGGTCTGGTTATAACTTGGCGAAGCACCGATAAAAAACACCTTGTCGAGTATCTTGTTAGCCTCTGGATAGTCTCTGTAATCATCCATGAATTGAAAGCCAGGGTGCAATAGTATGTTACCAGCAAAATAGTTGCGTGTCTGGATGAGGTTTTTTTCAAGATGCGCCACCAATCTATGCTTTAATCCTGTTTCTTCACAAATGAATGGCGTACCGAACCAACATACATCAGCATTTTGCAATGTCTCTACTGACTTAATAGAAGGGATATTATCAATAAATATTTTTGTCAATACTTTTTTAGATATTTTGCGTTTGCGCTCAATCTCATCAAATTTTTCTAATTGTACCGATCCTATTGCGCCTTGCAGATCCAACGGTTTAAGGTTATAACCCATATTAGAAAAGACGTATTTATGGTCAACAATACCATCATACAGTTCTATCCATTTATCGAAGCGATGACCACAAGTTCCCTTACCTGACATATTAGCACTAGACCGACATCGGCAAGAACGTCCCCATTCTGCTATACTTTGCATTATATCAAAAAGTTTATCATCATCGGTGCATACCATACCTCCTTGTCCAGTACAGATGGTATGTGCAGCATAAAAGGAATTAGATGAAGCCATGCAATATTCATTCAGATATTTGCCTTTCCACTTTGAACTTAATGAATCACAGTTATCTCCAATCAGCACCAAGTCATATTTATCACAGATATATAATAGTGCATCTATATCTGGTGGATTGCCAAGTACTGGTGATAAGAATATGCCTCTAGTTCTGGTAGTAACCTTATCTTCTATTTTATTAAGATCGAAGTTAAGTGTACCCCATTCAGTATCAACAAAGATTGGTTTTAATCTATTTTGATAAAGAACTGATATTGTGGTAGGAAAGCCAACGGGCGAAACGATTATCTCACTAAAATCCACCCATCCCCAATATTTTTTTAGTGAAGCAATCATCACCAAATTGGCCGATGATCCGGAGTTAACCATCAGCGAATAACCAATATTAAACTTCCTGCTGAATGCCTTTTCAAACTTATAAACATTATCCCCTGCTGAGATCCAACTGCCATTAAGAAAAGCATTTATGGCAGCCTCAATTTCCTTATGATCCCAATAAGGGCCGGAATAGCGAATAGGTGTTATCCCCGGCTTGAAATTCTCACTGCTATACATATACGGTGCAGAGTGATTGCCAACAAATGAATGTATCTTTTCTTCTATATTCATAATCGTATCCAGTTTTCACAAAAAAGATATTCATACTCCATGCCTCTCTTAACGCCAACGGGATCTTCGTAAAGGTGGAACCATTTATTAGGCACATACACGATCTTATCAGGATTCTCATTCAGGTAAGCACCCCACCAACTAAATGAGCTGTTTGCCATTATGTTATGAGTGCAATTATGAGTTGCTATTCCATCGCCTATGTATGTATGATTATTAGCAACATCTAATGAATAAACAAGACCATTATAAGGTATGTGTGATACGGAAATAGGAGTCCATGCTTTTTCACATATACCCTTTCCGTTTGCATATTTTAAATACAAATCTACATCTAAAACATTCATCCCGTCCATTAAATTACAGGCTTTAAGAGTAATATCATAATTGTCAATAAGTTTTTTTCTATCATTCTTTTTAATAAATGGATAATTAATATCTTTTTTATAATAAGCTAAACAATTTAATGCCCCTTCTTTATTTTCTCCAAATCTTTCCCAGAATATTTTACATCTTGTTTTTTCTTTCCCAAAACTAAAAAATTGTAAATCCGGAATATTAAATTTTGCATTTACAAATGATTCTTCAATTAAAGCATCTTGCCTGTTGTCGAATGATGCTAATATCCAAGATTCATCAGCCTTTGAATTACAAAATCTACTTCTTATGTCACTAGTGCCAATTATTCTAATATTATTACTCCTTCCATGTTTACACTTTCTTGGTGCTGTCATTCCAACCCGAAACTGATTACCCCTCCTCATTAAATAAACTAAATACTTGTCAAACGCATTTGCTATGCGTACTATGCAATTATGATCTGGAGTATATTTAGTTTCTTTAGTTTTTGTTTTAACAACAATCAACTCGCCTGTAAATTGTTTTTTAATTATTGAATTAATTTTCCGCCCTAAAGGTTCTCCTTTCTTAATTGGCAAGGTTCTTCCAATCAAACCACTCCATTTCATTCTTCTGATTTCACGACTATTACTAAAGGCAGTGATTATATCGCCTGCTTGTAAGTTTTCAATCAAAACATCTCCATTAATAGTTCTAATTTTCGTGCCAGCAGGTTGGCAGAGGCTCATTATATATAGGTCTATAAAGTCAGGGAATCCCTCAACGAAGTCTATCCTGTCATCTTTAAAGTTCTGTTTGCACCATTTTATATCATCGGACAAGACATATATTCTTTCTATCTTAGCCTTCTTTTCAAGCAAGGAAAGGGCTTTTGTATAGTAAGATAACGGGAGTTGAACATATACCTTAGAGAATTTAAGATAATCGCCACGTCTTACATGGATAGAAACGCTGTTATTAAACTGACCTCTTATCTGGTTAAGAATAATCTCATCTTTGAACAAGTCAATAACTTCTGCTCTGCGGTGCGAAAAATAGTGATAAGAAAAGTAACCTTGGATTAGCATATCTGGGTGGTATGGTATATTTTGCCAATTATACCCATTCTCTTTATAGGTAAATTTTGGTTTCCACTTCGGAGGTAGTTCTTTTAGTTTCTTGTAAATAGATTTTTTATACGTCCACCCTGGATTA
>Ga0172379_10012052_pt1 | contig 10180 bp, 4 predicted proteins | sample GrowelOW334metaG_FD_119756 | JGI IMG/M metagenome (GOLD analysis project Ga0172379, IMG submission 119756) | Groundwater microbial communities from an aquifer near a municipal landfill in Southern Ontario, Canada - Groundwater well OW334 metaG | ecosystem: Environmental > Aquatic > Deep...
TCCGTACAGTTGTGTTGGAGAACCCCAGCATGCATCCGAAGATTGGTGCTTTGATTCATCTGAACACCAGTTTTGACTGGGAGAGGGAGCGCTTTCGCATCCTCAATCAGGAGAGGGCACGTCTTTCTCCTAATATCCTGCTTCGTAATGGATGCAGTGATCACCCTGGAGTAGAGTTGATTCACAATCTCTGTACACAAGATGGGACCTTCCTTCTCTATAAGAAGGTCACTTGGAGCCAGAGACAGAAAAGGGAGGAATTGATTCCTGCGATGCGAGTTTGTATCGTTGCCTCAATCCTGCATTCTCGCTTCACTCCCGGTGGTCGCACAGATGATATTCGCGGACTCTCTCCATCCCTCGACAAGAAAAGAGAAATTGTCGGGCCGAATATCATGAGGGAAAACATCAGAGTTTTCTTTGCCCTCGTCGATCAGTCGTGGAATATCAAGGACATCGTCCACAGGGAACACGCTCCCCAGATCAAATCGACTTTCCTTACAGTCCTGGCTGACTTGTTAACACAACACAGCCAATTCTGGAATGGGAATCGACTCTTCGTTAACGCTCGGATGCGTTCAAAACTCAGGAAGTTTTCACTGCTTGACCCTGAAATCAGTCGCCTTTGCGGTTCTGGTGGCCAGGCAAGAACATTGCTCTTTCAGATTCTGCTCGGACATATCAACAAGGGCCGTAGGACAGGCCACTTGGTTTCCGACGGTAATGAAGGAGGTGAGAATGATGAGCAGTAGTTGGTAAACGGACTGAGCAGACCTATTCTGCTTGCCGCCATGTCGAAAGACCTCTGGCGGTTTTGTTTTGTAATAATTTAAAAAACCACTTGGCAAATGATGTGAAATTTGCTATAATTTACGTAACAAAACACAGAAAAAACACATATGGCTAAAGATAAAGACGATAAAAAGAAAGATAATTACGGTGCAGATTCGATACAGGTTCTGGAGGGCCTAGAGCCCGTTAGGAAGCGTCCCGGTATGTACATCGGTACAACAGGATCAGATGGACTACATCACCTTATAACAGAAATTTTCGACAACTCCCGTGACGAAGCCATGGGTGGATTTGCCGATCACATAGAAGTAGCTCTTTTACCAAGCAATCGTGTACGAGTAGTAGATAACGGCCGAGGTATACCTATAGATATTCACAAGAGTACAAAGGTTTCTGCTTTGGAGACTATTATGACTGTACTACATGCTGGAGGAAAATTTGGAGGAGATGAAAGTGGTTACAAAGTATCCGGAGGTTTACACGGAGTGGGTGCTTCAGTTGTTAATGCTTTGTCTATATATACTCAAGTTTGGGTTCATAAGGATGGTGATATCTATACTCAAGAATATTCACAGGGAAAGAAAAAGGCAGCAGTGAAGAAGATTAGTAAGAGTAAGGAACATGGAACAATTGTAGCCTTTGAGCCGGATGTTGAGATATTCAAAGTTGTGTCTTTTGATTTTAATAGAATAGTAAATTCTCTACGTCAGCAAGCATATCTTGTACCATCTCTACGTATTTCAGTTATTGATGCTAGAGAAATAAAAGACATAGAGATTGATGAAAGTGTTTTCTATCTTAGCGATTTAAATTTACAAGTCCCTTCACAATCATTCTATTTCGAAAATGGACTTATTTCTCTTGTAAAATTCAACAATCAAATATTAAAACCAGTACATAAAAATATTTTTTATGTAGAAAAGAAAGTTGAAGGAGTGGAGTCAGTCGAGATTGCATTACAATACGCAGATGATATTTCTGCTCGTATTTTACCTTTTGCAAACAATATCTATAACCCAGAAGGTGGTACCCATGTTACAGGGTTCAAGACTGCGCTTACAAGAAGTCTAAATTCCTATGCAAAGAAAAACAATCTCTCTAAGGATGGTGAAGACAATTTCACTGGGGATGATGTACTAGAAGGTTTGACTGCTGTTATATCTGTAAAGCTTCGCGAAATACAGTTTGAAGGTCAAACAAAGGCCAAACTCGGATCAGTAGAAGCTCAGGGTGCTGTGGCTACTGTATTTGGAGAATCCTTTGCAGCTTTTCTAGAAGAAAATCCTGACGATGCAAAGGGAATAATCATGAAAGTGGTTCTTGCGATGAAGGCGAGAAAAGCAGCAAAAGCCGCAAAGGATAGCGTACTTAGAAAAGGTGCACTCGAAGGAATGACACTTCCTGGAAAGCTCGCTGACTGTCAGACAAATGTCGCTTCTGAGTCTGAGCTATTTATCGTAGAGGGAGATTCTGCTGGAGGTACAGCAAAGACAGGTCGTGATAGACGAATACAAGCCATTCTTCCCCTTCGAGGAAAGATTTTAAATATTGAACGTGCTCGTCTAGATCGTATGCTAGGATCAGAACAAATCAAAAATCTCGTATTAGCTTTTGGTACTGCTATCGGAGACACATTTGATATTTCAAAATTGAGATATCACAAAATAATCCTTGCTACTGATGCCGACGTGGACGGAGCTCATATCAGAACTCTTATCCTTACCTTGCTTTACAGATACTTTAAACCCTTGATAGAAGGAGGATTTGTTTATATTGCCCAGCCACCACTTTATAAAGTAAAGAGAGGAAAAGAAGTAATGTACTTTTATTCTGATGAAGAAAAGACAAAGGCATTAGGAAAAGAAATAGACACAATGCACGAAATATTAGAAAATTCTGATATTCAAAATGTAGAAGAGGATGTTGAAGAGGAAATCGAAGTTCCAGGAAAGAAAGGGAAGATTTCTATTCAAAGATACAAGGGTCTCGGAGAGATGAATGCAGATGAGCTTTGGGAAACAACCATGGATCCAGAAAATCGTATATTAAAACAGGTTACTATTGATGATGCACAGGATGCAGACAAGGTATTTGATATGCTCATGGGTACAGATGTTCCATCTCGCAAAATGTTCATACAGTCCAACGCAAAAAAGGCTACTATTGACATATAATACAAGATACGCTATAATACGGCTGTTATGACAAAAACTAATAAAACACTTATTTTTGCAACTTTGGCACTTTTGACCGTTTTTACCCTGATAAAGCCTGTACAAGCACGTGCTTTTGAAGTGGCTCAACTCATTGATCCTTTCTGTCTTTTTGCTTGTGAAGATGATGATGAACCAAGTACTGTAATTACAAATAGCTACAATACAAATAGCTTTAATACAACAAATACAAATACAAGTGTTGCAAATACAAACACTACTACTACAGTTAATGGTGATAATGCCTACGTTTCAAATGTAAATACTTCAGCTGTTACGACTAGATCTTCAATGCCTTCATATCCTACTCAGGATACTACTGTAATAAATACAACTGTTCGTAATGAAGTACCAAAGACACCTACTGTAAACAATTCTGTTGTTGTTACTACTCCTGTATATGTACAGTCAAATCCTACTTATCCATCCTACCCTTACCCAACCCATCCTTCTTACCCCACATACCCAAGTTACCCAACATATGTTCAACCATTGAGTATCTCTTGTTATTCAATGCCTACTGCTGCAAGTGTAGGATCTACTATAGTTTGGAGAGTATCTATAAATGGTGGCACCGGAAACAATTATGTTACTTGGACTGGAAATGACAGTCTATCTGGATATGGTACATCTATAAGTAAGGTCTACTATAATTCTGGTTCAAAGTACGCATCTGTAACTGTAAGTTCAGGAAATCAAACTACAAGTCAAAATTGTGGAAACAATGTACAGATCTACGATAATAACAATTACTATTACAACAATAACAACAATTATAATAACAACACATTGTATGTATCATGTTATGCAAATACAACATACACAACTACTGGAACAAATGTAAATTGGTACGCTGATGTCTCTGGTGGAAATGGATATTATACATATTCATGGAGTGGCACTGACTACTTGTACGGATCTTCAAAGAATCAAAATATAATTTATCAAACTCCTGGTATAAAGACAGCATCAGTAGTTGTATATTCTGGGAATCAATCTATAACAAGAACATGTTCAAACTCTGTAAATGTTAGTTCTCAATATTATAATAATAACTATGGCTACAATAATACAAACGACATAAAGGTAGCATGTTATGTAGATAGAACAACTGCAAAGATTGGTGATTCTGTGATCTGGTCAGCTGAAGCTACAGGTGCAACAGGAAATTTCTCTTATACTTGGACAGGTTCAGAAAGTCTATCAAGTAATCAGTCTTCATTGGTAAAGGCATATGGTACACCTGGTACAAAGACAGCTACCGTGATCGCTACTGCATCAAATGGTCAATCAAAGACTCAAGTATGTTCAAATCTTGTAACTGTAAAGAGTAATACCGTTGCAAAGGCAAAGGCAAAGACTGTTGTTGTAAAGGCAGAAAGCACTCCAGTTCCTACACCTACTCAAACTGCCGATGGTCTTACTGCTTCACTATTATCTCTAAACAATGTTCCTTGGATGCTAGTAGCATTACTTGTAATATTTGTACTAATGTTGACTATCTTGTATCTTATATTCAATAGGAATAAGATATAAATAACGAACGGGTTTAACTCCAAATATAGAAGTCTAAAATCAAAAGCCCCATTTGGGGCTTTTGATTTGCTCATTGTAGCACTAATATAATTTGCAAAAAATGCTAATACCGTGTTGCTATTTTCTGCTCTTTATTTCCTCAATTATCCTCGTTAATACCTCATTTTGATCCAATTGACCTATTTGTCCTGCATCTCTACTTTCTAGAGTTACTTTTCCTACAGCTATATCTTTGTCACCAATGATTACAAAGTATGGTGCACGGGATACCTTTGCAGCTCTTATCTTTTTACCAAAGCCGTCATTTGATAGATCTACTTCTGCACGTACCATAGAAGCTCTAAGTATGTCTGTTATCTCAACTGCCTTTGCGTGATGGGTGTCTGAAACTGGAATGACCTTTACTTGAATTGGGGAGAGCCAAAGGGGAAGATTGCCACCATAATGCTCGATCAGGAATCCAATAAATCTTTCATGAGTTCCAAGTGGTGCACGGTGAATACATAAAGGTGTTTTTTCTTTGCCCTCGTTGTCCGTATAAACCAAACCAAAACGAGATGGCACTGCAAAGTCAACTTGATTTGTAGCTAGGGTAAATTCACGACCTATAGCACTCCATACTTGAACATCGATCTTTGGCCCATAGAAGGCAGCTTCATTTGGAACTTCCACGTATGGAATCTTTGAATCTATAAGGACTTGTCGTACCATATCCTCGGTCTTTTTCCATAGTACTGCATCATCGACAAACTTTTCTCCTAATCGCTTTGGATCATGTGTTGAAAAACGCATTATGTATTTTTCTATTCCAAAAATTTTAAAATAATGTAAGTACATTTCATTTACAGCACGAAATTCATCGGCAAACTGTTCTTCTGTACAATAAATATGTGCATCGTTCATCTGCAACATTCTTACTCGCATAAGACCAAACAATTCTCCTGATTTTTCGTGTCTATAACATGTGCCGTACTCAGCAAGTCTAAGTGGTAATTGGCGATAGCTTCTCTGTTCAGCAGAAAATATCTTGTGATGATGTGGACAGTTCATGGCTTTCAGATAATACTTTCCACCTTCGTATTCCATAGGAGGGAACATGCTTTCTTCATAATATGGAAGATGTCCACTCTTTTTGTACATTGATTCCTTTGCAATATGTGGTGTTCTGACACGGACATAGCCCATTTTAAACTCAGTTTCTTTTGCCAGTTTTTCTAGCTCCTCGATTACAACTGTTCCATTTGGTAGCCAGAGGGGAAGTCCTGGTCCTACATCTTCGTCAAATGTATATATTCCCATTTCTTTTCCTAGTTTCCTATGATCTCTTTTCTCCGCCTCTATTCTCATAGCTTCATAATCATCTAGCTCCAGCTTTGTATTGAAAGCAAGACCATGAATACGTGTTAGCATTTTATTGTCTTCACTTCCTCTCCAGTATGCACCTGCTACTCGGGACAACTTGAAGGAATCATTGGGAATATCATGTGATGGATTTTCGCAATGGCCACCACGGCAAAGGTCTGTAAAATTCCCACAAGTGTAGAGAGTTATTTTTTCACCCTTTTTTACTATTTCATCGATCAACTCTATTTTGTAAGGATTATCTTTAAAGTGTTCTTTGGCTTCAGCCTCGCTCACTTCTTTGTGTGTAAACTTTGTCCAGGACTTTAGATGTCCTTTCATTTTCTTTTCTATAGAAATAAGGTCCTTTTCTGAGATTTTGATATCAGCAGGGAATTCGAAGTCATAATAAAATCCATCGTCAACAGAAGGTCCAATAGTATTTTTGGTATTTGGATATAATTCTAGTATGGCGCTTGCAAGTAAATGTGCCAGTGTATGGCGTTTGTTACCAATGTTTGATTCGTTCATGGAGATAACTTTAACATTAAATTCTGTACTTTTCTATATTGTGGGTATATAATTTTTGTAGTGTTATGAAAACTCAATACTGCACGCCACACCCAGTCCCTGAGAACAGATTCGGTATCACAACCATGCATACCCCCGACAATCTGCCAATCCCGGTATGTGAACTACAAGGGTTCTTTGATGGACCGATGGCTCTGGTCCATAAGCAGGTCGTTGAGGACTGTGACAGGGTTGAAGAGCTTCCATAGTCTGGTTCATTTGGCACATCATCCCCCAGTTTGCTTCGGCAGGCTGGGGTTTTTGTTTACATACTTTAAAAACAATTGTACAACTACTGATTTTGGCATAAATCTTTATAACTTCTTAATGATGAGTTGGTATGGTTATTGAATGTCATCAATAAAAGATCAATTTTCTATTGAAAGTGCAAAATTAGAATATAAAAGCATTGGATATGTAGAATGTCCTGCTTTTGACTACGAAAAAGTATACTTTAACCGACACGGTCTTAAACATTTGATATACAAGGGTAGAATACCTAGATCTCTCGAAGAGGTGACTAAAAGATTTAATCTAATACATTATGCCACTAGTATAATCAAAAAAACAAATAAAATTGATAATGAAGAAAAAAGAATAATGGGCGATTCCACTGCATATTTTTGGACTATAAGAAATACAATTAACAATCATCTGACAATTAGAATAATTTTAAGAAGATTAAATAATGGAGTACTTCACTTTTTTAGCATTATGAGTGAATAACACAAAACCTCCCGAAGGAGGCTTGTGAATACTTGCCATCAACAATAATGTCGAATCGAACCTGCTTAGTTTGCACTAATGATTCGCAAGAATTACTTTAAATATTATCAAATTAAGACACATTGTCAACAAAATTTACCCCAGCACCTTCACTTTCTCCACTATCATACTTTTCTGCCCATTTCTCTCTGACATTTTACCCTTTATCGCTAGACATTTATCTGGTGCAAAAGCAGATCTAAATTCTACAAGTATTCTAGGGAAAACTACTGTTTCAAGTGATCCAGAAAAATCTGCAACTTTTACGAAGGCCATTTGATCACCCTTTTTTGTAGCTATTGGTTTTATTTCTTCTATGATGCACGCGATTGTAAACTCAGCACCATCTTTTAGAGTTTCTTTTGCCTTTTTTATATCCATATCTCTTTTGACTATTATCTCTCGAAATTTATCTAGTGGATGTCCAGAAATATATAATCCAAGCAATTCTTTTTCCCAAGAAAGCTTTTCTTGCATACTGGCGTTCGGTACATCTGCGAGTCTAAGTGTTGGCACAGAAGATGTATCTGCCATGAGTCCAAATAGCGAATCTTGATTTTCTGGTTGCTTCTCCTTCTCTTTATTGTAACTCAACAACGTTTCAGTATTACCTATTAAAATTCCTCTATCAATACCAAAGCTATCCATAGCTCCAGATTTTACTAATGCCTCGATCGATTTTTTGTTTAGATTTTTGTCTTTTACTCTATCTAGGAAATCGGAGAGTGATTTGAATTTACCATTTTTCTTTCTTTCATCAATGATTGCAGTAGCTATTCCTTGACCAAAGTTCTTTATAGTTATCAAACCAAAACGAATACGATCTGGTTCTCCATCACCCTTTATAACTGTGAATTGACTGAAACTTTCGTTTATATCAGGGGGAAGAATAGGGATTTGCATTCTTTTACATTCGCCGATTATTTCTGCGATTTTCTCTACATCTCCAGAGTCTGCTGTAAGTACTGAGGACATATAAATAGCAGGGAAATTGGCCTTCATGTATGAAGTCTGATATGCCACACGACCGTAGCTGGCTGCATGAGAATTATGAACGACTATATCATTTGCAATAAAATTGTGATCCGGTGGCACAGTTAAATCATAAGTCATCTCTTTACCTACTTTTTTAATTGAAATTACCTCATCCCAATAGACATCAGAATTTGCTATATTTATTAATTTGTCTGATTTTAATTCAACTCCGATTTTTCTTATTATTCCTCTTTGAAAACCAATTTTTCTTTTATCAAAATAGAATAATCTTGATGAAATTTGTAATTTCTCAGAGATTTCATTTACGGTTATTTTATTTTCATCCATTATTTTCCTAATGTCGATTAAAATCTCGACAGGGATTATATCTTTTGTTCCTCTTGCTGGACTTTCACTTAAATGATCTATATTTTTAATCAGGTTAATTAATTCTTGTTTTTTGTTTCCAATTAGATTTTTACCAACACTTAAATTAAATTTATCTAGATTGCTTTTACTAGTTATAACAACGGTGTAGCCATTTTTATATGTATCTCTGTACTTAAACTTTTTATCATGAATAGTCGACTGTATTCCTAATCTAAGTAATAAATGTTGAACATCATGAGCTAGTCTAGCTGAACTTGTTGCATAATATACTTGTTCGTTTTTTATACTTACACATCCATCTCCCTGCCATATTTTACCTAGGAATATAGATAGTGAGTGTTTATCGTATGTAAATACTGATTCAGGTATAAATTTCTCTGTTGCTTTGTGGTAATAAAGACCTTCCTTTTTTATCCAATTTAGTATCTCATTTCCATTCCTCTGATCTTTCTGTCCACAATAGACGGCCATTGCTGACTTACTATTATCAATTGTAAACTTTGAATTTTTAAATACCTTGGCATTCTTGATAAAATCGTCAACTTCGTTTTGTCTTGTAGAATAAAAATATACTCCATATGGATGGCAGAAATTACCTTCAGACAATAAGTATCCTAATACAGCTGCTTTTGCTGATTCAGATGTATTCCCAACTATCTTTTCTAAGGTTCTGGGAACTGCTATTCTTTGTCCAGTTCTTATATCTTCAAGATTTTTCCATCCAGAAAAAGTAAAGAACGGGTGATTTGAAGTGGCTTTTATTTTTCTACCTGTTTTTGTTTTTAATTCAAAAACATCTTTGATGCCATTTTCCATTACTGCACTGACTTTATTTGATCTTAATGATAGCTCTGGTGAAATAGAAAGTAGTTTAATCTTTAAATTATTATCGTATAATTCTTTAATTGTAATTGAATTACCCTTGTTTGAATTTATAATTCTAGTATCACCGGTTAAACATTTATTGAACCCATAAGCAGCGAAAGGTTCGATGAGTTTCCATAGAGTGTTTGCATCTCTTTTACCCATTCCATTCTTCTCTAGACCTGCGAGCAATTTGCCTTTTTGCTCTTCCATTTCTTTTGGAATTTTCTTTCCCATAGCTTTTCGGAGCTTGTCTGCTTCAAGCCACGAATATCCTCCAAGCTTGATGGCTATCATCATAACGTCGTCCTGGTAGGTAATAACCCCATAAGACATATCGAGTATATCTTTCATTCTTGGATCAAGATATTCTATTTTCGAAGCGTCATGTTTTCTTTCTATGTATTGAGGAATAGATTCTAGAGGTCCTGGGCGATATAGGGCGACCATGGCGTTTATGTCGTGTATTACGGTGGGCTTTAGGTCGACAAGGAAACGAGTCATGCCAGTTCCGTTTAATTGGAATAGACCGATGGTCTCACCACGCGCAAGCATTTCAAAAGTCTTTTTGTCATCTAGTGGAATATTTTCTATGTCTATTTTAATTTTCTCGATTTTGTCTACACGCTCTACTGCATCTGCGAGTATTGAAAGGTTCTTTATACCAAGAAAGTCGAACTTTAGTAGACCTACTCCATCTACACCGACTGCATGCATGTCATACTGTGTAATAA
>Ga0172379_10012053_pt1 | contig 10180 bp, 11 predicted proteins | sample GrowelOW334metaG_FD_119756 | JGI IMG/M metagenome (GOLD analysis project Ga0172379, IMG submission 119756) | Groundwater microbial communities from an aquifer near a municipal landfill in Southern Ontario, Canada - Groundwater well OW334 metaG | ecosystem: Environmental > Aquatic > Deep...
CGGGCATTTTCTTTTCAGCAACTGCGCAATGCGGGCAATCTTTCGCTTTTGCGTTAATTTTGTTGCCGCATACCTTGCAAGTCTTTAATGCCATAAAATATCGTGTCTTTATTGAGCTAATAAAACCATTTTGACATATTTCCAGGCTTTGAAAATTAAAATGATTTTGAAGCCAGGGCGAATCCTACCGTTCCATAGAACTCGTTACCGGAATTCGTTTCAGGCACGCCAGCGCCTCGATAGGTATTCGATTCCAGCGTAAACGTCCACACATCCTCGCCGCGGAGATTCGGCGTGGTATCTATCTTTTTAATCGGGTGCGCTCTAGAGCCTTTAGCCTCTACAGTTCCCGTTGCAAAAACAAGGCCGATTAAACAGAGCGCAAGCAAGCATCTGCCGTAAAAGTCGCTGTGGTTTTGTCTGATTAATTGAGGGGGAAATTGCATCAACACTCTAAAATTTCACCAAGCCACGTCAGTGTCCCATGAAAACGACAGACATAAAAAAAGAGCTTTAAGAACACTTTCTTAAGCCCTTGGATGTGCATGGTGCCTCGGGCCGGAGTCGAACCGGCACGTCCTTTCGAACGAGGGATTTTAAGTCTCATTGATCCAAAAGATCATAATATCACACAAACAACTATAACAAATAAATCAATCGCTTACTCAATTTTAGTTGTTATGGCTTTTTCCTATTTTTTATCTTTTTTTACAGTCAATTACGACAAAATTGCGACAAAGATTTATACTATAACCCTAGAAGCAAAACGGGCTTGAAGGTGTACCACCACCAAACAAGCCCTTACCGATACTTAACAATCAGGGTTAAGCAATGGCTGAACACATCATATCAAAAAGCCGGTTGCTATCCTATAGGGGCAATCATGGCAACCATTAAAAAGCGCATAGCTAGAGACGGAACAACTCGCCATACAGTGGAGATTCGACTAAAAGGCTATCCAGCGCAGACGGCAACCTTTAAACGCCTCACCGATGCTAAAAATTGGATTCAAGACACCGAAAGCGCAATAAGGGACGGGCGACACTTCAAAACTGTTGAATCCAAAAAACACACTTTCGGCGATTTAGTAGATAGATACATCAAGGACGTATTACCCACCAAGCCCAAGCAAGCCGTCCGGCAAAAAATGCAGCTTGAATGGTGGAAAGAAAAAATGGGCGTTTACCTGCTTGCCGATATTACACCGGCACTGATTGTTCAATATCGCGACGAACTATCAATTGGGACGACTTACAGGGGAACACAACGAAGCCCGGCCACCGTAGTTCGCTATATGTCCGCGTTAAGTCATGCGTTTACTATTGCCATGAAGGAATGGCAATGGGTCGAAGACACACCAACCCGAAAAGTTACAAATCCGAAGGAATCAAAAGGCCGTGTTCGCTTTCTGGACGATGACGACCGCGCCAAATTATTAATCGCCTGCAAAGAATCATCAAACCCTTGCCTTTACCCTTGCGTCATACTGGCGCTTTCAACCGGCATGAGACAAGCCGAGCTAATGGGCTTGAAATGGCCGGATGTTAATTTAAAGGATGGTTTTTTAATTCTGCACGAAACCAAAAACGGCGACCGGCGGCGGGTTCCTTTATCCGGCTTAGCCCTAGCGTTATTACAAGAACATGCCAAAGTTCGTCGACTTGATACCCAGCTGTTATTCCCCAGCAATATCCATCCAGATAAGCCCATTATTCTACGCGGTGCCTTTGCAACTGCACTTGATGCGGCAGGAATAACAGATTTTCGCTGGCATGATTTGCGACATTGCACGGCAAGCTATCTGGCGATGAATGGCGCGTCATTGGCTGAAATTGCCGAAATTCTAGGCCACAAAACCCTTGCAATGGTTAAGCGTTATGCGCATTTGAGCGATGGACACGTTTCAAGTGTGGTTGCTTCGATGAATGAAAAGATTTTCGGTGGCGTGTAATGATGCTTGTATATTTTAAAGGCAAAGGTGTGTGGTTTGATTTTCCGTCTGTGGATAGCCCGAAAAGAAATGCTGCCTTTAAAAAATGGATTGCAGAAAATTTACCAGCCACTGGAGACGACAGCAACGGAGAAGAGCGGGAAAAATATTCAGCGAATCTCGCTGAATGGAATAAAAACAACCCGCCACCAAAATATAAAGTAGTAGAGGATGAAATTTCTTTGGAGAAAGAGCGTTTCTTTGATTTTTCAAAACCAGTGCTTAGCTATCAGCCTGAAGAAGCCGATGTTTTTGCTCTTTTCAAGCTTAAAGCCAAAGATGAAAGACAGCTTCGATATGAAGGAGAGGTAACGGTTTCCACGCTATTACCCTGTGACCATCCCGATGGCGACAGAAGCGGATTCTTTTTCCGGCTTGATGCGCCGCAAACATTCACTCATAAAGACGTTTTTCTTGATAAGCCTGATAAACCAGCCAATAGAGAAACCATAGAAAGTAAGGTAGCTCCGATAAATTCAGACCTAGGCTACGTCGATGTATTTTTTAAAGGTTATGGGTGTTGGACATCCGACATTTACCTTATTGAAGAATCCAGCGGAGAACCCACAATACATATTCCAATTGGTAAACAGGTTAACGAATCCAGTGTCTGCGGCGTTTTTGCATTAGGTATTGACGATAGAATTGCATACAAACACTCTAAAAGCCTTGATGGTGTTTGTACTCTCTTGCCTTGCACAACACACTCAAATAGAGTGTCTACGCCAGAAATTGATTGGAGCAGGATACAAAATATTGGGACATTAGGGGTTGATTTGTTTGTCGACGTTTATTTTAGCATTGATAGGAAAAGACCAGAGCGACCAATTATTGCAAAGCCAGACAACCCTACTAATTCCTTAACTATAGAGAATGATGGCGCAATTAGCCAAGAAGCCACAGAACCGGAAAGCGCAAAAGTTATTCAACCAAATAACAATGAATTTGCATTTTCAGGGTTACTTCATATTCCTAGCGGCGTAGATGATTGGTTTGAAGTTATTGACGTTATGACAAAGGCTTTTTACGATAAAAATAATGTAATGCCAACTAAAGCCAAAGCATGGGCAGAATTGTGTACAAATACGCCAATTGGGTACGGTATAAGTTCCGATGATAATAATCTGTCTTTGACAATGCCGGGAGTCATCAAATTATTAAATAAGCGTTCTTTTGATAGGAGGTGGACTAAATACACAGCCAAATCTAACCCTTTCAAGCCAAATTAAGCCACTTCATACCCTCTGCCGTTTCAGAGACGGCAAAAATACAAAAATGAGCCCAACACGGGTTGTCCCGTGGAAAGCCTGCAATAGCAGGGAATAAACTTTCTTATTGGAATCATTAAAATGCCAACTTTATCAACAGTAAAACAATTCCCCACAAAACACCCCGCCTTCACAACAGGCGGTCTTCGTTCTCTTATTTTCAATGAAAACACAAATGGCCTTGCCAAGTCCGGCGCAATAATTAGAATCGGACGCAAGGTTTTAATCGATGAAACCAAGTTCTTTGGCTGGATAGAGGCTCAAAACCAAGTAGGTGCGAAATGATTAATTTCTGCCCCCGCACAAAGCGCGTCATGAAAGCCTTATTAAATAGTGCAGTAATGCGCGAAGAGCTTGACCGGATTGCTGGCTCCTCAAATAGTCCCGACATAGTATTCAGGCTGAGAAAAAAAGGTCTGGAAATCCCATGCTACCGAATTGAAAGCCGCGATGCTGATGGTAAGAAATGCCGTCCCGGTCGGTACGAATTTACACGGATGGATAAAATAATCGTCTGTGATTGGCTGGGGGTGTTATGAAGGCTTGCAATAAAAAAACCGCTGACTATGCGACTAGACCAGCGGCTCAATTTAAAAAACTGAATGTAAATTATATCAAAAACTCAATTGAACCAATAGATTTTTATCGGCATGAGCTACCCAACGCGCCATTAAAAAAGCACGGCTGGAATGGCGGGGGATTATGTCCTTTCCATGCTGATAATAAACCCGGTTCCTTCGGCGTTAATCTGACAACTGGCGCGTATAAGTGCTTTAGTTGCGGCGTAGCAGGGGGCGATATTATCGCCTTCACTATGGCAGTGTATGGGCTTGATTTTGTAAATGCACTGAAACAATTAGCGGATGAGTGGGGGGGTGGCATGTTAGAAATTTCACAGAGTTACCAAGGAAAGCCTTTGATTCACTCATGGGACTATTGCGCTAAGGATGGCACACCCTTCGGGGCTGTTGGCCGGTATCAGGACGGCGACGACAAAAAGGATATTGTTCCATACTTCAAACGTAAGGGCACTACATGGGCGGCAGGTATTGATTTAAACCCACGGCCATTATATGGATTGGATAGGCTGGCATTGCACCCAAAGGATAAAGCCATTTTTATTGTAGAGGGTGAGAAAGCAGCGGCGGCATTACAGAATATGGGTATCTGTGCGATTACGTCATTGGGTGGTTCACAGGCAGCAGAACAAGCTGACTGGACACCATTAAATGATTACAAATTAGCTTACCTGATGCCTGATAATGATAACCCCGGAGAGCATTATATGCAGGGCGTTTACGGGGCGTTAGCAGTCTTAGAAACGCCGCCACAAATCAAAGTGTTGCGGTTGTCTGGGTTGCCGGATAAAGGCGATGTAGTGGACTGGTTGCAAAGCAGGGTAAGTGATTGGGACGGTTACGCCGCTATTGACGCAAGCCTGCATGATGCGATTAAGGCAGAACTGCGGGAAGAACTAAAAAGCGCCGAGCCTATACCGGAGGAATGGAGGTTAGATACTTTAGACACCTGCCCGCACGGCAGTTTTGTCTGGGAAAAGCCCGGCGAAATAGAAACCAAAATATCACCCGTTCAAGCAATGCAATCTGAACTGATACCGGAACCGTTCCGGCCTTGGCTGGCTGATGTTAGTCACAGGATGCAAGCGCCCCCAGACTTTGCAGTTATATCGGCAATTGTAATTGTCGGCTCACTGATCGGCTCAGGGTGTGGAATACGGCCAAAAAAACTTGATGATTGGGAAGTTATTCCCAATGTTTGGGGGGCAGCTATTGGGCGACCTTCGGTGGTTCTAAAAACCCCGACATTAAAGGAAGCAATGGGATTGCTTGAGCGTCTGCAAGATGAATACGGTAAAAAGTTCGAGTGTGACAAGGCCGGGGCAGAGTTCGACAGCCTAGCTAATGGCGCAATGCTGGATGATGTCAAAGCTAAGCTCAAAATTACAGCAAAAGGTAAAGGCAAAGATGGCGTAGTCAAAGGGGATGATATTCAAAAGTTAAAGGCTGATTTTATGGAGCTATCAGAGAATGCAGAGCCAGAGGCTATCCGCCGACTGTTTAAAACCAACGAAACCAGCATACAGAGCCAGACAGTTTTGCAGGTACAGAACCCGCGAGGAATATTAACCTTCAGGGATGAATTAACCGCCTTGCTGGTCAAGTGGGATAGAGAGGATGGCGTAGACGAACGCGCCTACTTTCTGGAAGGCTGGAATGGTAACGGCAGCTATACCGATTTTAAGATAGGGCGAGGCCTAACCGAAGCATCTAATATTTGTATCAGCCTGTTAGGAGGAATCCAGCCGGACAAGCTCAAGCGATATTTATATCAAGCCATGCAGGGCAATAATGATGGCTTAATGCAACGCTTACAGCTTGCCGTGTGGCCTGACGAGCCGGATAACTGGCAATTGATTGACACCGTACCCAATAAAGTCGAAAAACAACGGGCTTACGCCATTATGCAGGTCTTGGCTGAATTGAACTTTACTGAGTATGGGGCGACCCAAGGCAAAGATGATGACCGGCCTTATTTTAGATTTGATGATAAGGCACAAATTATTTTTAACGATTGGTTGACCGAATTGCAAACCATCAAATTCAAACAGGAAGAAAATCCCTTGATGGTTGAACACTTCGGCAAGTTCCGTTCATTAATGCCAAGCCTTGCGCTGATATTTCATTGCATTGATATTGCGGATGGCAGGGCGCTGGGCAATGTATCAGCGCAGACGGCACGGTTAGCGGTTGATTGGTGTGGTTATCTTGAAAGCCATGCACGGCGTATTTATGCGATGGCCGAGAGTCCAGAGCATGAAGCATCGGTAAGGCTGGCCGATAAGATAAAGGCCGGAGCTTTGCCTAGTCCATTTACTGTTAAGGATGTTTACGGTAAGCACTGGCACGGATTGAAGGATAAACAGGAAGTGGAATCGGCCTGTAATATTCTGATAGATGAAAGCTGGTTGAGGATACAAAAAAAACCGAAAACCACCGGACGGCCACCGTTGCCGGGCTATCACATTAACCCCGTTTTTTTGTAAAAACACGCCTACCTTGAAGTGTCTAAAGTGTCTAAACCCCCTTTAGATACTTTAGATACCTCGGGGTATAGGTATTTTCAGCAAAAACGCATTGATAAAAAGACTTACTATTACTGATTTTCGGCATTATAAAAAAGGCATGACATTAGCCACGCAAACAGAGCACCAAAGAACCAGCGCATAAGCGAACTCATGATACGTCAAGGTTAGGGGTAGGTTTTTCAATAATTCAGGATTAAAAATGAGTACAGCAGACCAACGAAAACGATTTAAAAACTACTATCTAAAAAGCAATGCAATTTTTGCTGAATGGCTAAAATCTGCTTATTCTTCCCGGCTAAAGACCGAGCCGATGCCGGATGATTTAAAGAACTTGCGGTGCGGCGCAAAAACCAGAGCCGGTACACCTTGCAAACTAAAGGCAATTTATATCAATGGCAGATGCAAATGGCATGGCGGGCGCAGTACCGGCCCAAGGACTGCGGCAGGAAAGAAGCGTTCGGCTTTGAATGGATTTTGCCCGAAGAAAAAACGAAGCCAGACAAGTTAATAAGCGTTACCAGAAAGCTTGGTAGCCCCCCCATTTTTCTAAAAAGTTGGTTTTCGAATACTGGATTAGGAGCTAAACGCATTTTTGAAGTTGGGGGTAGGTGATAAGGTTAAAGCAGCACCAGCAAAACAATGGCAACCAGCACCACAATCCAGCCGCATCCTGGCCGTTTGTTGCCGCCGTTGCGGTTGTTGTCAGTCATAACGCAAGTAAACTCTTCTTCGTCAAAATCTAGCATTTTGCCAACCTATTAAAGCATTATCGCCTACAGAATCGATTTTCATTATTTGATAGTCGGTATTTGTTTCTGCATTATAATGCAGCATAGCACATGGGCTAGTCGTGTATCAGCATTGCTGGCTGGAGATCATGGCGAAGATTAAACCAACACAGAAAGTAAAATGGATATTGTAGCAACTACTGAGCGTGCAGAAGGGCTAGTTCGTCAGCTTTTAACTAATAGTGAACTTGTAGAAATGGGGAAAGCATTTATTGATCAAATGCCTATTGGCTTGTATGCAGATGCCTTTTATTTACAAAAAATAGAGGGTGAACTAGCGTTTCATTTTAAGAAGCTGGGGCCAATTTCTGATTATAATAGGTATAAAGTTGGAGTCGAATTTAACCATTCACCAGAATTGGTAATGGCTATAACAAATACATCATTGTTAATGTCTACAGAAAAGTTAAGACAATGCATTAATAACGAATACGTCAAAGAATTAAACTATTCTGAAAATGTAAAATTTCAAAAAAAAATTAATGAAGAAATTAGCTATTATATAAAAACTAATCTACCTATGTTCACTCGACTTATAAAAGAGAATGTTATTATATATAGCGGAATGGAACTTATGGTAACTTATCTCTTTCTTTATAATGTTGCCATTGAACACTTGGCCGAAAAATGGGAAAACGAGTTTCAACAATACTTTCAAGACATAAATGAGTTAAATTTAGACAGGGCAATTGAGCGATATTGCTCTATTGATACCGTTGTTCATCGTGATAGTGTATCTTTTGGTAAATTTATATATTACCTGATAAGGCACGGTAAATTTGCTAACAATGACCGAAATTATTTTACTTGCTGGGAAATTGCCTTTCCAAAGCTTAACCACGTTCTAGAAAATAAAAAATTCAGTAACTTTACCAACAGGTTAAAAACATCAACTACAAATAGTCAAATTAAATACACAATTAATGATGTCGATTTAATGGATGGGCTAGAGTTTGAAAAATTCATAGCCGAATTATTTTCTAAGATGGGCTATGAGTCCGAAATAACCAAAGCATCCGGTGACCAAGGAATTGATGTTATAGCTTCAAAAAACGGAAACACAATCGGTATTCAAGCAAAATGCTATTCAAGCACAGTAGGCAATAGCGCAATTCAGGAAGTTGTTGCCGGTAAAGCTCATTATCGTTTGCATAAGGCGATAGTTGTCACAAATAATTTCTTTACTGATTCTGCACAGCAACTTGCAAAATCAAATTCAATAATTTTATGGGACAGGCATATTCTAAAAGAAAAAATTGATGAGAATTTTAATTCATCAATGAATTGATTTTGTTGTAAGACTGTCTTTTGTGTGCAGCGTTCAGCTCTTCATGAACTGTAAATGATTCAGGGGGCTTTTTGTGTCTCAAATTCGGCAGTGGTTGTGGTCGTTTTGTTTTTACCCTTTTGCATCAACATTAGCTGGTAGCTGTGGAATTTCCTCACTACCGGTGCAAGCACCCCATCCATTCCTCCATGTTCTCAGCACCTCAGACGCTGTGTCGATGGCTTGCAATGTTTCATCAACACTAAGACGGTCAAGTTCACTGAGATTCCAACCTCCATCTTCATTCTTTTCAATAGTTGCTATGTCTATGGGGGTGCCAACGCCCTGCGCTAAGGTGTCAATCGCATATTTAACAGCCCATGTTCCAAGAAGCTTTCCTTCGGCGACAGTCGGTTGGCGACCTTTAAAAAATAAAATATCTGTGAGAAATTTAAGGAATGGGGTGGCAGCTACCGAGCCTGACCCGAGGGTTACATAGTAATAATCTTGATCAAGGTAGTGGGGTTGACTTCCTAAATCGAAAACACATACCTCCGGCACACCATCCTTAACGAAGGCTAGTATTGTTTCTAACTCGACTTCAAGAGGCTTAAGACCAGTTAATTGAAGATTGTTAAAAAGACCTCCGCCAACGTCTGTGGCGTATTTGAGTTTATGTTCATTAGTAGTCAGCTGATTGGCCATGAATGTTGCCACAGCTCTGAATCGTTCGGCATATGCGAGGTTTCCTGCGAATGCAAACAATTGCTCCGGCTGCCCTGGAAGTAAGTGAATTTTTTTTCCAGTATATTGGGCAAACTCATTCACTGTAATCATGCTATCGCTAGAGACAACAACACCATCAGAGCATTTGATAGCTACAACAATCGTCATTCTCGGAAAACACTTTTTGAGCGCATATCTGGGTATTTTTTATATATGGCAGAGACCAGTTGCTGAAAGGAAAGGCGCTGAACAAAACTCCCGGCGGCTTTGATGTAATTACTTGCTTCTTCTGAAAATTTTATGGCTAGCTCTAGCCCTATTTTATATCCAGAATCCGTTAACCCATAAACCCGATAGGGACAACTTTCTTCTACTTTTGCAAGCCCATCCCTATTAAGCTTTTCAATTTCTGAATATACTGCAACGTCAAATGGCCCATAATCATAAGGTTTGAAATCAAAATAAGGGCCATCAAAGAGAAGGGGCGCTTCTCGGTCGAGAATAAAAAACAGCTTCTGCACTTGTACAGGCGACAGCAAAATATCAGGGCCTTGAAGTGCCATTGTCAGTAGGATGAAATCTGATCTGTTCAAGTAATAAGCCCTCCCTATATATGTTCATGTTTATTCTAACTTATATATTATTATTTAAGTGACCGTATTGCTGTTTGTGGGCGCAGAGATTGTTTGAGCAGAACAGTATGTTATATGAACCAGATGCTTCCTTAATCAAAAGGAGGGGTGGTGGGGTATCGTTTATTGAATTCAAACAAGCCGGGTAACACCAGCTTTCTTTTACACCCAAAATTCAGGCAAGTATTGCGGGTGTTTTTTTAGAAGTGCGACAGAATTGCGATATTTTTTGATTTAGACTTTTTCCGAAAAACCTAAATACATGTAAGCCTTTGTTTTTCATGGTGCCTCGGGCCGGAGTCGAACCGGCACGTCCTTTCGAACGAGGGATTTTAAGTCCCTTGCGTCTACCAATTTCGCCACCGAGGCATCGATAACTTTGGTAAGCCGCGTATTATATAGC
>Ga0172379_10012054_pt1 | contig 10178 bp, 8 predicted proteins | sample GrowelOW334metaG_FD_119756 | JGI IMG/M metagenome (GOLD analysis project Ga0172379, IMG submission 119756) | Groundwater microbial communities from an aquifer near a municipal landfill in Southern Ontario, Canada - Groundwater well OW334 metaG | ecosystem: Environmental > Aquatic > Deep...
ATCACTCCACCCTGTGCACTCAAGTCGTTTGAATGAGAAATAACAGTTCCGTTATTTTCACTCTGTGGCGGAGAAAGCAATTCCTCTTGCTCTTCATCTGGGAGCAAAGTGGGGGCTTGGGGTGGTGGCAGTTTTTGATTTTGATCTGGCATAGTAAGAAGATATGATTGCTATTGCTCACGACTCGCCGCTCACTTGATGCGGCTTTGCTACTCCTTGCGGAGTAAAGAAGCGCAACGTCGCTTTCAATAGCGCGCAAGTCTTTTTCTTTTAATACATAGCTCCTGTAGTAAGATAGAATACTCCATATTAGAATACACGTATGAGAATCATGAAACAAGACCTTTTCTCATTATTGTTTGGTTTTTTTGTCGCTGCAGTTTTGGTGGTTTTTTTCATTACAGCAATTGTTCCCCTTGCACCGTTTGTGATGAAATCTGTCTCAATTAGTAGCATTGATGTGGGAGGATTATCAAAACAAGAAGCTATTCAAAAACTCCAAAAGCTTGCTCCTGTTCCACAAGAAGGAAATATTATCTTCACACTCGATCTCTCGAGTTTCCCGGAGTGGCCAATTGAACAAGTTACTACCAGCAGTCTCTCAGCTGTTCTCTCAAGAAATGAAGCTGCGCAGATTCTTTCGATCACAGTGCCTATTTCATCGTTTTCAGCAACATACAACTATGATGAGATTGCTCAACAGGCATGGAGAGTTGGAAGAAATGGTAGCACCCTTCAACGATTGAAAGAAACGCTCTTCCCAAATCCACGAACACACAATCTCACACTCAAACTTCAGTTTGATCAGGATAAAGTGAAAAAGATTGTGACAGAAATAGCAACACTCGCTAATGTTCCTCCAAAAGCCCCCTCTGTTATTCTTCACTATACCAACGCTCCTCGTTCTTTAGAAATTTACGAAGGAAAAAAGGGGCTCGTGGTGAATGAAGCAGAATTACAACAGCAGCTTTTTGCATTTTCTTCTCTTCCTCAACAAATTATAGAAATTCCTACACAGATTATTCCCAACCTTTCTCCTGATGGGAAAATAGCAACCACACAACGAGCACAAAAAGTTATTGGTCGCTCACTTTCATTTAATGTTGAGGGAAAAGACTTCTCTCTTTCAGATATCGACATCATTAGCTTCTTCAGTCTTCCTGAAGGATTTTATCAGGATAAAATTGCAAACATAGTCGAAGAATGGAAAGATTTGATTGATAGACCTGTGCAAGAACCCGTTCTTGTCATTGAGGAAAATATAGTTAAAGAGTTTAATCCTCCAAAAAATGGATGGGAACTTGATAAACAGAAAGCTATTGATACAATTTTGACGCAACTATATAGGCTCGAACAAACTGGCATAGCACAAGAACAACCAACCCAACTACCAATCTCCGAATCTTCTCCAAGTCATCCACTATCTGAACAAAACTCTTTAGGAATTTCAGAGCGCATAGGACTGGGAGAATCAACATTCTTTCACTCCATTCCTTCGCGCGTTCATAATGTTCAACTTACATTAAGCAGAGTGAATAATGCTCTTATCGCTCCGGGAGAAGTCTTTAGTTTTAATACTGCTTTGGGTGATGTCTCTGCAAAAACCGGCTATCAACCCGCATACATTATCCAACAAGGTCGAACTGTTTTGGGTGATGGTGGTGGGGTTTGCCAAGGATCAACCACAGTGTTCCGCGCGGCACTAAACGCTGGCCTTCCAATAATTAAGCGCAAAGGACACAGTTATCGCGTTGGTTACTATGAACAAAATTCACCAGTAGGAATTGATGCAACAGTGTTCTCTCCTTCGACAGATTTCCAGTTTAAAAACGATACGTCTGCATATATCCTTTTGCATACTGAAGTTGATACCACCAACTACTATGCACGCGTTGAACTCTGGGGCACAGGAGACGGTCGGATTGCAGAGATTTCCGATTTCAAGCTCTGGGATAAAACACCAGCATTACCTACTCAATATATTGATGATCCATCACTTCCTTTGGGTAAGCTTAAGCAAATTGACTGGTCTGCTCCTGGAGCAAAAGCGAGTTTCCGCTATGTAGTTAAGCGAAAAAACACTGATGGAAATGAAGAAGTATTGCAAGATCGAGTATTTTTTACGCTGTACCAACCATGGGCCGCTGTGTATTTGAGGGGAACACAATAAAATTTTCTCACCAATCCATATCTATCTTTTTCCTCATATAAGACTTGACAACGAGATCCTTTAATCCAATTGGATAATTTGTGCGATTTTTGTTAATTTCGTTGATAAAGGCATTGTAGATTTTGCTAAGTTCTTGAACCGTTTGCGTTGCTTCAATTTGCCTCAACACTTGGGCTGAATATTTTCTATTATCCTCCGGTAAACTTGGAGCTTCAGATTGATCTTTCAGTATGGAATAAAATATTCCTTTCTCAGGGTTCACATCAATTCAAAGCTATTCTCCTAATATGAGAATTGCAATAATACTCTTTAAGACTTTTGAAAGATGTGCGGGTATTTTTTTTGAATGATTGGGAATTGTGAGTGCAACGGATCCGGAAGATTGTCAACATTAAACCATCCAATTTCATCAAATTTTTTCGGTTCACCATTTCTAACTTGTTTTTCATCAACGAGAACTCTATAGTCAAGCGAAATCCAATGCGTTGGTTTTCCAAGCAACATTCTATGCAATTCTCGATATCCCAAGAATTCAAACGAAAGAACATTAGCACAATACTCTTCTTTAATCTCTTTTCTTAATTGATCTTCAACCCGCACCCCAAATTCCAACGCTCCTCCACCACAATCCCATCTACCATGTTCATCCCGACATTTGGTTGATCGCTTGTTCAACAGCAAACGACCTTGCGCATCAAAACAGAGGAAAACAATGGTTACGCCAACGTAATCTTGCCCAACTTCCATACACACAAATTTTACTCTACTCGTATCCTGACGGTAGTAGTAAAATACAGAAATGGAGAAAGCCTACAATCCAAAAGAAAATGAACAAAAGATCAATAAGCTGTGGGAGTCATCAAACGCATTCTCACCCGATTTTGATGGTGTAGACAATACGAAGGAACCGTTTTCTATTCTTCTTCCCCCTCCGAATGCAAATGCTTCATTGCACGCTGGTCACGCAATGTATGTGATCGAAGATATCCTTGTCCGATGGAAGCGCATGCAAGGCCACCCAACTGTCTGGATTCCCGGTACCGATCACGCGGGATTTGAAACACAGTTTGTGTATGAAAAACATTTATCAAAAGCAGGAAAGTCTCGCTTTCAATTTGATCGAGACAGCTTGTACAACGACATCGCGACTTTTGTGAAAGAAAATTCAGGTTTAATTGAAGAACAATTAAAGAAACTTGGCTTTTCGCTTGATTGGTCGCGTAAAACTTATATGTTGGACAAACATGTGTTGGAAATTGTGTACAGTACTTTTCAAAAAATGGCGAAGGATGGATTGATCTATCGCGATCTTTACATTGTGAACTACTGTCCTAAGTTTGGAACAACTTTTTCTGATCTTGAGACAAAACATATTCAGCGAAATGATCCGCTCTACTACATGCAATATGGTCCTTTTGTTGTTGCAACAGTTCGTCCGGAAACCATGTTTGGCGATACAGCAATTGCTGTGCATCCTGATGATAAAAAAAACGCTTCCTGGATTGGTAAAACAGTTGAAGTGCAAACAGCTATTGGATCAATGGAACTTAAAGTCATTGCAGATCCAGAAATTGATCCAGAGTTTGGCACAGGAATTATGAAAGTGACTCCAGCGCATGATCCCCACGACTTCCAATTAGGACGAGCAAATAATTTGCCAACTCTATCCGTGATTGATTTACGCGGAAAACTCGATTTGTCTTCCTGGTTAGCGAGAACAAATCTAACTCCTGAACAACGTGCTCGAGCAGAAAAATATCATGGGAAAAAATCTTCAGAGGCTAGAAAACTTGTGGCCGAAGATCTTCAACAAGATGGGCTGCTTGTAAAAACAGATGAAAAATATCTACACAACATTGTAGTGAGTTATAAAGGTGAAGCGGAAATTGAGCCGCTTGTTATTCCTAACTGGTTTGTTCGTATGAAACCACTCGCAGCTCCAGCAATTGAGGCGGTAAAAAAGAAGACAACAACAATCATACCAGCCCGCTTTGAAAAGCTGTTCTTTGACTGGATGAATAATATTCGCGACTGGCCAATTTCCCGTCAAATCGTTTGGGGTATTCGCATTCCCGTGTGGTACTCAACGATAGAAAACACACAACTAGAAGTAACGTTCCTCACCAAAACAAAAGAGCAAAAACGAGGAATTGTACCCGAACTCCTTAAAGAAGGGTACACACTTCAAGAAATTCGAAGTGGTTTGCAAGAACTTCGCGCACCCATTCAATCCTCCTATGTCGTATCAACAGAAAACCCTGGAGAAGAATATCTCCCAGAAACTGATACCTTTGACACATGGTTCTCTTCTGGCCAGTGGCCCCTTACCACACTGCATTATCCTGATGGAGAAGATTTCAAACGCTTCTACCCTACCAGCGTTTTAGACACAATGTGGGACATTCTATTCTTCTGGGTTGCTCGCATGATGATGTTTGGACTGTACTTAACCAACGAAGTCCCATTCAAAACCGTCTACCTGCATTCCATGGTCACAGATGAAAAAGGCCAAAAGATGAGCAAGTCAAAAGGGAATGTTATTAACCCTATTGATATTATTGATGAGTTTGGCGCTGATGCGCTTCGCATTTCGTTAGTTGCAGGCTCAACTCCTGGGAATCCAATATCGATGAGCAAGGAAAAAGTAAAAGGGTATCGTAATTTTTCAAACAAGCTTTGGAACATTGGTCGCTTCATCTTAATGCAAAAGGATGAGGGGGCAAAACAAATCAATACAACGATAACATCTCAATCTGAAAAAGAAATCCTTGAGAAAAAAGGGGCATTAGCTTCGCAAGTAACGCAGGCGTTAGAAAAATATCGCTTTTCCGATGCAGCACTATTACTTTATGACTTTGTGTGGAATGATTTTGCCAATACATATTTAGAGTCAAGCAAGGGCAACGAGAATACGGATGAAGTATTCACAACACTTATTGAGGTGTTTACAACCTGTCTTAAACTTTTGCACCCATTCATGCCTTTTGTCACAGAAGCTATATGGCAAGAACTATTTCAGGCGAAGATTGTTTCACAACCCCTACTAACAACCGCAGCGTGGCCAAAAACCTAAGTCTTCTGGTACGATATGCTTGTGATCGAAACATACACATACTTTTTCCTTGCTTATCTCATCTTTTTTACACGAAGATTTTTTCAGATTCATGCTTTCGTATGGATTTTTCTTGTTATTTCAGTTGTCTTAATCTCCTCAATAGCCTCTCTTAATCCGATTGAGAGAGCGAAAATTTCTTATGCGACACAACAGCCATATGTGTTTTCTTCAACAGAGAAATTCCTGAGGATCTTACAAAAAACAGGAAATCACACATTCGCTAAAAACATATACACAGCATTTGTCCAACAAACCAAATCAGACGTAAATCAACAACACAAAGATGAACTTGAAAAACTCGCATATGCACGATTGTATCTTGAACACCGACAGTTGTTCTGGGAAACAATCTATGAGCTTCAACCAAGTTCTCGCGAAGCGCTCTTCGCGCTTACAACACTAGCACTACAGCTTCGCCACCCCACAACCCTTCAGCAATACTTTGAAAAGTTACAACAGGCAGAGCCAAATGATAAGAGAATATTAGACCTGCAAAGCGTTATGAAATGATTATTTCTTCTCTGCTGGAGCGGTTGGAGTTTCAGCAGCTGCTTCTTCAGCTTTTTCGTGTGCCGCTGCGCCAGTTGTAATCTCAACTTCAGCAGTAGAAGCAACATCCACAACCTCTTCGGCAGCAGGAGCCTGGACGCGCACCAACAATGTTTCTGGATCAATTAATATTTTAACTTTTGAAGCATCATACTTTAGATCAGAGACCTTTAGTTCTTGATCAACCTCAGCCAATCCCTCAACAGAAAGCTCAAACTTTTCAGGTAAATCAGCGGGAAGTGCTTCTACTTCGATTTCATCTAACAACGCAAGAAGAACATTTCCAGCTTTAACAGCAATTGATTCCCCAACCAATTCAAGAGGAATGTTTGCGGTGATTGTTTCAGAAAGGTTCACCTGTTTAAAATCTATATTTTGGATATCGCCAGTAACTGGGTTGTATGAAACGCCTGAAATAAGCACTGGTCTTGATTTTGCCTCACCTTGAATATCAAGGTACACAACTCCAGTTTCACCAGTTTCACTAAATACTTTGGTAAATTCCTTACCTTTTACTTGGATGGAAATTGATTCTTCCTGGCCATACACATGTGCAGGCAAAATGTTCTTCTGACGAAGAAGTTTCACTTTTTTTCCAATATTTTCGCGCTTTTCAGCCTGAAGAGAGTGTTTCTGTGTTGTCATAATTTATCCTTAACTTTGGATTGCGAGCTATCTCAATTTAAGAAGGCTTGATTGTATCATTCCTGCCGCTCGAGTTCAACTGCCATGTAGTGGTGTTTTTCAAAAGTAAACTCAAACTGGGCAACATTTTGCGTTATTGTAGCTTCAGGAGCAACAGTTAGTGTTCGAAGCGGCTTTAGAACCCTTATTGTGCTGATGGCTGGATAACCTTCGATTCCGGCCTGCTTCTGTATGAATAGCGCGTATGAAAATCGCTTCTCACTCGGCAAGCTTGTGGAATATCGAGTCACCATTTTTACAGATTTTGACACCGGTACATCAACCAACACCCCCACAACCTTTTTCCCATTTTCAACTGCCTGAAAAATACGATCACTCGAAACTATCACTCCATCATTTTTAACCTCTTCAAGCTGTGCAGAGAGGGGAAGGTACAAACGCACGTAATTCTTGTATGGGCCAGATGGCCAAGCACTGCTTTTTGCGTTATTGGTGAACTGGATTGTGTGAACATGGAGCGCACGGGAGCTATCAAGCGTTACCTCATGTGCTGCGTATCTGTTCACATAGTAATTTGCCCTATTGATCCCAACGTTTGATTCAACAACAAATACTGTGTCAACTGTGCAGGGAACGTCGGTAAATTGTTGAGGGCATAAAGGAGACATTACTTTACCAGACCAACCAAGAGAACCGATTAGATGGTCTTCTTCATCGTTTTTACTTGCCAAGAACATATGGCTTTCTTCAAAAGAGTTCACCAGAGATGATCCAAACGCCACCATAGAAGATGGAGGTTTCTGAGAAAGATCCGAAACGAGCGCATCGACAACTTCAGTCATATACTCTCGCCTATTCTGATTTTTCATAGAAAAATTCCATTCAGTACGAGTTTGCAATCGCTCAAAGAGATTTTCACTTGTAACATCCTCATTACCATACTGCTCAACCCGTATAGGCCCAGTCGCCAGCAATAACTCTTTAAGAGCATATGCGTCAAGGCCAAGAGTTCCGTCAACCTCAACCCCCATCTCTTTTTGGACAAACCATTCAGCTTGACGCGCTGCTGTGGGAAAATCTGCGCTCCAGTTACTATCTCGCAAAAACCACTGTTCTTCACCTAAAAATTTCTTCAAGTCTTCTGGAGGAGATACTTTTCCATTAAGCTGGCTATCTACAGTATATGAATCTTTAAACTCAAAATTTAATAGCCGACCTTTATCTACAGTAAAAAAACCAACTGTACTAATAAACCCCCCAGTAGCCCTCAGCTCAAGAGGATTCTGAATTAACACAAGGTAAGTCCTCTTTTTCTCTTGTCCCAAAAGCTTCGGCAATAGGCCATAAAAATGTTGAACAGAGAGAAGCTTTTTTCTAATTTCCAACAACTGGTCTTTTACTCGAATTACGTCTTCTTTTGCTAGCAAAATAGTTGAAAGGTCTTCAAAACTTCGAAGCTCTGCAACCATCATCGAGACATCCTTGCCTATATTGTTAGCTAAAACTTCCCCAGCAGAAATTGTCCCAAACACTTCATGATCCTGAATTCCCATCACGCCTTCAAATATTTTCCTCGAGTTGTCTGAAAAATCTCGTAGTGATGTAACGATTGAAAGTTGATTTTCTAAAACCCTTAATGAAAATGATGCATCTTCGATAACAGCACCCCTTCCTAAAAGTGAAAACGCTGGCTGAACCACTGGAAGCGTATATTGCAAAAGTTGTTTAGAAAATTGAGCATTTTGCACCCCTTTCTGCACATCACCGCCTGTTCCAGTTAAAAATGACGCCTGAAGAGACTGAAACACTTGTTTTACTTGTTCCCGCGAATATGAAAAAACAACAAGCACTCCAATAAACAAGAACATGGAGAGAAATAATGAACTCAACATAACACGAGCAAGCGTGTGAAGAACTGAAGTCTTTTTTCCCTGCAAATGGGCTTGTGGCTTTCTCAGTATTCCCAATTTCCCTACATATTTTTTAACTGTTTCCCAAACACCCCCCTTTTCTTGCGTAAGAGGCTTGCTATGAGACTGCTTCTTCTCTGGTCGCCTTGCATCAAACGTTCTATGTATTTTGTCTGCCTTTTTAGAAACAGACATCTTTTTTTGAAATATCCCTTCCAACACGCTTTCTTTTTTCTGAAGAATTTCTCCCCTACCCACCTCTGATTTTATGGTTTGTTTTTCAATAATGCGCTCTTGAGGGAGATGAGAAAAGTTTGGTAACATCCCCTCCTTCTCTAGTATTTCCTTTTCTCTTCCAACACCGCCAGAGATCGGCTTAATTACTGGAGGCTTGATTTGAACTTCTCTTTTCTCCTGATATTCAGGCTTAGGCAAACTTCTAGAAAAAGCGGTCTGAGAGATTATGTTTTTTAGTCCTTGATAGCGCACACGCCGCTCTCCCCCCGTATTTCTTTCTTGAATTGCTGATTTTAAGACAAGAAAGGCTGCTTCTTTTTCTGGAGGTGAATCTGTTTCAATAAAAAGCGTTGTTATTCCACCTAAAATCTTTAAGAGAGATTTTGGTATTTCTTCCTGCGTATATGTTGTGATTAAAGATACTGGACAAGAATATTCTTTCTGAAGAAACATGATTTTTTTTGCGCGTTCCAAAAACACCTCTTCATTAAGGCCTTCCTGAAAAGAACCCTCAAACCCCTCAATCCAACAAATCATGTATGGAATAACGCGTAATTCAGCAAGATTTTTTTTATCAAGTTCTATCAAATAGGGAGAAAACTCTGGATATTTTGAAGAAACCACTTCAATTAAATGTCGAAGAAATTGCACCCCAGAATCCCCGGCAATGAGTAAGGGAATTGGTTCTTGAATAGTTTCAGTTACAAATTGATGAGACATGGCAGGCTACTCTTCATTATAGTATCGGACTCTTGCAAATAGATCAAGCCGTTGTAATGTTTTCACGTTCTTTTTCACGTTTTTACTGTAAAATTATGAGGGCTTTTTTTAAGAGAGAAAACGCCATCTTGGCTCAAAAAAATCGGTTGGACTACTTTTGGAACAATAGAACGTTTTCTAAACAATTTTCTGTGCATCTAGCGCTGCATTTACTAACGCATCTGCGTGAGTATTTTTTTCCCGAGGTATATGTGTAAACGTTGTTGCAGCTCCAATAGTTGAAAGTTGTTCGCGAAGCCGAGAAATTTTTAAATAGAATTGTTGAATATGCTGCTGCTTGATCTTATATCGGCCACACACCTGCTCTACAAGCAATTGTGAATCAGAAAAGAAAGCAATATTTTTTACACCATGTTCATTTGCATATGGGACTAACCATTCAAGAGCCTCAACAACCGCCTGATATTCGGCGGTATTATTCGTTGCAATCCCTATATATACAGATTTTTCAAAAATGACATTGCTGTCATGAGCGTATACAACAACCCCAATCGCAGCATTGCCCGGATTTCCTCGAGAACCCCCATCAGTAAAAATGTGGAGATCTTCAACCATCTTATTCCTCAGAATATTCTTGAGGCGCGCTATTCTCTGCCTCGTCATCGATTCCCTGATAGCCTTTGGGGAAAATGGTTAATCTTCTATTATCAGCAAATCCAAACGAACGAGTCTCAACATTCTCATGCTCAGCAAGCAAAATATGCACTTTACGACGCTCATCGGGAGAGAGTCTTGGGAGTGTTACTGGCTCCCCTGTTTGCTCAACCTCTTC
>Ga0172379_10012055_pt1 | contig 10178 bp, 6 predicted proteins | sample GrowelOW334metaG_FD_119756 | JGI IMG/M metagenome (GOLD analysis project Ga0172379, IMG submission 119756) | Groundwater microbial communities from an aquifer near a municipal landfill in Southern Ontario, Canada - Groundwater well OW334 metaG | ecosystem: Environmental > Aquatic > Deep...
AGAATGCGCGCGGAGTCGATCTGAACAGGAATTTCCCATTGCCGGCTGAACGGACGGTTGAGATGGAAATGGCGGGCAGTTCCGATCCGTCAAGCGTCAGATACACCGGCCCCAGCCCGTATTCGGAACCTGAGACACAGGCTATACGTGATTTCGCAAAGCAACACAGGTTCTTCGCCGCGATTGATTTTTACAGCAACTGGGGCACGATATTTCCGCCGAAATGCAACGGTTCAGCGTGTGAAAAGCAATTCAAAAAGATGCTCGAACCGGCGACAGCAAAGCAAAGTCACGTCAAATACGCCGTCGTCGCCGCGTGGCAGGTTGATTCGTTCAGCGGCGAGATGGAGGACGCGCTGTTTTACGATTTCGGAGCAATGGCGGTTTGCTGGGAGATATTCACGCAGTCGGCGGGAAACGAGCAGCAAAAAGACCCAGCGCTGCGCAGCTCGTTCTGGAGCATGAACCCTGTGAACATCATGTACTGGGTTGAAAACGACCGCGACGCGGCATTTGCGGCGCTTGAAAAGGCATTTGAGATCACAGGCGGCTCGCCGGTTCCGGAGAATTTACGGAAAGCGCGGCAGAAATAATTTTTATCTTTGTATTTTTCGAATTTAACCTACTTGATTAAAATGCATCTAAATAGAAAATAAATAAGGACAGATTATGAAAATAACATCCATTAAAGCGATTTGCGCAGTAATTTTGCTTGCAGCCGCATTAAGCGTCCGGGCAGCCGCAGCGGAAGACGCGGCTGTTCTATCTTACGCGCAGGGAAGCGTGCATGTTAAACACAACGGTGAATCTGCATGGGGCGCTTATGAATTAAATTCCACGCTGCAGGTAGGCGATTCGATAAAAACCGGGCCGAACAGCAAGGCCCGAATAGTTTTGGAAGACGGCGCGTCGATTCTGATTGGACCGTTGTCATTATTCACGATAAGCAATGTTACGGTGAATGATGAAAATGGAGAGAGAAAAACATCTTTCGCGCTGGACAGCGGCAAAGCGCGATCGAATGTAAATAAGATGAAGACGACCGATTCGACATTCGAGGTGACGACGCCGACGGCGGTCGCGGCGGTGCGAGGCACGGATTTTCTTGTGGAAATTGATTCGGAAACGCAGGACTCTGACGTGACGGTATTCGACGGAGAGGTCGAGTTCGGCTCGGCGCTTCCGGGAAAAGCCGGCGAGAGGGTGCGCCTTTTTAAGGATCAGATATCAAGAATCGGCAGGAACAGGGGGCCGGATAAGCCGCGAAAGCTCGACATGGAACGAATCCAGAGATTAAAACAGGAGATGTCGAGGATAATATCGGAGAAGAAAGGCGAAGTCGCGGAAGGGATAGACGATAATCAGGCGACAGCGGTAATCGCCGCCGGGCGGTCAAAGCTGTCAGCTGGCAAAAGGGCGGAAATTGTCGAGAAAATCAGAACGGGCGAGATTTCGCCGGATCAGGTAAAAGAAGTGGTTGCGCTTACGCATCGCGGTCTTGGGGCTGGCCTGACGGAGCGCGCCTTGAAAATTATAGAAGAAAGAAATATGACTGATGATGAAGTGAGGAGTCTGGCGAAACGAATCAAAGAGAAAATAAATGACGCCAACGCAAAGGCGGCGATAGACGATTTCGAGAAAAAGGCGGTCGAAAAACCTAAACGTGAAAAGCCGCGAGAAAAACAGAAAGTGAAACCGGACAATAAAGAAAAACCATTTAAGGGTAAAAAGAATAAGAATTAGTGGCGCGGAAACGCGCGCGCTTAGGAGATAACCTGCCGAAAAGATAATGGCGTTTTTAATGTATTCAACCGTAAGTGCGCAGCATATTGCGCTCTGCTATGTTCTAAAAATAAAAATGATTATTTTCAGTATATCTTTCCGTTTTCCTGCTCTGTTACGAAGCCTTCGAGTTTTTTCGATGAGCCGTCGGGGAAAACGGATTCAATATCGAATGTTCCTGAATTTGTGTCCACAGTTACAAGAGTAGCCCCTTTTCGAACCTTGTCTGCGCCTTCGCCGTTGAAACCGGTCGAGCGAGCATAAACAAGCTTAATGCCGTCCAGATCGCCTGAATAGTTGTTGTAATGGTCGTGTCCGACGAAAATTGCTTTTACAAATCCCGCTTTAACAAACTCCTTGAAAGCCGAGCCGTCATCGCCCTCGTGGCAGACTTTCTCGAACTTCACGCCGGTTGCGAGGCCGGAGTCGACGATTTCCTGATACTGGAGTATCGGAATATGGAAAAAGAGGAAAGCCGGCGGGGCAGGAGATCCGTTTTTGATTTTCGCGGATTCGGCGCTGAACCAGTCGACGGCATCCTTGTTCATAACGCCGGCGCGGCCGTCGTCGAGCGCAATCATGTTCAAGACGGTCTTGCCAGTCGCAGGGTCGCGTATCTCAACGACATAATTGCCTTTTGTCAAAGAGCCGCGGTAGAGCGATCCCTTTGCCTTTTCGAGAGCCGCGTCGGCTTTCGCGTTATCGTCGACGTCGTCATGGTTCCCCCATACAAAAATCCAAGGAATAGAAAGCTTCCCAAAATCAGCGGCGGTGCGTTCGAGCAGTTTTTGCCCCGTGTGGTCTGTGTTGTTGTTCCAGAGATCGCCGGTGATGACGAGCGCCTCAGCTGAAAATTTCTTGATCATCTTCTTAACGTCCAGAACCGCTTCGTGGTCTATCATGGCGCCGTCAGGAATAAAATGCATATCGGTGATTATGAGGAATTTGAATTTGCCGGATTCCTTTTCGGAGATTGACGGCCAGACGGATTGGGAAGCTGTTTGGACGCTATCCTGCGCGCGTACGGCTATTGAGCATGCAAGAAACATGCAAATCGTTAAAGCCAAAATGCAATTGAGTTTGTTTCGTTTGTTTTGTTGTGATTTCACAGTTAATCTCCCTGATTTTAAGGATAATATCGCTTAAGACAAATGTAAACAAAGTATTTGTCAGTAAATTGCGTCCGGAATCGAACGGCGCTTATAATTGAGATGGACTGAGAATTATGTTGGATATGCGGATCATTGTGTTATGAGTTTGAGTTCTGAGAAACCGATAAGGACAGAGGAATGGAAATAATGAAGAAATCGATTTACGGGTACGCTGTCGCATTATTATGCGCGGTCTCGTTTCTGACAGTCGGGCGGGCGGCGGCGCAGGTTGTTAATTCCGATACGGAAAAGAACAACAAATGGTATAAAGCTGATTTGCATACTCATTATACCTATCGCGAACCGCTCGAAAATGATATTGCGAAGTACCGCGAGACCGGCTATCAGTTCCTCGTGTTGTCGGCCAAGGACATGGACAAGCCGACGAAATTCAGCAAATTCACGACGCCCGAAATGCTCGTCACCGAAGGCGTCGAACAGTCGTTTCTTACGCGAAAGAATATGCTCGGCCATATCATAGCGTTTCCTATTAAATCGCCGTATCCGTTTACGTCGTCATGGACGCTCAAAGAGGGGTACGCTAAGATGCGGGCGAAAAACAAAAATGTGATTCTGGGAATCAATCACCCGCATGACCAGCGGTGGACTCTCGATGACGTTCTTGAAGCCGACGCTGAAGGCATTCATATCATCGAGTTGAATTCCATAGACATGAAGCATGGCGAATTCGAGACGCCGATGTGGGACGCCGCGCTGAGCAAAGGCGCGCATATGTATGCGATGCTGACGAATGACGTCCATCAGTTTGCTGACATAGACGCATATGGATACATATTGATACAAGCGAAAGCTTTGACGCTTGATGACATGCTTGAAGCGATTGCGTTCGGTTCGTTTTATGCGGTCGAGTCGGGTTGCGATGCGCGGCTTGGCGGCTATGAGATAACCGGCGAAGGCGGCGCGAGGAAACTCGTTGTAAACGCGCCCGGCGCAAAGGAGATTCGAATAATCAGCGATGGGCATGTCGCCGTGACAACACAAAGCGAAAACGCGGAATATCAAATTAAAGGCGACGAGGTTTATGCGCGCGCGGTGATTCTCGATAAGAAGGGCTTGTATCTTTTCGCGCAGCCGTTTTTTATTAAAAAATAATCAGCGAACAAATCCGCGCAACGGTTAATTCATATAATTCAATCGTCATTTAATTGCTTTAAGAGTTTTGATCTCATATTTGCCGAGATGGACGGAAACAGTGTCGCCCTTGAGATTAATCGGAGATTTAGATTTGATAACATCTTCGATGAGGTTTGTTTCGACAACCTTCTTGGGAGTAAAAGGCAGCTTGATCGAGGCCTTGGCTGGGCGGCCCTCTGTTTCAACGATGCGGATGATGAAAGCGCCGCCGTCCTCGGCTTTCTTTACCGCGGAAACATAGACATTGTCAGGCGAGGCGCTGAAGAATGAATTGGTTGCGGGCAGTTTGCCTTTGTGCTTGCCGGGACGCACAACATGCGCGGTGTAGTTGAATTCGTTGCCGCGTCGTGAAGTGTCGGCGGCGCGCCAGTCGCCGGCGTGCGTGTAAAGCGCATATTCAATCGATCGGTCTCCCTGATCGGCTTCCGGGTCCGGGGTGATCGGTGTGCGCAGCAGAGTCATCCGCAACACGTTCTCCTTTACATCGAAACCGTACTTCGAATTGTTCAACAGGCTGATTCCAGCGCTGGAGTCGCTGTCGGTGTAATCGACCCAGTTGTGAGCGGACACTTCGAATTTAGCCTTGTCGGCCATGGTTTTCGGAATAGCTTTCCTCGAAATAGCGGCGTAAGGTATTTCGAACCATGCGTCTTCATTGAGCAAATTGAGAAAGAACGCCAATTTGAGCGTAGTGTTATGATCATGCATTTTTATATCTATTTTTCCGTATGCAAGCGGATCGTTATCAAGGAGCGAAACATATTTCAACAGAAGAGAATTGTTTAATTTGCGTTCAGACTTAAGCGTAATGCGAACCGGGCCTGATTCAACGATCTTTACGCCGGAAGCGGCGCCTATTTCGATCGGATCGCTCGATTGAATCTCCCACGCGTTCTGGGTGTCCTTGAAGGCCTGAATTAAATCCGATTTTTTGTCTGTTTTCAAAAATTCGCGTTTCAGTTTTTTGTCGTAGATGCTTTTCAGATCGCCGGTGGCCGGGTCGAATGAAATCTTTAAGAAATTATTTTCAATAAAATCAGCGCCTGATGTCAGGCTTGGCTTAACTGCCTGTTTTGCGATTTTCAAGCCGGCGTTGGGGCGGACACGATAAACGGAGTAGCCGCCGCCTGGCAAATTGCGGGCGATAAAGAGAATGTTTTGCTTCCCGTTTTTTATAGTGATCTGAGACGGGACAACAGCGCCTTTTGGATCGATCACCTGCGCTAGTGACGTTAAGCCGTCGAAAGGTTCCTCAACGATCGCATCGCGCTTCCACGAGAGCGTGTTGAATACCAGCAACGGCTCGCCGGCGCCGTCGGTATTCACTCCGCCGGCGATTTTCTTCAAGGAATCGCCTATGACAGCGTTGGCTTCCTTGTAAACCTTTGCGTAATCCTTGTCCGCGTCTTCATAAACTTTTCGTATGCCTGAACCGGGCAGAATGTCATGCATGTGATTGAGAAGAACGTAATACCAGCCGTTGTCGAAAAGTCCCTTGGCGGGGTAGGGCGCTCCGAATTTGATTTCTGCGATAGATGCGAGTTTCTCTGAGTCCATCAGCAACTGCTCGCAGCGGCGGTTGTTCTTCTTATTGTTCGACTGTGACGTGTATGTGCCGCGGTGATGTTCGAGATAGAGTTCGTCGTTCCACGTCGGAAAGTTCGCTTTCTTCGCGAGCGCGTTGAGGTGTTTATAGTAATTTTCCGCTGAAGAAAATTTCACTTTCGCGAAAAGCGGATCGTTTTTCAGAGCGAATGCGCGGTCGAGGTGTCCGCGAGTGACACCGCCGCCGTGGTCGCCGACGCCGAATATAACATAATCCTCTTTCACACCATGATTGCTGTTGATCGAAGCAAGCTGCCCGAAAATTTCGCCGCGGTATATCGGATTTGCGTATCCGCTTGGAGGAAAGTAAGTAAGTATTTTTGAGCCGTCCGCGCCCTGCCACCAGAAAATCTGATATGGAAATCGCGTCGATTCGTTGCTTCCGAGCTTCTGAGTAAGGAATCCTATCATTCCCGATTTAACGAGAATCTGCGGCAGATTCCAGTTGTAGCCGAAACTGTCAGGCGTCCAAGCGACAACGATGTCCTTCCCGAACTTGGTCCGGAAATACCGTTTGCCGTATAGGAACTGACGAACCAGCCCTTCGCCGCCTGTGATATTCGAGTCGTGCTCGCTCCATGTGCCGCCGACAAGTTCGATCCTGCCCGCTTTGAAAAGTTTCTTAAGATTCGAGTAAACTTCCGGATAGTCGTCTTCCATCCACTTAACGCCGTGAGCCTGGCTGTGCGAGTAAATCCATTCCGGATACTCGCCCAAAAGTTTGTAGACAGTTGTCAATGTGTTTTTCGTGACGTCCTCGCCCTCCGCTTTATCCCAGAGCCAAGCAAGGTCAATGTGCGAATAGCCGTCGAGATAGACGGTGTATTGTTTGAATAGTGGGGAAAGTCCGAAAAGCGCCGCGTTTGCCGCATCGAGCGATGCAAAATATGTTTTGTCGTCGTTGTTCGCGAGCGCTGCGATATCAATTTTCGCAGCCGATTCATTCAGTATTTTTGTCCAGCGGTCCTTGTCGGTTTCGAATTTAATGAATGATGTGGCGGCGGCGGTTGTTTCGAGCCAGTAGCGAGTGCGTGTGATCGTCTCGTCGAAAACTGAAAACTTCATAGTAGTGCTCAAATATGCGCCCGGCCATGTGCCGTTCGAGACCTTGACGCCTAATACGATCTGTTCGCCGGTCTTCGCGTTCTCCGTTATAACCGTGCCGTCGTTTGCGCTGCCTTTCTTTTCTCCGTTGACGTATACGTCGCCGCCGTCAGACACGTTCATAACCATAGTGATTTTGGAGCCTGTGATGTCGCGTCCGGCGACTTTATCCGGTATTTTGTAGTTGCGCCGGAACCAGAATGTCTGAAACGCTTCGCTCCAGTACATGCCCGGAGCGGCGCTTTTCCATTTAAGCTCATCCGAGAATTCAGGCAAAAAACATTTTTCGTCGCATCTCGAACGGTATTTCCATGCGCCTGCCGCAACGTCGAACTGAGCAAGCTTAGTATTAAGCTCAGCCGCGACATCGCCATAAGAAGTCGAGGCTTTCGCCACAGATTTCAAACTCAGAATCAATGCAGCGCATGCGAAAAGAAAAATGAATGATTTGAATATGCGATTTAACATAGTGATTCCCTTCGACACGTATTAACCTGTTAATCCTCCGGCAAGGCAGGCCGTTTATGCGCGTTATTTTAACACGGCATTCGCATATTTGTAAGGTGGCTGCGCAGAGGAATTAAATATAATAGATACGCCGGCCGCAAATATGTAATGACTGATTCAATACTATTTCAATATAATAACAAAGCATAAAAAGAGCAATAATGACAATAGAATGACAATGCCATGTCGCAGTAAAATAATATTTATTCTGTTTATTGAAAACACAAAGTATTGCGTTATAATTACATTGTAATTACGTGCTGTCTGCTGACGGCAGAAGGAGCAGAATTGACAAAGAAAAATAAAGAAGAGGAATTGAAAAGCAAAAAGAAGAAGTCGGAACCGGAAGCAATCGTTGATAAGGCAGTTGAGGAAAACGACGACGATTTTGATCCTGAACTGATTTCAGACAAACAGCGCAGGACGCACCTGATACAGATAAAGGTTATGCCCGGGCTGAAGAAGAAGGCGCTCAAGCGCGCTAAATCGCTCGACATGGATCTGTCTGAGTACATACGTTTTCTGCTCGCGCGCGACATTCACGGCCTTTGACTGCCTGATTTAAGGAATTAAGCTATTGAATATAAGATTTACAAATATCAAAAACACAAATCAGCTAATGGAACTGGAACGGATGCAATCCAATAGCGCAGCGGCGAAGTCGTTGTGGCGCTGTTTTTCCATATGGCCGAACTAAAGGAGAATTTATGTCATTATTGCTATGTTCAGTTTTTAAACCATTCGGAGTCGACGACGAATACGGCCGCAAGGAAAACAAATTGGAATTGTTCCACAATCAGGTCACGCGCGAACAGGGCATCTTTTCGATCAGGCACAACCATCGGAGTTTCGGACTATATTTCATAGCGGAAAACCTCAAGATGCCGACGGTGATTCTCGATTTTCCGACGCTGAAGCAGTTTCGCAAAGAAGTGAAAAAAGGATACGACTACATAGGAATCTCATTCATAACGCCGAACTTCGCGAAGGCGAAAAAGATGGCGGAGATAGTGCGCGAACTGTCGCCGACGACGAAAATTATTCTCGGCGGGCACGGCACGCGAATTCCAGACATTGAAAAGATGATCGATTGCGATTACGCAATCTCCGGCGAGGGCATACGCCAGCTCCGCGAATTGTTCGGTGAAGATGTCAACGCGCCGATCAAGCATCCGGCGATGCCATCCGCCGACCACATGCAGGTTCTCGGACTTCCTTTCGGCCAGATCGCCGCCGTGCTGATTCCCGGAGTCGGCTGCCCGAATGCATGCCGGTTCTGCTGCACATCTCATTTCTATGACAAAACATACTATCCCTTCTTTTCGACCGGGCAGGAGTTGTACGACACCATCCTACAGCTTTCAAAGGAAATGAACACTACCGACTTTTTTGTGATGGACGAAAATTTCCTCAAGCAAAAGGATCGCGCGATGGAATTGCTTGCTCTGATGCAGCAGGATAAACGGGCGTTCAATTTCAGCATATTTTCATCGGCTGAGACGGTTAAGGAATTCGGAATCGAGAACATGATGAAACTCGGAATCTCCTATATCTGGCTCGGCGTCGAATCGAAGCACAGCATTTTCGAGAAAACAAAAGGCATTGATGTGAAGGAGATGATCGCTGAATTGCGGCGGAACGGAATAATCGTGCTTGCGTCGTCGATTCTGTTTCTCGAACATCACACAAAGGAAAACATCTACGAGGACATCGATTTCGCGATCGGGCTAAATCCCGATTTCACGCAGTTTATGCAGCTCGGACCGATGCCGCAGACGAAGCTATATCAGGATTACAAAGCCGAAGGAAAGCTAATAGATGATGTTCCGTATCAGGAATGGCACGGACAACACAGGATTTGGTTCAAGCACCCGAATTTCACAGGCGAAGAATCGGAAATATATCTGAGAGACGCGTTTCGAAAAGAATTCGATCTGCTCGGCCCTTCGATTCTGAGGATCGCAGAGACTATGATAAACGGATTGTCATCTCCGTATTACAACGCAGCAGATCCGCTTCTGGCGCAGCGCCGCGAAAAACTGTTGCGCAAATGCAAAGCCTACTATTACGCGCTGACAGCTATACACTGGGAGATGCCCACACCGCGTATGCGCGAACAGGCTGCGCGTATTCTGGCTATGTACAAGGAGCAGATTGGAGCGCGAACGCCTATACATTGGGCGGCCGGCGGCATTGTATTCGGTTTGACTGAAGCGGCGAAACTGCGCGTCAACCGGCCCGGCTACGCACACAACCCGACGGTGATGAAAACCATGTTCCGCATGTCGCCGGCGACATACAAGGAAATGAAGGGCCGCATATACGCAATATTCAGGAACCGGAAGACGTGGGCGATTATGGAGAACAACGGCGAGGCAGGCGTTGCGCTTTCGCTTCATTTCTCAGGCAGAATAAAGAGAAAAACCGTCGCAAAGATAGCAGAACGGATAAATTCAGCGCCGCGCATTTCTCTCAAATCTGTCAGCATCAACGTCACGCCGCTCGCGGACTTCAATGAGGAAACATTCGAAACATTCATAATGAAGCTGTCACGCAAATGCGAGGACATCCGGATTCATTGCTCGGAGACCCATAAAAAGCAAATCTCTTTTTTCAATAAGCTGATGCTGAAGAACGTCTGCTCGGTTTCGACGTACTGAGAAAAATGGATGTTATAATTCGTAACATTACATAGTGTCGAGCTGCCGCGTTCCATAGCGCTACGAGCAAAATGCGTTTTAGAAAATACTCCCACTATATTCTCGTTCACACGCTTTGCGTGGGAATGCAGACTTGGACGCTTCGCGTCCACAAAGCCACAAACATACGTTCTCCCATATAAAGGGCGCCGGGAATGTGGAATTTCTAAAACCT
>Ga0172379_10012056_pt1 | contig 10177 bp, 9 predicted proteins | sample GrowelOW334metaG_FD_119756 | JGI IMG/M metagenome (GOLD analysis project Ga0172379, IMG submission 119756) | Groundwater microbial communities from an aquifer near a municipal landfill in Southern Ontario, Canada - Groundwater well OW334 metaG | ecosystem: Environmental > Aquatic > Deep...
ATTTTTTTACATTGTCAAAACTAGCTGATTCACAGGTGATGAGTATACTATCAGTCTCTTCTTTAATATCAGTGGCCCCAGCCTCAATCAACCCCAACTCTAAATCATCTAAATTACCTTCAGTTTTTATTTGAATAATTCCCTTAGATTCAAAAAGCCAAGCTACGCTACCGCTTTCAGCGAAACGTCCACCGTTTTTTTCTAATAAGTGTCTGATGTTGGGGGCAGTACGGATTCTGTTGTTAGTTACAGCTTCAATTAAAAAAGCTACACCACCTGGACCGTAGCCCTCATAAGTAACTTCTTCTAATTGTGCCCCATCCTCACCACCAGACCCCCTTTTAATAGCACGGTCAATATTTTCTTTAGGCATACTGGCTTCTCGCGCCTTATCAATAGCCAGACGCAATTTGAAATTCATGGTTGGGTCGGCGCCCTGTCTGGCTGCCACGGCAATAGTATTGGCCAATTTAGTAAATATCTGACTGCGTTTGGCGTCAGCTACACCTTTTTGTCTTTTAATAGTAGACCATTTAGAATGACCGGACATAGTAAAGTTATTCTAGCAATGGCGGGCTAGTGCGGCAAGGAGTAAGGAGTTTTCTTGATTAAATATTATATTGGCCGTAGTGGCCTAATAATGGGTAAACTGTTATAATATTTTTGTATGCTTGAACAATCTTATTTGGACAATAGGTCAGCCTTAACAGAAGTTGATAAGGAAAATTTGTTTACTATTTTGCAGCAATTTCCTGATCAATTAGAAACTGCCACCAAGGAGTTTGCTCAACTTGTTTTACCGGCTGCTTGGGGCCAGGTAGATAGGGTTATATTTTGTGGTATGGGAGGGTCTGGTATAGGTGGGGAAATAGCTAGCGACTTACCAGCTAATTTAATCCGTAAATCCTTATTTGTGGTAAGGGATTATAATTTACCAGGTTTTGTAGATAAGAATAGTTTGGTAGTGATAGTCACCTATTCTGGAGAAACCGAAGAAACTCTGGCTTGTTTGAGTGAAGCTTTAACTAAAAATTGTCAGGTATTGATTGTTACTAGTGATAAGGTATTAGCTGAAAAAGAATATACTGACAAAGTGTTGGTATATAAATTTAATTATCAAGCACCCCCCAGAGATTCATTGGGTTATCTTTTGGCACCACTAATTAAAGTACTGGAGCTAGTTGGTGTTTTGAATACCAAGGAGACAGATATTGGTTCAGCTATAACCCTGCTTCGTGATTTAATACCAACCTGGTTGCCAACTACCATAACTGATAATAATAAAGCTAAAACCTTAGCTTACTCTGTATATGATAAAGTGCCAGTAATATTTAGTTCTGGAATTTTACGAAGCGTGGCGCGCAGGTGGAAGTGCCAATTTAACGAGCATAGTAAAACTGCAAGTTTTTTTGAAGTTTTTCCTGAGCTTAATCATAATACCGTAGAGGGATTTCAATTTCCCTCCAGACTAAAGGATGATATCTTTGTGATTTTGTTAGAGAGTAGTTTTGATCACCCGGAAGTTTGTAGGCGTATAAAATTATTTAAAGAATTTTTACAAGATAACCACATACAATATGAAGTTATAACATCAGTCGGGCAGGATCTGTGGTCACAAAAGTTTTCTAGTTTGGCTTTGGGTGACTGGGTAAGCTATTATTTAGCCTTACTTAATAGAGTGAATCCAACTGCTATTCCAGCCATTTCTGGGTTGAAGAAGAAATTGAGAAGTAAATAGTGTATAACGTAGACCGATTGTTTATTATGGATTTTAAGAAGATATTATTCAATTTAAAACCGCAGCTTAGCCTAGGGTTTATTTTTTTATTAAGTTTTGGCATCTTTTTTTATTTACAACCAGAGGCGCGTTTAATAGATCCAGATTCTTTTTATCACACTAAATTGACTACCATATTGCGCGATTGGGGGATACTTCACGAGTTTCCCTGGACGCAAAGTTCTCTTTATCGCAATATTTTTACTGATTATCATTTGGGCTATCATTTATTGCTCATTCCTTTTTTAAGTATTTTCCATTCTGATTTGTTGGGTATTCAGGTGGCTACTATATTTTTTGCCTCATTAACTATTACCACAGTAATTTGGTGCCTATATCGTTGGCGTGTACCTTGGTGGGGTATAGGGGCACTGCTTTTACTTACAGCTGAGCCGTTACTTTTTAGGCTTTCTTTAGCTAAGGCCCCGTCTATTGGAGTGGGGGCGGCCATATTGGGGTATTATTTAATTACTCAAAGAAGAATAACTTGGCTTTTTTGGTGGTCATGGTTTTTTGTTTGGCTTTATGGGGCATGGCCATTGCTTTTGGTGATGGCGATAGTATTTATAGCAGTTGATAGTTTGAGTACGTTGAAGAGTAAAGAATTTGTCTATAATTCATTATTTAAAATTGTTTTTGAAAAAGTTAAAGTTTGGATAAAACAGGTATTTGATAATAAGAATAAGAAATTACTAGGGGTTGTGTTGTTGGGCTGTTTGGCTGGATTGGTAATTAACCCTTATTTTCCTACTAATATTATTTATTTAAAGCAGCTTTTTACTATGGCTCTGGTGGCCTACCATAGTTTTATAGGAATTGGGGCCGAGTGGTATCCCCCCAATGTTTATTTTTTGCTAAATGGTATAGCTTATTTATTAATACCTTGGCTTTTGCTTACTATAATTAGCGTGGCAAATATTAAGAAACAGACTAATGTTTCTGAATCTACTTGGATTTTAGTGTTAATATTTATATTTTATACTCTGCGCGCCAGAAGGCAGGTGGAATATTTGGTGCCGTTCTTTGTTTTATCGTCTGCCTTAATGTGGCGTGATAATTGGGTTCTTATTTCTAACATCAAAAATTGGAAAGTATTTTATGGCTGGCTACCAGATTGGATTAGAAAGAAGTGGGTCATGATTTTAGTGGCGGTTTATTTATTGGTGGTAATTCCTTGGGGTATGGTGGGGAGTGTTTTGTCGGTTCGTAAAGATTTGCAAGGAGGTTATGGATTTAATGTGTTGCGTAATGCTGCTGGATGGTTAAAAAATAATACGCCAGCTAATTCTATTGTGTTTCAAAGTGATTGGGGGACATTTCCTTTGCTTTGGTATGACAATACTCATAATTTGTATCTTACTGGCGTGGATCAAACTTTTATGTATGAATATGATCACGAAAAGCATAAATTATGGGTTGAGGTTACTAAAGGGAAAAACAACAATCCTTATAATATAGCGCATGATGTATTTAATGCCTCGTATTATTTACTAGAAAAAAAGTTTCCAGCCGCTCTGGTTTGGATAAATAAAGATAAAAGATTTAAAAAAGTCTACCAAGATAGTGAAGTGATTATTTTTGCTTTATGATTTTTCCCTTAAATATTCCCAAGGTGATTAGTGATAATAAAAAATGTTTTGTATTTTGTGTTTTTGTTATAATGTCGTTTACTTGGTTAGCGGTTCATTGGTTTTTAAAGAACAGTAATGGACTTAGTTTGTTGGGTGGGGATAACGATTTCAATTTTTATTTTTCCGGTTGGAGTTGGTTGCTACCTGGCATGAGGTTATTTAAAGATGGTTATGCGGAATATCCTCTGCTTGGTATAGCCTATATAAGTTGGCCTAAAATTTTTACTAACAATTTTGAGATATATAGTACATTGTTAAGATTAAGCAATCTTGTTTTGTATGTGATTTCTGGTTATTTAATTTGGGCGTTGAACAAAAAATTTAAAAATGATGATAGTAATTGGTGGTGGTGGTGTTTACCTTCAGTTCTTTATTTTAGTCTCAATAGATTTGATATTTTTCCTGTTTCCTTGGTGCTTTTTAGTGTTTGGTTAATGGTTTTTGGCAATATAAAGTTTGGTTGGTTAGTTTATGGCTTAGCTGTAGTAGCCAAAATATATCCTGTTTTGTTATTACCTTTATATTTATCTATGACGCCAGATTGGCGCAAACAGTGGAGTTGGTTGGTATTCTTTCTACTACCCATGGTATTAATTGGTTTAATAGGCATAGTTAGTGTAGGCTGGTTAGCTGTAATTTATCCATTACTTATTCAGTCCAGCCGTAATTTTGAACCAGGGAGTTTGATTTATGTGTTGTTTGGTTTTTCCAATCTTACTATCTCCCCGCAGGTGGTTAGGTTCTTTTCTTTATTATTAGTTACTATTTTGCCACTAATTTGGTTGATAAGTACCATACGAGGTAAGATGAAGCAACTGACTAGTCGTGATAATTTAGCAGTAGCCTCTCTGGTGTTGTTATTTTTTATTTACTTTTGCCATTTTTATTCCCCCCAGTGGTGGTTATGGGTTTTACCGTTTTTGATTTTTATTACTCCCAGTAAGGCTTGGTGGATGATTTTTTTGTATGATGTGTTAAACTATTTACAGATTATATTTTTTATGTTGACCGGCAGAACTAGTATAGAATTTCAGGTAGTAGTAGTTTTGAGAAGCTTGGTGTTATGTGGTTTAATTTGGTTTGTTATTTATAAAGTTTGGCTACCATCCCAAGGGCGGGCCTTTAAGTTTTTAATTTATTGATAATTTATTGGTTATATTTATGCTGGATGGATTATTATGGTTGGTAATTCCAACTTATAACGAAGCCGATAGTTTACCAGTTCTTTTGGCGAGAGTTTTTAAGGCCATGCCAGGGATTAGTGTTTTAATAGTAGATGACAATTCCCCAGATGGCACTGGTCAATTGGTAGAGAAGCTTAGAAAACAATACTCTCAGTTGCATATTTTGCATAGAGCGGGCAAATTAGGCATAGGTAGTGCTTATCAAGAGGGTTTTGCTTATGTTTTAAGTAGGGGAGCTGAGGTAGTTATACAAATGGATGCTGACCTTTCTCATCAGCCGGAAGATATACCAAGATTAGTGCAGGCTATTGAAGGAGGAGCTGAGGTAGTTATTGGATCTAGGCGCATTAAAGGAGGAAAAATTATTGGTTGGGGACCGCATCGTCATTTAATGAGCTGGAGCGCTGGTACTTTGGGTAGATTATTGTTGGGGTTAAAAATTAAAGATATTACAGCTGGGTTTAGGGTTTATACTAAAAAAGCCATGCAAGCTGTACCTTGGAATAAAATTAAAAGCAATGGCTATGCTTGGCTGGAGGAAGTGCTATATTTATGTAATAAGGCTGATTTAAAAATAGTAGAGGTTCCGGTGGTATTTGAGGATAGAAAAAGTGGTAAGTCAAAATTGGGCGGTAAGAGTATTGTGGAATTTTTTCTGACTATTTTTAGATTAAGGTTTGGTGGTTAAGTAGTTTATTTAAAATAACAAAAAGACCCCACAATCAAGTGAGGTCTTTTTGTTATAGGTAATTTAAGGTAGTTTGCAGCAGACCGCAGGCGCAACGCAGGTTTTGTCAGTTAGTATTATACCTAAATCAGTTTCACAACTTAGTTTGACTTCACATTTTTCTTTAGGGTCACCACCTGTACCACAAGTATAAGTTGGAGTTGCAGTTGATGTCGTAGTTGCTTGTTTAAGATTTTTTACAATAAATGAAGTTATAGAATAAGATGCCAGAATGATAAATAAACCAATGACAGCATTTTGAATCAAAGTTTTGGCTTTGGTTATTTTTTCCTCGTTACCTTGGGAGGTAAGCCAGAGGAACCCTGCATAAATAATCATTAAAACCGCAATTATACCCACTACACTTAAGAATATATTTATAATAGAGGCCGCTATCGCTGCTGGGCTTGGGACACCTGTTGGTATATTGGCTCGCTGGGCTACATTTAGCAGGCCATAATCATCATTGATGGCAATTTTGGTAGCGAGGGTAGTTATGATTTCAATCATAAGTTAAGTAATTAGTTTATACAGAGTTTATTTTTTAGGCGGTAAACAACAAATTTGTGGTGGTTCGCAAAGTGGCTTATCAAATACTACAAGACTTCCTTTAATCGCCGCACAATCTGATTTATTGTCTTTACATACCGCCCCCAATCTTTGACAGTTCATATCTTTTGGGGCAGTATCTTCGTTGAATTGAACAGTGTTTGAGGTGCTTCTGTCGATGGATGATATAACAAATCTAGTAATAGCATAAGCTGAAAATATTATAAGTAATCCTATTAGGGCGCTACTTAATATAGTTTTAGCCTTTGTAACCTTTTCTTCACTGCCGCTAGAGGTAAGCCATAAAAATCCAGCATAGATAACTATTATGACAGCTATAATACCAACTAAAGATAAGGCCAAATTAATAATGTAAGCTGCAGTAGCCCCTGGATTTAATTCTTCAGTTGGCAGACCAGCCAAAGTGGCGGTTAACTTTAAGAGTGTTTTGGGGAAGGACGGTTGTGCTGGACTTTGATTTTGAGCGTACACACTTACGGCCAGCGCAAGGTTGAGTAACAAGATAGCGCTGGCCGTAAAAATACTTATATTCAAGATAGTATTGAACCGCGCAGGGCGGTTCGAGTGTAGCATAAATGCAGATTATTATTAGGCTCCGGCACCAGTAGCAGATAATAGGTTAGTAACGACGAATCTGGCTATAGCATAAGCAGCCAAGACAATTACCAAACCAATAAGACCAGCGCTGAGTAGTTTCTTAGCTTCGCCTACCTTTTCTTCATTACCTTGAGAGGTCATCCACTTGAAGCCGCCCATAAGTACTATAATAACAGCAATAATACCAAGAACGCTTAGTATTATATTGATTATTTGAGAAACAGAATCTACTAAATTAGTATTCTGACCCATGTCAACGTTAAAATTGGTGTCATTTAGACCATAGCCAGTGCTAGATGGGTCAGTATTTTGAGCAAGGACCATAGCTGGTACTGAGTATAGTACAAAGTTAGTTGCTGTTGTGATTAGCTTTTTCATAGCTTCACCTCCCTTCTCAAGTAATATTAGGCACTTTTTAGTGCAAGTTACTAATAAAATTATAGAACTTATATAGTATTAGTGTCAAACAGTGAAAGTTGATAAGTTGGACAGGCTCAGAGCAGTTGGTGTCCAATACCCAATTATTAATCAGTGTAGAGAAGGGTAGGCAGTGGGCAGGCGGGGCAAGATATTAAAAGGTTGTGCTTTAATATGGATTTATAATTATTTTAATTACTCACACAATATTTTGCTACCATCTGTCATTGTTTTGAAACTAACAAAATCTTTAATGGGGTTGATTGGTATATAACATTTACCGGCTATTTCTTTATAGGGGGCGCAGCCCCAAGGCGGAGTGGGTAAACCAATAGGTTGAAATAAGGCTTCAGAACATTTTTCGCGGGTTACACCAATTTTACAACTAGAGCTGCCTGGGAAGTGTTGTTTGCAGTATCCAAATACTTCACACTTATCTGAAGCACTTTCTTCAGCTGTAAATAGTGGGTAAAATGTACCTGCCGTAGAACCACCCATGATAAAGTTTTTACAGCTTTCTTGGGTTTCTTCAGAACACAACGTATTGGTGGACCCTTCTTGTCTGAGGCAGGCAGAGGTATTAGTGATATAAGGGAGATCTTTACCAGGGACGAATTGTACTTTAGCATGACAACTGAATCCGGCTTGATTAGTTGTCTCGATTGTTTCAGTATTAGCAAAAGGGCAAACTCCACCACTTAAGGTTTTGGAAATATATTTAAAATTTTCTATTAAACAATCTTTTTCAGATACACGATTGCGATACGAGGTACCGGGCAGTTCTTGTAAGCAGGCGCCAATAATGTCACAGTTTATAAAGGACTGATCTATTTTACCAGCTTGGTATTTGCCATCAGATGTTGGTTTGGCACAATTTTTAGCTCCCTCTGTAGTACAGACAGCGCCATAATTTTTACCAACTTCTTGGCGCCAACAAGTCCAGCCAGCAGTGGGTAGGTCTTGGCCTGCCTCGAATTTTTCTATTCCAGCATAACAAGAGTTATCAATGTTGTATGTATTAGGCGGACATTCTCCTTGAGTATTTTTTTTCAAAGCCCCAAACAACTTTTCAGTGCAATCATCTCTTTTTACACGATTACGATATGAAGTTCCAGGAGACCTTTGTAAACAAGCGCCAATATCACTGCAATTCTCACTAGAACCATCTGGCTCACCAGCCTGGTATTCTACTGCGCCGTCTTTTTTGGGTTTAATGCAATCTTTGACAGTTTCTATAGAACATTCAGCCCCGTAATCTACTATTGGATTAGCTACGTTAGTTATACCTAATCCGTTGACTGGTTTACGAAAGCAGGCCACCCTTTGATCAGGTGATAAGGCAATTACTTTAGGTAAAGAGACGTTTGATTCTGTTCCAGTTGTTAATAGACTTTCATAGTTACTATAAATAAAACTGACTGCAGCATAAGAGCTTAGTACTACAATTAACCCAAGTATGGCATAGCCCAAAGTTTTTTTGGCCTTGGTTAGACGTTCTTCGTTGCCAGCTGAGGTGAACCACAAGAATCCCCCGTAGATAAATATTAGCAAAGTAAGCGCTCCTAAACCTTGCACTAGGAACCCCAATACTCTTTGACCATAAAATACAGCTCCGCCCATTACTGCCTGGCAAGATTTGGTAGTGCCTGTTCCGCAATCATTATCCGTTGTACACCTTTGATAAAGTTTATCTTCTGGAACACCTGCCACTTTTTGGCAAATTTGGATATTGGTTGGTAAATTTAGGGGGTCAACTAAAGTAAAAGAATTTTTAAAACTAGCCGGTCCTCCTTGGCCTCCCAAAATATTTAGCGTGGTGCTTAAGATGGCATAACTAGCCACCACAATAAGTAGGCCGACTATGGGGTAAATTAGCATTTTTTTACCCTGCTCATATTTTTCAGAGTTGCCCATAGCTGTTATAACACTGTATCCGCCAAGCACTAGCCAAAATAAAACTAAAATAACAGTAAAGGGGAAGAGTCCGCCGGCAAAGCGCGCAAATAATTCTTGTGGATTGGTGGCTGTACCGCCTAGGGGATTTTCTAATTTAGTAGCTTCTTGAGCTAGCACTACAATGGGTACTAGTAAATTTATACCGAGTAACCAGGTTATAAAATTTTTTTTACTGAATTTTTTCATAAAGTTTGTAGTACTAAATGTTCAAAACTATTTGGATTTAGGGGTGCAGCATGTTAGTCCGTTGCTACAATAAGCCGCAGCTGTAAAATCGCATTCATTATTGGATCTGCAACTAAAACTATCTTCAGGTTGTGATTTAGAAAAGCTATCGCAGGTAATTGTGCAAGTTTGATCAATAGCGCAAGCAGAATCATTATTTTTTAAGTCGCCACAGGGTGTACCAACTGGCATAGTTTTGCAAAAGTCTTCCCTACCTGTATCTGGGTCACATATTGAATTATTGCATACGCCTTTAGTTTTACTGTCTTTAAAGCATATTCTACCCCGTTCATGATATTGGCAAAATTCTTTATCTTCTGGCCCATAACAAGAGGCCTTCCACCAGTCGGTGCTAGCACTAAAAAGTTTGGTTACAGGCGTTAGTGTACCAGTTGGGGTAGCTAGAATTAGAATTACTACATTAATTATAAAGTAGCCAGCTAATATTAATACCACACCAAATAAGGTAGAGGTTAGTAATTTTTTAGCACCAGCCACTTTTTCTTGATTGCCAGCTGCACCAATAATGCCTTGTCCGCCCCAAATAAACATTATTAAAGCCAAGCCACCAAACAGTGAAAAAATAACTTTTTGTAATATAACCATCAAATCCACAAAATCACACCAGCCACAGTTTCCAGTTAGCCGGCAAGATTCAGATAAATTACCTACGATCCCTTTACTTAGGTCAAAATTTTCTGGCTGAGCCAAAGAAAGGTTGGGCCACCACAAAGCAATAACTATTACCACCAAGCTGCTTATTAATAGGTAGGGAGTTATTTTTTTCATGGGATTAGTATAAAACAATAAGAGTTTATTTTTTGGCAAAAGTTTGATTTACTTGGGCTGCTCCGAGCTGTAGGGCGGCCTCTAGTTCACCTCCGGCGTTTACTTGGCGTATCATACTTAGAAAAGCGTCGTTGGTTAACTTGGGGTTGTAACCATGATACCAACTTTTGGCATTGAGCAATTGTTTGGCCGGGATAGCTAAGTCAAAGTCATCAACTTGAATAGCCACCAAAGAACGATTAGCTGTGGGTTGCTTGCTGTTTTTGGTATAAATAGTGGCCGATTCATTTTTGGTAATAAATTG
>Ga0172379_10012057_pt1 | contig 10175 bp, 10 predicted proteins | sample GrowelOW334metaG_FD_119756 | JGI IMG/M metagenome (GOLD analysis project Ga0172379, IMG submission 119756) | Groundwater microbial communities from an aquifer near a municipal landfill in Southern Ontario, Canada - Groundwater well OW334 metaG | ecosystem: Environmental > Aquatic > Deep...
ATTCTCGACAAGGGCAGCGTTCTCATCGGCCTCAACCGACTCGGCTTCAGCACCGAGGTGCAGAAGGAATTTGAAAAAGTCCTTCACAGTCCGGTAGGCATGTTGCTCGTCACCGGCCCCACGGGAAGCGGCAAAAGCACGACTCTTTATTCCTGCCTGCATCAGCTTAACAATGTCGGACGCCACATCCTCACCGTCGAGGACCCGGTCGAATACATGCTCGAGGGCATCAATCAGGTTCAGGTCAATCCAAAGGCGGGCGTGCTGTTCGCAAACACGCTTCGTTCGTTCCTCCGAAATGACCCGGATATCATAATGGTCGGCGAAATCCGCGATAAGGACACCGCGGAAATCGCCATTCAGGCGGCGCTCACCGGACACCTTGTTCTCAGCACGCTTCACACTAACGACGCTCCCAGCGCCTGCACGCGCCTTATCGACATGGGCATCGAGCCGTTCCTCGTTTCTTCGTCGCTTATCGGCTCTCTCGCGCAGCGGCTCACGCGAGTGCTTTGCCCCGAGTGCAAAGTTCCGTACAGACCAACCGACCTCGAACTTAAATCTCTGAACATTCCCATCGAGGAAGGCAAGAATCTGACTTTCTACAAACCCGGCGGCTGCGATCTCTGCAACAACCGCGGCTATCGGGGCCGGATCGGAATATATGAATTGATGGAGATTGACGAACAGTTCCGAGACATGATCGCTAAAAAAGTCAGCAGCGTCAAGCTCCGCGAACTCGCCATAAAAACCGGAATGCAGACTCTCCAGCAGGATGCGATCAAAAAAATTATTCAGGGCATCACTTCATACGAGGAAGCCATCCGCGTAATTTATGTCGCCTGACGCCACATAATCCGGATTCATCTTGTTGTCAAAAATAAGGCGCGTTTCCCTATGATAAAGCGCTATATCAAGCTGTTCGAAAAGCGACAAGCCTCAAGCAATCCGCAAACAGCAACACATTTCTTAGCGGCGCCGAATAATATTTTCACGCTGTTTTCATTCTTGATACGTGAAATCAATGTGCTATAATCAATTTAACATCCGCGGGCGGCCGGGACATGACGCGGCGCCTGGCGGAAATATTTTAGCGGGGTTGGGCAGATGGATAAGGCAGATTTGGATTTTTCGCAGTTGCCGTTTGGCTATGTCAAAACGGACAGGAACTACAGATGCGCGCACAGTGGCGGCAAATGGGGAACGCCAGAAGTTGTTGAATCGGAGTTCATTCAGATGCACATGGCTTCCGAGTGCCTGCACTACGGGCAGCTCATATTCGAAGGTTTGAAAGTATACGAGCGGCCGGACGGAAAAGCGCAGACTTTCCGCATGGTTGAAAACGCGAAGCGCATGGGCAGGTCGGCGGAATCGCTTCTCATGCCGCCGGTCCCTGTAGATATGTTTGAGGAAGCGGTCCACAAGGTCGTTAACGCAAACCGGCGTTTCATACCTCCGCATGGCTCCGGCGCGAGCCTTTACGTGCGCCCGTTCATGATGGGCACGGGAGTTCAGGTCGGCGTCAATCCGTCATCAGAATATATGTTCATGGTATTCGTCACGCCGGTGGGGCCGTACTATAAGGGCGGCGGCCTTTCCACCGTTCATCTTATCGTAGAAGAGAATATCGACCGGGCGGCGCCGCTCGGCATCGGCAATATCAAGGCGGCCGCAAACTATGCGGCCGGTCTTCGCGCCACTATTCCGGCGAAGAAAAAGGGTTTCAACGAAGTTCTTTATCTCGACGCGAAGGAGAAAAAGTTCATCGACGAATCCGGCTCCTCGAATTTCTTCGGAATAACGAAGGATGGCCGCTACGTCACGCCTGCTTCCGATTCAATTCTGCCGAGCATTACGAACATGAGCATAAAGCAGATCGCGCGCGACGAAGGAATGATCGTTGAGGAACGGCCGGTGCGGGTCGAGGAAATTTTTGATTTCGCGGAGGCGGGCTGCGTCGGCACGGCGGCTGTGATCTCGCCTGTCGGATCAATCACCTTCCGCGACAAGGTTGCGAAATACGGAGAACAGGCGGGTCCGATTTGCACGAAGCTTTTCAATAAACTCTATTCCATCCAAACCGGAGATGTTCCGGATCCGTACGGATGGACGAAACTTGTTCCCGAAGAAGCATAAAACGGGGTAAATAATTCGGAAATTAAGAGGGGCCTCGACGGGCCCCTTTTTTATTTGTCGCGATTTTGAAGCCGAATTCAACACCCGTATTCGGTTTAAAAACGAATCTGCGCGCCGCCCACAGGTATTTGGAGGTCCTGCAGGTCGTTGATCATGAAATATACGCCTCCGCGTCCGGATTGCAGCTCGTAGGAAATGCCGGCGGAACTCATTGATATATCGCAGTCCGTACAGTCGACATAGCCCGCGACCTGAGTGTATGGAACGAGGAAATTGTTTAATATCATTTTATACATGCTGGCGGAACTGTAACGGCCGATCAGGTCGATCCGGGGAGTGGCATGATAGGAGGCGTCTATCGAGACTCCGGTTTTGTTCTTGCCTGAAGTCGGGCTCAGGACATTAACGGCCGGAACGATTGTCCATGCATTTCGCGAAAATTCTTTTCCGATATAGCCTTCGTTTATGTGCCCATAGCTGTCATCGTACCTGCGCGCGCCGATCATTACGCCGCCCGACCATGAGAAGTAATCGCGAGCTGGCGTAATGAACGCCGACACTCCGAATATGTTCGCGCTCATGCTTTTTGATTCCGATACGCCGTTTAAAACCGACTTGAGTCTGTATTCGACTCGCGTGTATTCGACGTTTCCTTTATCGATGCGATAGCCCGCGGTGAGCGCGATGCCGGACGCGCTGACGTTCATGTTATAGGCGTCGGATTTGACTATCTTGCCGGGGTCTTCATACTCGGCGCCGGCATAGAAACCTGCGGCCACCGAGGGAAGCGGATAGCGTGTGAGAGGAGAAGGTTCAATGGCGCGGGCGCGAGGCGCTGAAGTCTGCGCGGGGGAAGTTTTTTCAGGCTGTTTGCTTTCGATCGCGACCGGTTTCGGCGGCGTGACGATATCTCCGCAGCACCGGAAACCGGAAGTCTCGTCGACCCATCCGGCGCTTTCCATGATCGGTTCTCCGCAGGCCAGATCGGCGGGGTCCGAGTTAACGGAGCCGCCTTGTATGCCTCTGTTTTGGCCGTCGTTATACTTGTCCGACGTCCATTCCCAGTTGCCGCCAGACATGTCGCGCGCGCCATAGCCGCTCACGCATTTGTCATAGGTTCCGGATGTCCGTTTGCCCGGTTCGCTCGCGGCGTTGGCGTCGCGGCAAGCGCCTTTTCTATATTCGTTGCCGTATGGATACTTGGTATTATTCGGGCCGGCGCACGCCTTGCTCCATTCCTGAAACGAGCAGAGACGCTTGCCTTCTTTTTTACAGGCCGCATCCGCTTCGTCCCATCTGATGTTGCCGGTGGGTTGCGCGCCTTTTGCGTTCGGGTATTCATAAACATCGATGCAATATCTGCCCTCGACTGAAACCATTCGTTCCGGGCAGTCATTGCTCTTCGCCAAACACATGCCCGGCAAAACCATAACCGCAGCCGCGATAATGAATATGCATTTCTTCAACATTGAACTGCTCCTAATTTGTTTTCATTTCAAAAGAACTTAGATGAATTGTATTATATCATATAATGTGAGCGGAGCGAAAAGGCATTAAAGAAATGTAGCGCGCAATGCCTGAAGCGCTGTAAAATAGCGAAATAATGCCGGGACCGAGATAGTTTTCGGTCTGCGGCGCTCGGCGGAGGCTGGACATGCGCGAATCGCTGAAAGATTACCCTGTTGTTGTGGAGTGTCGCGTCAACTGGGGCGACATGGACGCTTTTCAGCACGTAAACAACGCAATGTATTTTAGATACTTGGAGAACGCGCGGATCGTTTACGGAGAAAAGATCAGGATTGCGGAACGGATGAAAACCGAGGGCCTCGGGCCGATTTTGAAATGGACTGAGTGCAAGTATATCAGGCCGTTGGCGTATCCGGACACGGCGCTTGTCGGAACGCGATCGATGAGCCTTGAAGACGGCGAGTTGAAATCGGGTTACATAGTATTCAGCGAGGCGCAGGAAGCTGTCGTCGCGGTCGGAACGAGCATCGGCGTTTTCTACGATTACAAAAACCGGCGGCGCGCTGATTTTCCGGAAGATATTGTCGAGCGCATAGAGATGCTCGAAGGCAAACCGCTGCCGCGCCGGCACGATCCTGAGTATAAGCTTTAATTCGAGAGGAGCTTCAATGCCAAAAACTATTTGCTGCGCGCACCGGGGAGCGATGGCGTATGCGCCGGAGAACACGATGAAAGCGTTCCGGCTTGCGGCCGATATGGGCGCGGAGATGGTCGAACTCGACGTGCATCTCACGCTCGACGGAGTCGCTGTCGTCAATCACGACACCGCATTCAACAAGGCCGTTCCCGCCGGAGGCGAGATTCGCGCGATGACCGCTGAAGAGGTGCGCGGGGTGAGTTTCGAGGGAGAACCGATACCCACGCTGGAGGAAGTTATAGAATTCTGCAAATCGAGCGGGATGATGATCAACATAGAGATTAAAGCGCCGGAAGCTGCGGTGGAGGTTGTGCGCCTCGTTCAGAAACACGACATGACGGCGAAAGTTCTTGTTTCCTCGTTCAGCGCGCGCGCGCTGAAAGCGGTTAAAGCCGGCGATAAATCTTTCGACACCGCTTACCTTACGACTCCGGCGCACGGCCCGTTCGCGATCCCGATAGCGAAACGGCTCGGATGCGCCTCGGTCAACCCGCACAAAATGCAGGTCAATTCGCGATTTGTCGCCGCCGCCCATAGAAAAGGACTGCGGATTTTCGCATGGACTGTAAACGACGAGAAAACAATGAGCCGCTTTGTAGCGCTCGGCGTGGACGGCATAATCACGAACAAGCCGGACCTGCTTGTCAAATTAAGATAGACGTGAAAATCAACCGTAATTTTTCGTAGGGGTAAACCCTCATTACATCTGAAAAATATTTTTATCTATTAATTTCGCGCGGCTGCGATAGTTCGAGCAGCGAGTCGGACGCAGGGTTCGACGGCGGATTGAAGGCGCTGTTTTCATTGTACTGGCGAAGAGTGTCAGGCGTGATAACGGAGATGTCTCCGCTCGCGCTCTGCGGGTCCGCGTATACCCGATACTTGGCGGCGATATCTTCCTGCTGAATGATGCTGACTGTATAGCCGTAGCCTTTAAGCTCTTCCGCGAGGCTGACGGCATCGTCTTTATTTTCGAAAATTCCAACAAGCACGCCTTCCGGCGACGTGTGTTTTTCGTCTTCGAGATAGACGTCGAAACCGTTCTCGCGCATGTTCCACGCGGCTTGGCGGAGTTTGTCCAGAATTGGTTCCGGCGTTTTCGAAACAGGCTGCGGCAGGTTGGGGACAAAGACTGCGCCGCCCGGAGCGCGGTCCGCTTTCACAGACGCGCCGCCGCCCGAGACGGGCGCGGATTGTTTGGGCTTTGCCGTTCCCTTGTCCGATAGCCTTATGACTCTCCTGACGATAAGTTTTTCCGTTCCTTCATCAGATGAGTCTACGGCTGCCGGCGCCGGCTTATTCGCGGAAATTTTGTTTTCAAGCAACTTAAGCGAATCCTCGCCGTCTTTGTGCGGAAACAATTGATTCAACCGGTCGCCGATCGGCATGTCGCCGGCTCCGCTCGATATCTGTGTGCCGACGATGAAGAAATCGGAGTCGAGTTGTTTGATCTTGAAAAGCAAATCGACCGCGAGCGCCATGTCCCAGAAGCGGCCGAGTTCGAGAAGAAAATACTCGCCGCCGCCCGGCACGGTTTCTTTCTTAGTGATCGGGTGGTAGCCGGCGGCGCGGAGCATGCCCGCGCGGCGATCTTTGTCTTTTTCGGTGAGCATAGGCCCCGTGCGCACGATGAACATCGCAGGAGCTGGAGGCTCAACGATAGGGGCTGGAACAGGCTGCGCGATGGGAACTGTCGAGGTTGCCGCAACTGTAGCTATTGTTGAAGTCGCCGCGGGAGCGTTCAAAGTTGCCGTCGACGCCTGTGATAACGGCGCTTTAGCAGGTTCAACAGCCGGATTCGCGATAGCTCCGGGGATAGGTTCTGCGATGAGAGTATTGCTTGGCGGCGGCGCCGGAACTGTCGTCGTCGCTGTCGCTGTCGGCTCGGGAGCTGTTATTGTAGCTGTCGCGCCGGGAATGGTTACCGTCGAAGTCGCCGCAGTCTGCGCGTTTGCGTTGGACGCCAATATTATCAGCGCGGCTGCAATTAGCGCAAAAGCGCGAATGACTCTTATCTCATAAACTCCCCGCATATAAATGCGACGGAGGCTGCATTCAATCATTTTCAAGCGAAACAAACTCAAAATTCTTCCTTAATGATCCGAATCCTTTGGATAACGGACTCTTTTAATATTATATCCATAATATCAGACATACCAATAGATAAATTGTTCTCGCAAACTATAAATATCCTAAACCTAAGGCGGAAAAAAGTAGAAAAGGATGAATTTGAACAAAGATTCGCGCAATAATCAGCGCCGGATTGCGCGCGCGAATGTAGGCGCTAAAATCATCGGTATGAAGATACCTGCGGTAAGCGTCCTGTTGCCTGTATACAATTCAGAGGTTTTTCTCGAAGAAGCGCTCTTGTCCATTGCGGCGCAGACTTTCGGCGACTGGGAGTGTATTGTTGTCGACGACGGTTCGACGGATGGTTCGGCGACGGTTGCGGACGGGTTCGCGTCGCGTGATTCACGGATAAAAGTTGTTAAAAATAAACATCATGGGTTGGTGGCGGCGCTGAACGCCGGTCTGGAGCGATGCCGGGCGCCGCTTGTCGCGCGGATGGACGCCGACGATATTTCGCTGCCCGGGCGGCTCGCGATGCAGGCGGCATTGATGGAGTCGCGGCCTGAGATCGCGCTTTGCGGCTGCCTCGTGCGTTCTTTTCCTGAAGAGTCTGTGGGCGAGGGGATGTTGCTATATGAAAACTGGCTTAACTCGATTGTCAGCGAGGAAGAGATACGGCGCGATTTTTTTGTGGAATCGCCGTTCGCGCACCCGTCGGTGATGTTCCGGCGGGAGACGGTCTCGCGGCTGGGCGGCTACGCGGACCACGGCTGGCCTGAGGATTACGACCTGTGGATGCGGCTGTTTGCCGGCGGGGCGCGGTTCGCGAAAGCGCCGGAGACGCTGTATTTGTGGCGCGATTATCCGGAGCGGATGTCGCGCACCGACAGGGCGTATACGATCCCGAAGTTCAGGAAGCTTAAGGCGCACTATCTGTTGCAAAGTTATCTGAAGGGACGCAAAGAGGTGACGGTTTGGGGCGCGGGGAGGGAAGGGCGCTGGTGGCAGCGGGAGTTGATAATTGCGGGAGTGACTCCGGGACGTTTCATAGACGTCGACGCAAAAAAGATCGGGCAGCGGCTCGGCGAGGCGCCGATAGTCGGGCCGGGCGTTCTGGAGAAACGGCTGACGGGCGATTTCATTGTCGTTGCGGTAGGCGCGCGCGGGGCGCGCTTGCTTATCCGCGACCAGTTGCTTGAATACGGCTGCAAAGAGCTCGAAGATTTCGTGTTTTTGGCATAATAATAGTGACGTAAAGCAACTGCACGTTTGTTGAAACGAGCTATTTTATTAGCGCTTATTCAATTTTGAAAATCCGTGGATTATTGAATAATATTGAAATTCCGAGCCATATTGATTATCCTTTTTTGAGCGCGCCTGACTGAGGGATGGCTGCAAGCGGGCGTAAACAAAGGCGCAGGGACGGCATCGTGGCATACATCGAAATCAAAACCGACAAGTGCAAGGGCTGCGGGATATGCGTGGAGCATTGTCCGCAGGGACTTATTCTCATCCTCGAAAACGAACTTAACGCGCAGGGTTACAGGCCCGCCGGGTATGACGATCCGGAATCGAAGTGCAAAGGCTGCAAGATTTGCGCGGAGATGTGCGCCGATATCTGCATCGAAGTATACAAATAAGAACGCGGCGCGGCCGGGCGGCGCGGGAACAGGTATTTCCGCAATGGAAAGAATGATGATGAAGGGCAACGAGGCGATCGCCGAGGGAGCGATGCGGGCGGGCTGCCGTTATTACTTCGGCTATCCGATCACGCCGCAGAACGACATTCCCGAGTACCTATCGCGCGAGTTGCCGAAAATCGGCGGCACGTTTATTCAGGCCGAGAGCGAGATCGCTTCGATCAACATGCTGATGGGAGCGGCCGCGGGCGGCGCGCGCGCTATGACTTCCTCCTCGGGCCCCGGCATTTCGCTTATGCAGGAAGGCATCTCCTACATGGCCGGCTCGGAATTGCCGGGCCTTGTCGTTTACATCTCGCGCGTCGGACCGGGCCTCGGCGGCATCGCCCCGACACAGGGCGACTACAAACAGGTCACCGCCGGAGGCGGACACGGCGATTATTACACGATCTCGCTGGCCCCGGCGTCCGTTCAGGAGATGTTCTCGCTCACGCAGAAGGCGTTTGAGCTGGCCGACAAGTACCGCAACCCGGCGGTTCTTCTCGCCGACGCGATTCTCGGGCAGATGAAGGAGCCGGTCGAGATCGGCCCGCGCCCGAAGAATCTCAAGGTGGAGTTGCCGCACAAGGACTGGTCGCTGGAAGGCAACAAGGGCAGGAAGTCGAATCTCGTCAAATCGCTTTTCCTCGGCGACGGCGAGATGGAGGTTCAGAACTGGAAGCTGTTTGAAAAGTACAAGAAGCTAAAGGAAGAAGACACATATTTCGAGGAGATAGGGACCGAGGACGCTGAGTTGCTGATAGTCGCCTACGGTTCCTGTTCGCGGATGGCGCAGTCGGGAATCGATCTTGCGCGCGAGGCTGGAATGAAAGTCGGCCTGCTGCGCCCGATAACGATTTTTCCGTTCCCGGAGAAAGCCGTGGCGGAAGCTTCGAAGCGGATCAACAAGGTGCTCGTGATCGAGATGAACACAGGGCAGATGGTCAAGGACGTGAAGGTGAATGTCGACCGGGCGGCGGACGTTTTTCTCTATGCGCGGCCGGGCGGCGGGTTGCCGACGCCGGACGATATTCTGGAACAGATAAAGAAGTATTACTGAGGATAATGACGGGCGGTGAAACATGGCGGTCGAGACGTTAGAAAAAAGCGAACCTAAGAAAATATTCGGAAAGCCGGAATGCCTGATAGATGTGAATTTCCATTTCTGTCCGGGCTGCAACCACGGCAACGTGCATAAGATGATCGGCGAAGCGATCGACGAGTTCGGCATACAGGACAAGACGATCGGCGTCGCGGGCGTCGGCTGCTGCGTGTTCCTATACAATTATGTGGATATTGACGTGATGGAAGCGCCGCACGGGCGCGCCTGCGCGGTGGCTACCGGGCTGAACCGAGTGCACCCCGAGAAGATTGTTTTCACCTATCAGGGCGACGGCGATCTCGCGTCGATCGGCCTTGCGGAAACCGTTCACACGGCGAACCGCGGCGAGAATATCACTGTCATTTTCGTTAACAACACGGTGTACGGAATGACCGGCGGGCAGATGGCGCCGACGACGCTGCTCGGGCAGAAAACGACGACGTCGCCGTACGGACGCGAGTTCATGGGCGACGGATATCCGATCAAGATGGCGGAGATGCTGGCGACGCTCGAAGGGCCGGCGTATGTAGCGCGCGTGGCGTGCAACACGCCGAAAAACCTGATGGCCGCGAAGAAGGCGGTAAAAAAAGCGTTCAAAATGCAGATCGACCAGATGGGGTTTTCATTCGTCGAGATTTTGTCGGCGTGTCCGGTGAACTGGGGAATGACGCCGGGGAAGGCGCATAAGCGCGTTTCCGAAGAGATGATTCCTTATTTCCCGCTCGGAGTTTTCAAGGAACGCACGCACGCGGATTATATGTAAATTGGGGATTGGTAGTTGGGGAAAAGAATAACTTAAAGATTTGCCGGCCCTATGCGGCCGGTTTGATGAAATAAAGAAGGCCGGAATAGTTAAGGACGGAGAACAGCAGCGATGTACATAGACGTGATGATGGCGGGATTCGGCGGTCAGGGAATATTGATGATTGGCGACCTGCTTGCGCTGACGGCGATGCGGGATGGCAAACATGTGACGTGGATGCCGGCGTACGGAGTCGAAATGCGCGGCGGAACGGCCAACTGC